>Ga0172363_10002282_pt1 | contig 15444 bp, 13 predicted proteins | sample LakKivs2_kivu2a2_FD_114541 | JGI IMG/M metagenome (GOLD analysis project Ga0172363, IMG submission 114541) | Sediment microbial communities from Lake Kivu, Rwanda - Sediment s2_kivu2a2 | ecosystem: Environmental > Aquatic > Freshwater > Lake > Sediment | place: Rwanda: Western Province, Lake... | reverse complement strand
CTGATAGCACCAACAGGACATATTTTAACACAAATCGTACAACTGATACACCTGTTTGGATTAACAGATGCTTTACCACCAAACCAATAGATAGCATCCTTTGGGCAAACAGATATACAGCCGCAACAGGCTAGGCATTGTTTTTCATCAATCTTTGCTTTAGGCTTTACCATATGATTCACCTCGGGTTACACCAGATGCTATAAGATGAGCTACTCTTATTGGCTCAGGTATGGCACCTCGTATTGTTGAAAGCTTTATTATTTCTTTTGCCTCCTTTATCGACAATCCCACACATTTAACATAAATAGGGTTGTGTTTTGTTTTAACCTCATAAAGTTTTCCTTTTTTCATTAGGTTAAAACGTTTCTTCCAGTCTTTAAAATTTTTTTGTAATGCCCTTTTTATTTTATCAAAATCAGGTTTATCCCTCGTAACTGTTATCACCGGAAGATTAGTCGAATCATAAACTTCTTCTATATCAACAACGTTAAACCCACCTAGTGCAATCCCATCAAGAAGCATAGCTTTTAATTGCATCCTATGTCTCGTATTTTCAATCATCTGTTTACAAACAAATGTTGCATCATCGCCATCAACAGATACCTGGTTTTTTAGTACAGCTTCAAGGTATTCGCCACCGCGCATAATTACACCTATTATTGTTGAGTATTTATCCGTGAAAGTAAACGGTGAATCATCAATTGCCAATATTCTTATTTGTTGTTTCATTTCAAATTAATAAAAGCATTTCACTCTAATAAATCTTCTAATATCTTTTTTTCCGGTATCTTTAAAAACCTTTTTGAACTACTGGTCAGAAAGGAGGTATATATTTTATGAGAATGTTGAAAAAAAGTATTTTGATTTTTGGGGCATTTATCTTTCTGGTATTTGCAGGTAGTTCAGTGTCTGCAGTTACCGAGGGTACAGGTGATATTTGGCATTGTACAGGGGTAGGGGTACAAACTGTTCCGCCTTGTGAGCCTTACTCTGGAGAGAAAGCATATATCGATTTAACTGGTGTTGATTACTCAGTTTTAAATTCAGATGTTACTGTAACATTAACAGTATCAGGGCCAATACAAAAATCAACAAATGTCGTTTATACTGTCTATCTTGTTGGTGATGAGGGAAATTATTCCTTAACTTATGTGAATAATTTTGTAAATTGGCTTGGTTTTGGCGGTTATGAAGGTGAAAGTGGATATATACTGGAGCCAAATTTTACTACATCCGATACTACATTTACAGCTACATTTGCCCCAATTCATACAACCGATTCGTTTGAAATATGGGGTTTTGCTTGGGAATTTGATACAGTAGCTAAGGAAGCTTGGGAAGATTGGATTCCAGATTTTCATTCTCCATATTACACTCCAGATGATGATGACGATGATGATAACCCGCCTGTGGATGACGACGATGATAACCCTCCAGCTGATGACGATGATGATGGTACAGTCGATACTCAGGGCGAAGATGACGATAAAGATAAGGGCATACCTGGTTTTGAAATAGTAACAATAATTGCGGCAATAGCCGTTGCCTTAATACTATTGAGAAGAAAGAAATAAACTAAAAACATCTTTCTTTCCTTTTTTATTTATACTTTATAAAACCCATAAAATAAATTTATATTTAGAAAAATTTATATAACAAATATTACAATTAACAATCTTATAAAACTATTGTTTTATTGGGGGTAATAAGTTATGAAAAAAATATCAATTTTTTTGCTAATGCTATTGTTAATGTCTTCAACTATATTTGTATCAATTGTCACTGCAAAAATTAATATAGAAACTTCATTTGATCATAACAACGCCTCTGTTTTTTCAAAAGATGAAAAAGGCCCAATTTTAGATAGAATCATTAATTTTTTTAAAAAAATCCCTTTTATTAACAAAACAATTAATTTTTTTAAAAACCTATTTAGATTAGTTGAAGGACCTGAAGACTTTTCAGATGTAGAAGAATTTGATGAAAGATATGGAATTTATTATCAAGATATGAAAACTGAACCCGGTTCCGAAAAACCAACTGATACAAGTATCTCAGTCTCAATAAAAAACTTTGATTTAAAATATATAGAACAAGAAAAAAAAATTGAATTTGATATGACTTTTGATGGAACTACATCGGGTGATGTTTATGGATGTTACTATATTTTAGTTAGTTACTTTGATGATGGAACCACCGCATTTGCTAACGTGTGGATGACTCCTTTGAAAGGATCAAAACTTAACATGGCTGGTTATTCAATGGAGTTAACCTTTATTGGAACGGGTCCACAGGGTGATAATGATTGGTCAGGTTTTAAAGCAAGACAATACTTCAATGGTGTTTTAGATCTGGATAAAAAACTTTTTAATATCCCTGATAAAAATATGGACAAAACATTGAAAGATGTAAAATTATTTGTTAGAGCTTTTAGTGATAAAGATTTAACGAAATGGAATCAAGATTCTATTAGTATTATGTCTGAAATGAAAGATACAGTTTATGAAGAACCAAAAGAGGATGACGATAAAGCAACACCTGGGTTTGAACTTTTTGTACTTATCACTGCATTTGTAATAATTTTATTTTTCTTAAAAAAAAGAAAATAAAAAACCCATAATATCTTCATTTTTTTATAGTAGGGGCAAATCCCCAGTTACCTGATCAATAATATTGCTAGGCGCAGGACCAATACCAAGAACTGTTTTAGTACCAGCTGGAATCTCAGTATGACCTGCATCCTCAATTATACATGAAACGATTTTAAGCTGATCTGCTTTTTCTTTAAGAGGAAAAAAATCATTCAAACAATCAACTTTAACAACAGCTTTTTTGCCCCCCTCATTTTGCCATTTATTAAACCATGTCTTGTTAGTTTTTTTTGTTTCCAATGCACAAGCAACTGCAGCATGAGAAACCTGAGCAGCAAGCTTCCCAGGTGAAAGCTTAAGATCTTTTCTTGTGACAATCACCATTTTATATTCAAAATCCATCTTTAGCTCCATTTGGGTGATCTATTTTTTTGAAGGATTCATCTCGCCATTTTTCACCCATTTCTTCTGCTTTGTTACGATCAACAAGACCTTTAACAAGCAGAGTTTTTCCTTCTTCTTCTATGTGCTTTAATGGTACACCAAGGTATTTACCATTTGACTTTATTATAAGGATATCTTTATCCACTGCTATGCTTTCGCCGATTTTCATCCTTGAGCCATCTAGCACGAAACGGCAAAGCATTTTGTCCTTATATTCATCTTCTTCTGATTTATTGTCTTTTTTCCTTCGCTTTATTTTTGAAAAGAAAAATAGGCCTCCGCTGTGTTGTGATAAACTCATGTTCTGCAAACTCCTGTATCATTGTTGTTATGTCTAAAGGCTGAGTATCCACGATTCTATTATAAATCTTTTTAATATTACAAGAAAAATAATCATGCAGAAAAAATATGATGTGGTTATTGTTGGCGGTGGACCAATAGGCGGAAATGTCGCCAGACAAATAGCAGAAAAAAAATATTCAGTAGCAGTTTTTGAACAAAACAAACAAATTGGGGAGCCTTTGAAATGTGCAGGTTTAGTTACACCCCGAGTTTTTGATTTTGTTGATTTCTCAGAACAAAGTATGACACAAAATAGAATCAAAGGAGCAAACATTCACTCGCCTTCAAATCATATTTTGAATATCGGCGGGGATAAAGTACATGCTCTTGTTATTGATCGTATAAACTTTGATAAAAAAATCATGGAAGAGGCTAAGAAAAAAGGCGCAGAGGTTTTTTTAGAAAACAGGATTATTTCAGCTCAAAAACATGGACAACATGTTGAGCTTTTAACATCACAAAAAAATGAAGTTATATGTAATCTTCTTATTGGTGCTGATGGTCCTTTTTCAAAAACCAGGGATATTTTTGCGTTACCAAGACCAACTGAGTTTCTAAGAGGATTTGGTGCCGAGGTAGAAAACACTACTCTTGATCCAAGCTTTCTGGAAATATTTGTTGGAAACAACATCGCACCAGGTTTTTTTGCTTGGATAATACCAACTAACAAACAAGGAACAAAGGCAAGAATTGGTTTATGTGTAAATCAAAAATCATCTTTTTCTCCTAAACATTATTTTGATTTATTCCTAAAAAATAATTATGCTTTGCAATATTTAACTGATATTAAAATAGTAAAATATGTTGGTGGCATTGTACCATTAGGTGCTCTGAAAAAAAGTTTTTCTTTAAATGTAATGATTGTAGGTGATGCAGCAGCACAAGTTAAACCCACGTCAGGTGGTGGTATATACACAGGGCTTTTATGTGGTAAACATTGTTCGTCTACTGCTATTGAGGCATTGCAGAAAAACGATTTTTCTCAACAGTTTTTAAAAAAATATCATAAACTCTGGTCAGCAGAAATCGGACTGGAGCTTAACATGGGGATGAAATTTAGAAAACTTTTCAAAAACTTATCTGATAAACAGATGGATAAATACATTGTTAAATTTCAAAACCCAAAAATATCAGATATTATCACAAAATATGGAGATATTGATTATCCATCAAAGCTTGTAAAACCTTTGCTGAAAAAGACACCAACTCTTCTTAAACTAATACCAAATATGATAAAATAATAAAAAATATTATTTCTAGGTATAAAGTTATTTATCTTTTTTCTTTTTTTCTTTAGAGCCAGGAGGCGGAGGAACGTAATAATCCTCATCTTCATAACCTGTTGTAGTCGTATAATCTGCATACTCTGTTTCATCCTCTTCGTCAGATAAACTTGTTTTATCTACGCGTGGTCTGCTTTTGCGTTTCCTTCTAATCAAAATAATCACTATTATTAATATAACAACAAGGATGAGACTTATTATGCATGGCAGTAAAAGAACAAAGATGAATAAAGCAGATGGTATAATTGTACAACCAACAATTGAAGATTGATTATATTCTGATTCATTGAAACTTATTTCAATGTAGTTTCTTCCATCGCTTCTTGTTTTTACTTGTGCTTTACCTAGAGAGTCACTAATTTTAATTGATATGTCATTTGGGAATATTACTCTATAGGTAACATTATGATCCTTTATACCTGTGAAATTAAGATACTGCTTAGCAACTGAAAAACTAGGTGGGAGCAATGAAAGACCAAATGAGATCGGATGAGAGGTAAGAGCATAAGCATCTATCTTAATTGCAGTATCACTATCCATATTGGATATATTCTTGTCCCATGCATTTAATGAATCTTCAAATACATTACTTTTAATGTTTCCTTTGTTTTTTACATCTAAACTTGGTAAGATATTTGCTAGTCTATCTTCAAAAAGTTCTCTTTCACTCTTTAGATAATCATCAACGTCAGTCTGACTGAACACTTTTTCTTCTACGCATACTCTAAAAGCATCTGAACATAAATAAGATAAAACTAATTTATCTGGTAAATTGAACATGTTTGGTTTGCTTGTAACATTATACTCACGATTTTCCTGCATCTTCATTCCAAAGGTAAATTCTGTTTTACCTGTGAAAAAACTAAGTATATTCAAATCAGTATTTTGTATTTCTATTTCTATAACGGTCTCTTTCTTTTCTTTAGTGTAGCTTTTAGCAACATCTGATTTAAACTCACCTAATGCAGAGGCACTTTCATTCCATTCGTAAACATTTTTACCATCCAGATACATGTTATCTGGTAAATATAAAGTAAAATTATAGTCATAACCAATTTGGCTTAGGTTATCACCAAAATTAATATCCTTTTTTGTGATGTTTGCTTTTGCACCAGCATTGATTAAACCAAAAAATGCCCGATTAGAAATATCACATATCTTTAAGTTTATTTTATTGTCTGTTAATATAGCTTTTAGAAGTGGGCTGCTGTCCATTTTTTCAATCGAATAAGGATCAGAGCAATCCTGTGCTGTTAATTTATCCCAACTAGGAATTAAATCTAGAGTTTGATTGAAGGGAGAGTTTTCTATTTTTTCCTTAATTTTTTCTTCAACGGGTCTTACAGTTATATTATAAACATCCTCCCATGATTTGATAACACTGTTATTTACAAATAATCTAAAACCATCAGCAGGCATATAATTTAAATTTTCAATAAAACTTGGTAAAACATTATAAACTGAAATATCAGCATTTTCAATTAAGACATTAGCTAATAGACTTGTTGAGTCTACATTATTAGAGTTTAAAATAAAATTTAAAGAAATATTTTCAGAGTTTAAATCATGAGTTGTTGGGTTATTCTTTTTCAATTTTAAAGATGCTAGTTCATAAGGCTTATTTCCGTTTCCATTTGGTACTTTCCATTCCGCTGTATTACTTCCGCTTGTCAAAACCGTATTTGCAGAAATACAACCCAATGACTTCCTAAAATTAAATTTATATGTATTATTCCACCCTGGATCGGCTTGTAGATTAAATGAATAATTTACAATAGCTCCCATGTCAATAATACCATTGAGAAAATCATGAGCATCAGTTGTTTCACTCATACCAAAGAATGGAGAAGTTAAATTAACATCATACTCGTCATAAAAATAATTTTTGTCATAAGATGGTATCTCAGTTAATATATTTATGTTTGCATTTTTAAAGGTTTGTTCTATCTGTTTTGTTAAATGGTCTTTTAAAACATATTTTATAGTCGCCATTGTCGCTTTATCTTTATCTGTTTCGGAATTAGAAAGTGTTTTAATTTCGTCTTTTAAATAAGTTGTTCTGCTAGCAGGTAAATATATTTTTATTACATCAGCAGTAATTCTAACTTTTAGATCGGTTGCAGTTTTAAATTCAATTTCAAAATCAGCCTCAATATTGTCTACTATAGTTTCTTGTGCATTTACAGGTTTTACAATAATAAACATCCCTAGAATCAGTATCAAAACCATCGATATACTTACTAATCGTTTTAAATGCATACATCCACATCCAACTAAGAGAATAAAACATATAATTATTATAAAAACTTTCTTACAAGTGTTTATTAAACCAAAATTACTAAAAACACATAGGCAATTTCACACAATTGAGGAATGAACATGTATGTTATAGGCGGATCAGCATCAGATAGAATAGCAAAAGACTTATCTGAAGAACTAAAAACAACCCTTGTAAACACTACAATAAAACGTTTCCCAGATGATGAATTATACATAAGAATATTGGACGACATATCTAAAGAACATGTTATAATAGTTCAGACAACATACCCAGATAACAACATAGTGGAGCTATTTTTACTACAAGACGCTGCTAAAGAAGCAGGAGCAAAAAAAATAACAGTTGTTATACCATATTTTGGTTACGCTCGTCAGGATAAAAAATTTTTAGATGGTGAACCAATAAGTGCAAAAGCAATAGCAAAACTCATTAGTTTAAATGCAGATAAAGTAATAACCGTTGACCCACATAAAGAATACATACTTGATTTTTTTACAACCCCTGCTTTTAGCTGTTCAGCTGTTCCAGAGATAGCAAAATATCTAAGTCAAAAAAACATTGATCTCTTGTTAGCACCAGACAAGGGTGCATTAGATAGAGTAAAAAAAGCATCTAAAATAATTGGTTGTGATTTTGACTACATGGAAAAAACACGTATCGATGGAACAACAGTTGAAATAAAACCCAAAAACCTTGATGTAAAAAATAAAAATGTTGCAATAATCGACGATATTATTTCAACTGGTGGAACAATGGCTAAATCTATTAAAGAGCTAAAAAACCAGGGTGCTAAAAAAGTTTTTGTGTCCTGTACGCATGGTCTTTTTGCAGGAGATGCAATAAAAAAACTGGAATTGGCAGGATGTGATGAAATCATATCAACTGACACAATAAAAAGTGAATTTAGCAAAGTAAAAACTTCACCTGTTATAAAAAAAATTTTAGAATAAATTTTTAAAATATTTTTTCAATTATCTCATTTAATTTTTTTTCAAGATTAGATTCAATATTTGTACTACAACATATAGGGCATTCCTCTGGTTTTTTATAATAAGGAAAGGTATGCTCATTTTCACATGTCCATAGACTCAATATCAATACCCCGCTAATTTCCAATTTTTATTTTCACGAATTTAGATGAGGATACATTACATACATTATATTATTTTCGATAAGTATCTAAATATTTTTTTTAAATTTTGTAAATATATTTCCACTTCTGTTTTGATATGTGTTATTTTGTCAATTTGATATTTTTTCAGGTAAGCTTTATAAACTATCATTGATAGATGATGTCATGATACTTTGTATCAATACGTATGATATCTATAATAAATGAGGTATAAGATGAAAATATACAGTACTGTTGATAGAGAAATAGCTGATATATGCTATCAAGATTTTAAAAAGATACCTGACAAAGGTACTGCGAAATTAATTATAGATAGGTCTCCATTGTACATCCTAATAATTAATTGGATGGGATGCACAAATGAAGGAACCTATCTTTTGTCCTTATTGTAAAAGTAAGGACATTGTAAAAAATGGTTTTTACAAATATAAAGATAATGATAAACAACAGCGTTACCTCTGCAAAAAATGCGAAAAGGTTTTTCTACAGAGTACAAAAAGTCCATTTCACCAGATGAGACATCCAGCAAATGTTGTACTATTTGGTGTCCGTTTGTACACTGAATTCTTCCTATCAAGTGAAGAATGTGCAAGACTAATAAATGATGTTATGAACATAAAAATATCTGGTAGAAGCATCCTAAACTGGGTGCAGAAACTAGCACCAAGTTTCCAGAAAATATCCAAACTTTACAAACCCGTATACTCAGATATTTGGTACATGGATGAAATGTTCATTAACCGTAAAGGATCTAAAAAAAGACCAGGTAAACAAGGATACTTGTTTACTGTCTATGATGAGCATAGACAGGTAATCTCCACGTTTCTCTCCATTCGTAGAGATTCCAAGTCTATGATTAAAACCCTTAAAATGGCGATAGATGAAGCAGGATTTTACCCTGCTATTATCTCCACAGATAAATGTAAGATCTATGATATGTTAAGAAGATACCGTAAAACTAGACATGTTCATGCTCATTTCCAGAGTAAATTCATACCACATAAGGATGGTGTGGTTATGATAAATCAGAACCGTATAGAGCGATACCATTCAGAGATACGTCCTAAGGAGGTACGTATGCGTGGTATCAAAAGTTTTGAATGTGGTACTCGTTTTTTCCAACTACGAGGAGTGATTCATAACTTTCTAAGGGAACATCTGACTTTGGGTATGACACCAGCACAATACTCTGGTGTCAACGAGGAGATTACTTGGGGTAATCTCGCAGAAATCCTGAAGATATCTGCTCAGATTTCTTGAAAAACGGTATTTTACAAAGAATTGGAGTAAAATATGTTAAAAATCTGATTTTATCAACAATTAATTTCTAAGTACCCTGACAAATTAAACATTAAAAATGTAAAAACAGTACTGGATCTTGGTGGGGCCACAGGAGCTTTCTCAGGAAAACTAAAATCAAAAAATAATAATATTTTTTGTATAAACATAGATATAAATCTCAAAGATCTAAAAAAGAGTAAAAATATTGAACCTGTACAAGGAAATATACTCTACCTTCCTTTTAAGGATAAAACATTTGATATTGTATTGGCAACAGCTATATTACATCATGTGCCAAATGATCTTGATGTAGTTTTTAAAGAGTTAAAGAGAGTCATTAAAGACCAAGGTTTTTTACTTATTGAAGAACCAGGTTTTTTAAACCCACCTGCCTATTTTGCTAGAAAATTTTTGCATAGTACAATGCATGATCCTAATGAGAGACCTTTAATTCCAAAAATCCTTAAAAATAAGGTGTCAACATATTTTTCTATTAAGGAATTAAAGTATTATTGTATTTTCTCATATGTTACACCTTATATAGTACCAAAGTTATCTGAGAAAAGCAAGCCATTTGGCAGAAAAATCAGCTCTAAGATTTACAATTTTGATAATATGTTATTAAAATCTATTTTCTTTCAAAATTTCTGTGGCTATATCTATATACTTGCACAAAAATTATAATAAATTGGTGAAATGGATATTAATAAGATATCAAAGACGATCTTCTGTCTTATGTTAAACAACTATCTCTTATTAGTAATCTATTTATAAGAAGCTATTTATAAGACAACTGATTTACGGTTTTAAGTTTTCCCTAGGTGAAATAAATGCGAAAAAGGGCACAACTGAGAAGCAGAACAATCTTGGATGAACCAAGTCATATTGCAATGAAACCAAAAATAATAGAAGAAGAAAAATCTTCTAAATGGCGTTTTAAAATTAAAAATAATTGGTGGATAACTATCTCATTAATTGTAATTTTTTTGCTTATTTTATTTTTAAATACATATTATAATGCGACATCTGATATATCAATTGATTCTGAGGGAGGTGGTCTTGAAAAATATTACCTCTCTGGTCCCGACCCATATTATAACATGAGACTTGTTGAAAAAACCCATGAAACAGGTCGTTATCCATATTATACTGAGGCTGATCCTCTTCTAAATTATCCTATAGGACGATCTGGTGCAAGACCTCCACTTTTCAACATGATGGCTTTAGGTTTTAGTAGAATTTTAGTTCCTTTCATGGATGAAATCGATGCAATAGGTTACTCTATGCAGTTTGTTCCAGCTCTCTTTGGTGCTTTGCTTATCTTCCCTGTTTATTTTATAGGTAAAGAAGTTTTTAACAAAAAAGCAGGTCTTATTGCTGCCTTATTTGTTGCAATTATACCTATTCATCTAGGATCAGGACATGGTTCTGCTTATACATTATTCGACCATGATTCTTTTAACCTTCTATTATTCTTTATTATATTTTTGTTTCTAATAAAAAGCGTTAAGGAGAAAGACTCAATTAAATCATTGCTATATGCAATATTGGGGGGTGTGGCGCTTGCTGCTTTATCTATGGCATGGGTTAAATCCCAGCAGATTTACGCAGTAATAGCAATTTATACAATTGTTACATTATTTATTAATATAGCCAGAAGTAAATCTGATTTTAATTTCATAAGAAATATGACGGTTATTATGTTCACAGGTTACCTTGTTTCTTTACCTGTCATTACAGCAGGATATGGAAGTTTTTCTCCAGATGTAAACACGATGTTATGTTTAATCGTATTAATATTTGGTTTAATATGTTACTTCTTTAAATGGCAAAAAATACCATGGACAATATCTATTCCAGGGATTTTTATCTTAGTAATAATTGGTCTAATTGCAATTCATCCTTTGGTTCTTCCAAGTTTAGCTAAGCATATTCCAATTTTAAGTGATCTTGATGATATATCCACTATAATTTATGGTGCTGGTATTTATGGTAATAAGGTTTCAATGACTGTTGCTGAGGCTAATACTTATCAGATTAGTTATACTGTGATGTCTTTTGGTCCTGCATTGTATTGGGTTGGTTGGGCAGGATTTCTATTTCTATTATTTTTCTTCTATAAGAATATGGATCGCAGGGATTATCTTTTCTTGATTGTTTTGTTCTTTGTTAATATCTGGCTTACTGGTATTGCAGGTCGTTTTACCAATGATATGGTTCCTGTTATTGCTTTACTTGCTGGTTGGATTGTTTGGATGCTTCTAGATAAAATCGATTACAAACAGATGATTAGAAATATTCGCAGTGCTGGTGGTGGTTTCCATGGTATAAGAAAAGGAGTTAAATTCCTTCATATTTTCGGTATTTGTTTTATCGCATTTTTAGTATTACTACCCGGTGCTTTACTTGCTTTTGATGCAGCAGTACCTGTTAATGCTCCTACACAAGATGGTAAGAGTGATCTAAAATCAGATTTGTTCGGCGAGGATCATTCAGGGGCTTTTGGCATGGGTGTTGGTAAGGAAATATACTGGACTAGGGCATTTAAATGGTTAAATGAGCAAGATCAGGATATACTAAATCCTGCTGACCGTCCTGGTTTTATATCGTGGTGGGATTATGGGTTTTATGAGGTAGCTATAGGTGGTCATCCAACTGTTGCTGATAACTTCCAGGATGGTATACCTCCTGCTGGTAATTTTCATACTGCTACTAGCGAAGAGGAGGCAGTTGCTGTTTTAATAACACGATTACTAGAAGCCGATGCAATAAAGAATAATGGTAAACTTTCTGGAAATGTTAAATCTGCTTTATCAAAAAACATAGGAGTTGATAATGCTAGTAAAATAGCTGGTTGGATTGAAAACCCTAAAACCGCTCCGTCGTATCATAGTTATATTCAACCAGAATATAATCAATACATACGTGAAGAAATAAATGAAGAATTTCTAAAGGTTGGTTATGAGTATATTGAAAACGCTGCGTATCATAATATATCAGATTTTTTAACAAATAAAACAACTGGTTTTTCTGATGAAATAATTACTAATATTTATCATGATGTACAGGAGGCTACTGGTTGGAGTATTCGTTATTATGGTGTCGAAGGCTATGATAAACAAATTTTTAACATATTTGCGTTTTTATCAGATAAAAGCTTGTTAATGGTTGGTGCGCCAAAGGATGATTTTGTAGAGGTCACTATCACAGGATATAGGATTGATCCTAATACAAAAGAGAAGATAGAGGGTATGGATTGGGAAATGACTCTACTTGAGTATTTGGAGATGGATGACAAGGATAAACAATATATGGTTCCTACAGATCAAGGGCAGAATTTTTTGGATCCTTATTTTGATACAATGTTTTATAGAACATATTTCGGGCCAGGGGAATACCAGTCTACTGTTCAGATCCCATGTACAGGTATGAAACATTTCTATGCTGAGTATATTTCAGATCTTTCAAAACCTTCATCTCAGTATTACCAGGGTATAGCTGCAGTTGTTATAGCTAAATATTATGAGGGAGCAGTTATCAATGGATCATTATTATTTAATGATTCAGGGACATTAGGACCAATGAATGCCCAGGCTGTTATCACAAAAGAGTTAGCATACACAAATGACACTTCTTATAATATTACTCATGATAAAATGGATACAATTAAAGGGAATTTCAGTCTTTTAGCTGGGGCAGGCTCAGTGCTCAAGATCATTAGATATCCTGAGATTGATACTGGTATTCCTTGGTATGGTATCCCACCTTTTGTTATAAAAGAAATAGATTTGAATATCTCTGATGATGATGCAATGCGTAAGACCAATGTTAGTAAATGGCAGATAGACCTGGGAAACATAACAATTGATCCAGCTAACATTAGTGGTTACATCTTTGATAATCTAGATGATAATGCTACATATAATGTATCTTCTGATAAGCCTATTTATAATGTTTCTATTTCATTATACGGAATTAGTAAATTAAAATTAAATACAGATGAAAAGGGTAATATTATCGGGTTATCTCCAGCTATTGATGAACAAACAGGATATCCAAAATTTGATTTTTATATAGACAACAGCACAGATGAAAACGGTAGTTATTCTATAACTGGTTTAAAACCTGGTTATTATGTAATGGAGACTAAGATAGATGGTATTCCTATTGATGAAAGTCTTATACCTTTAAAATCAGGTAACCTTAGTGGCGTTAATATTTCAAAACCAAAAGATGCCTCTGTTGAAGGTTATGTTTATTATGATGATAACAAAAATGATAAGCAGGATTCTGGTGAAGCAATTCCTCAGGCTACAGTTAAAATATTTTATGATTCACCATCTGGTACTAAAAAATTTATCAACGAAACCATTACAGACGGCAAAGGATTCTATTCATTTGGCCATTTAATCCCAGGTAATATAAGTGGAAGAGAAATTAACACTTATACAATCAACATTTCAAAACTACCCGAATATCATTCTGAGGTTACAATATCTCCAGTAGAAAACAAGACCACTTCGTTTAATATTTCAGTGGATTTAGCACCTGTGAAAGTTACAGGATCTACAAAATATAACAATGAAGTAAAAGGCAGTATCGAGATTAAATTTACAAAAGACGGGTCAATAAAGAATAACACAGCTGAAACAGACTCAGTAACAACCAATACGACTACTGGTTATTATACAATTGATTTAACACCTGGTACTTATAATGTTACTGTAGAAGAAAAAGAGGGCGATACAATTGTTTACACATACGATGCTAAACTGAATATAACAAAAGGCCAAGATCCTATAAAAAATTATGATATTATATTAACAAAGAAAACTGTTACAATCACTGGTCATACAAAGGATGATGACGGCCCAGTTGGAGGTATTTCTATACTATATGAACCTAATGGTTCAATTGTGGGTAATACAGCGGCTAAACCTGGAACTTCAACCTCTAATGAGACAACTGGTTTCTACTCAATTGAACTTAAACCTGGTTATTACAATATAACAGCAAGTAAAAAAGAAGGTCAAACACTTGTTTATTATTGTGAGATGAAGGAGCATATAACAAATGATAGTAAAACTGTTGATATTATTGTAGCTAAAAAATCTGTAACAGTAAGTGGTACTGTTAAATACAATGGCATAAAGCAAGAAAACATAACGGTATCATTTGAAAAAAATGAATTAGTTAAAAATAACTCAGCTGTACCTACTTCTGTAATATCCGATAAAACAGGTTCATATTCTGTTGAAGTAACCCCTGGTTCTTATAATATAACAGCAAGCAAATACCAAGATTCAACACTTGTATATCAATATACTGGTTCAGAAGATATAAAAGAAAATATAAGCACTTACCCTCTTGATATAACCGTTAGTAAAAAATCTGCATCCTTAAGTGGTACTGTAACATACAATGGCATAAAGCAAGAAAACATACAAATATACTTTACAAAAAACGAATCAAGAGTTGATAACAAAGCCGACGATTATGTAATTGCAGCATCTGATAAAAATGGTAACTATAATGTTGAAATAGCACCTGGTTATTACAATGTTACAGCCTTCAGTGATATATTCAACGATACAGGTGTAAACTATACATACATAAACACAAACGATTCAAATAATTACGAAGCAAAAGAAGAGTATATATTAACAGATGATAAATTTAACATCAAACTAGAAATGAAGGAAATAGAAGAAGAATAAAAAAATTGATTGGTTAAAAAATCCTAACTAACTTTTTTTAACCAAATTTTATTTAATCTTGTTTCAAATATGCTTTTTTATGTTAAGCTTAGAAGAAGGTAAAAAAGCAGTTTTTTTTGCAAGAAAAGTAATAGAGCAGAAAGTAAAAAACAATAAGATTTCATCATCTGATTTACCTGTTGTTTTTGATGAGAAACAAGGAGCTTTTGTGACAATTCATTCTCATCCAGAGCATGATTTACGAGGATGTATTGGTATTCCTCTACCTGTTATGTCATTAAAAGATGCAATTGCTGAAGGTGCAAGATCTGCTACAAGAGACCCTAGGTTTCCTCCTTTAGGAGAAAATGAGCTTGATAACATTATTATT
>Ga0172363_10002279_pt1 | contig 15448 bp, 17 predicted proteins | sample LakKivs2_kivu2a2_FD_114541 | JGI IMG/M metagenome (GOLD analysis project Ga0172363, IMG submission 114541) | Sediment microbial communities from Lake Kivu, Rwanda - Sediment s2_kivu2a2 | ecosystem: Environmental > Aquatic > Freshwater > Lake > Sediment | place: Rwanda: Western Province, Lake... | reverse complement strand
GCGTTAAAAGGCGATGCAAACAAAGCCGATTTAACTGTTGCAGACATTGTTGGAGGACCCGTTGGAATTGTCCCTGCGGAGGCAACTGCGTCAAATCTCGCTAGACTAAACAGTGAAACATTGCCAGAAGACGTTGCGGCAGGCATCTTCAACTTGGTTTCACAGGTTGTAGGAGTCGTCTCAGCCATGGCTGCAAAAACCTGCGGTTTCGAAGAAGATGTGGTTCTAGTGGGAAGATTGGTTAAAAGCCCATTAGTGTCAAGGATTATTCGTGAAACCACCAGCGTTTTCGGCGTAAAAGCAGTTGTACCAGAAAATTGCGAATACTGCACAGCTGTAGGAGCTGCTGCATTCATTCTCAAGACTTAATTAAAATCATGATAAACATCATTATGTGCGGTGACATTTTTTCTAGCATAGATTTTTAGGTTATAATTTCTACTTGTCCTCTACAAACTCTCTTTTTTTTCTGTTTTTGAATAAGATACTATTTCCTGATGCTTGCCACTGATACATTAAGTGGATATTGTTTGATAAGCCTAGTAGGTCCTATTATATTCCATTGAACACTTGCAAAGAAGTGACGCATGTAGTTAGTCATTTGAGTTTCTGAATAGCCAATGAATGTAGTCAATGCTACGACCTGTAGAACATTTTGGTCTGCGATCAACTTCTCGAGTTTTTTTATTTGGCTTGGATATTTTTCCTTCTTATTAGAATCTTGACCATATACAAAGGACTTCAGTTCGAATACAATGTCGCCTAATCTGTCCCTTACACAGAGGTCTGCTTTGTCTTTTGAGCTGGGATAAGTGTAATTGGTTTCGATTGAAGATAAAGAATATTTAAATTCCCAAAGAACTGGAACCAATTCTACGCGAAACCAAGATTCGAAAGCCGCTTGTGCAGTGCACACAAAAGAAGAGGATTTACAGGTTGCTACGTGGCTTGAAAGTTTTATAAGTAATTCTTCTATGTCTATCATCTCAACATCTTCTCGCTTCAAAAAGCTTCAATCACTGATATAATTAAGTTGTTGCTAAGTGCACATTCTATGTAATACGGAAAAAATACTAGTTTTATTGATGAAAAGATAATTGAAGGAGTGTTAATAGTTTTTAGTACTCTAAGACTAAAAGTTGGGTGAGTTAAACTTAAGAACCAATAGGTGCAGGGAAGCATTGAGTGATATAGAGAAAATAAACCTTTAATCAGAAATTTAAAGAGTAAAGTTTAAAGGTTAATCCTGTGAATTTGCATACTACGTTTGAAACAAAGGAGACAGATGATTGATTTCTGACCAGATTCTGGACAGAAAGGTTCAGGTTCTTCTTGAGCTAAGAGGTTACAAGCTTCTCAGCAGGGAAGAAGTGAAAGAGGGAGAATTTTTAACAGTTGAAGGTCGCAGGGGAAAGAAAATACTCATATGGGCTATTACGGACGTTGAAACCATCGGCATCCGTTTCATAAACCTGCTGTCTAAAAAAGTTGAGTCTCAAGAGCTGGACAGCGGAATAATAATTTCCAACGGGAGATTCACGTATTCTGCGAAGGCAAATTCAAAAAAGAAAAGAGTTGAACTTATTCCGCCAAACTTTCCCTCTTTTAACATTTTCGACCACCATTTAGTTCCAAAGCATGAGATTCTGTCGTCTGAAGAAAAGGAATCCGTCCTTAAAAAGTACCGGGTGCAACCGTATCAACTACCTCTATTACGAACTTCAGACCCGATTTCCAAAGTTATTGGAGCTAGAGCTGGAGATTTGGTTAAAATTACTCGGCAAAGCCTAACTGCTGGAGAGCACATTTCCTATCGTTACGTTGTTGAAGGCTAATACTTTTTAAGGTAAACAGCTAAAAACATTCAACTTCAGCTTCAATGTTGCACTGTGTCTCTAAAGAGTGATCTACGTGGATAGAAATGTAAAAATCATCTTTACTTCAGGGCTGCTTTCTGCTTTCGTCACGGGAATCTTTGAGCTTCTCTTTCCTTTCTATCTGGAATCTAGGAATCTCTCTCTCATCGGCATGGGAGTCATCTTCAGCATCTCAACCCTCATTATTTCCTTCCTCAGCATCCTTTACGGTGAATACGCCGATGTTTACGGCAGAAAGAAAATCTACTTAGCTTCGTGCTCTTTAGGTGTCACGTCAAAAACTCTTTTCCCTTTTACCTTAAACGATTTACAGATACTAAGCACTAAGTTCATGAGCGATTTGCAGGATAACCTTCGGACATCGGTTCATAACATAATGCTTTACGAAAACGTAAGGAATTTGTACGCCAAGTTCCTTTCACTGTTCACAACCATAGAATTTATAATTCAGGCTTCAGGCGCCATTTTCTTTGGCTTCTTTTTAACCTACCTAAACTTCTCAGGGCTTTTCTTCGTTCTCGCAGCAGTGGAGGCAACAAAATTATCCATGTTACTCTTTTACCGCGAAGGCGAGAAGAAAGCAGGCAAAAAGGTGTCTCTTAAACAGGCTTACAGCTTCAAGATTGATAGAAGCCTTTTGATTCTGTCGTTGTCTTCCGCCATTTCAAATCTCGGGTTCGGGATTGCGCACGGCTTTTTATTGCCCTTGTATTTTCAGGGGAAATATGGACTCGACGTTTTCCAGATATCAGTCATAACAGTATTACATAGACTGGCTTTCATGACCACGCCTCTGGCTGGAAAAATCATTAAACAGTTAGGGTTACGAAAAACGTTCATACTTTCAACCTCTGCATACGCTATTTCCTTTTTAGCAATAGGTGTTTACACGCTTCCAATCCCAATCTTTGTGGCCTTGTTCCTTGTCCACGACCTCATGGGAGGAGGAATAGGGATGACCGCAACGAGCGTCATGACGCAAACCCTTACTGACGACGAGACACATGCAAGACAAATCAACACCTTTAACGCAATCCAGACCCCAATGACAATTTTGGCTCCAAGCATATCAGGAATGCTGGCTGCAATGAGCTGGGACTACATCTTCGTCGCTGGGGGACTACTGTACACGGTTTCATTAGCTGTCTTCATCACTCTCTTTAAAAATGAGTCCCTAAACTCACGTACCAAAAACATTGGCAACTAAAAAAAGGATTCCTTTCTTTATTATGGTAAATTAATAATATTCTTTATTTCAACATGACCTCATACAATTTACGAAGGATGTTTATGGAGGTCTAAAGAAGTATCTTGACCACTGTGGCCAATTGGGAGACGGTTCAACTTCAAAGTCTACTTCTAACTCGGTTCCGACTTTTAGCTTTTCGTGTTCTATGTTTTTTATCATGCCAGGGATTCTTAACCCGTTTTCCAGCTCTATTATGCCATACGCGTAGGGAGCATTTTTCTGGAATTGCTCTGGCGCAATGTAGATGACCGTGTATGTGACCAGCTTACCCCTTGTTTCAAGCTGAGTCCAGCTGAGCTCTTTGGAATAACAGTTTGAACACGCTGGTCTTGGAGGTAGATGCATTGTTCCGCATTGCCTGCATTTGGCTGCCATCAACTTTTTTTCTTTTATGAACTTGAAGAACTGCTCAATTGTGAAAGGTGGCGTTTCAGATTCGTGGATTGTTCCTTCCATTTTTCATCCTCTCCTGAAAATGTGAACTAGGCATGAAGCTCCGCTTCCGCCGAGATTTTGGGTCAAACCAGTCTTGCAGCCTTCAACCTGACGTTTCTCAGCTTGGCTTGTTAGCTGAAGATAAATCTCGTATAACTGAGCTATGCCTGTTGCGCCTACGGGGTGTCCTTTAGACTTTAATCCGCCGCTGGTGTTGACTGGGAGGTCTCCTTCTAGGGTTGGTATGCTTTTTTCGATGAATTTGCCTCCTTCCCCAGGCTGGCAGAATCCGAGGTCTTCGTAGGCGATCAGTTCAGCTATCGTGAAGCAGTCGTGCACCTCTGCCACGTCAATGTCGGTGGATTTTAAATTCGCCATGCTGTAGGCTTCTTTCACAGCGTTTCTTGTTGCCTTTATCGAGGTTAGGCTTTCTCTCTGGTAAAGACCTAGTGTGTCGCTTCCGTGACCCGAGCCGATGATGTACACGGGGCACTCAGTATATTGCTTGGCAAGCTCAGGTTTCGTAAGAACGGCGCAGCTAGCTCCATCCGATATTAGAGAGCAGTCATACAACTTGAGTGGTTTCGCGACCATCCTCGAAGCCATAACTGTCTCAAGCGAGACTTCTTTTTGGATGTGAGCCTTCGGGTTCAACGAACCATTATGATGATTTTTAACTGCAATTAGACCTAGCTGCTGCTCGGTTGTTCCATATTTGTGCATGTGAGCCGTAGCCATCAACGCGAAGAGCCCTGGGAAGGTAATGCCGTTCCACTGTTCGAAAGGGTGGTCCGCAGCCATACCTAGAATCTCAGTGGTTTCCGCTGTGGTTCTTTTCGTCATCTTCTCAAACCCGCCTACCAAGACAATGTCATAAATGCCAGACAGTATGCTGAAAATTCCCGTTCTCAACGCGGCAGCCGATGAAGCGCACGCGATTTCGGTTCTGATCGCTGGGGCGGGAAGAAGCCCAGCCCAGTCTGAAAGCATCGGTGCCGAGTGACTTTGGTGCTCGAAGCTTTCGCTCATCATGCCTACGAAAAGGGCTTTTATGTCTTTTTTCGGATTCAGGTTGGGGCATCTTTCGAAGGCTTCAGATGCAGCTTGCGCGAACAATTCTCTTCCAACATAGTCTTCTAGTTTGCCAAATTTTGACAGGCCAGCTGACACGACGGCGACAAGCGGTTTGCCTTTCACCATTCTTCCTCCACAGTTACTGAGTTTGAAACTCTCTTATTTGTCTTGAGATTTAGGCTGCTGTATTTATCTCTACTGGGTTTCTTGGAAAATGCAAGGCGAACATAATATTTTTTAATAGTTTCGTCTGAATAGCCTTTTTAACTAGTGGACCAGTAAGGCTATTATATTCTTTATTGGCTTGTAAATAATGCAAATATTCGCCTCGGTGGCTTAGTGGCTAGAGCAACGGCCTTGTATCCGTCGAAAGGAAGGAAAGCCGTGGATCGCGGGTTCAAATCCCGCCCGAGGCTCTCAGCTAGGTAATAATCATTCAAGAGTCTATTTTGTTATTGACTCCTTTAGATGTAAGCAGCCTCATTTATGTAGTAGGTTCTAGGGATTTTATTAGCCAGCATGTGTGCATGGGAATTTTATTTTGATTCCGTCAACAAATCACCAATTTAATGTTTCAGACTGGTCTGATTTGTTCATCATCGGTTTTCAATTTTTGTGTATCAAACCGGTAATCCAAAAAGACCTATCTGATTTGTGTACACAATGATTTTTCTTTTTGTGTACCAAATGGCAGCCATGAAGACCCATTCTGTTTTGTGCGACAATTGTTTTGTTGGGTTAGCTCTTTATGTCCATGTTATCTGTCTTATTTTTTGGAGGACAGTTGGATTGAAGGTTGTTGACGCCCGCTTTTTGAAGCCGTTCCGTTTGTTCGGCGAGGTCGATGGCAAAATAGTGTTCACCAGTGAGAACGTCATGTTTCTATTCGTGGAGGTTCCGCCCAGAGGTGTGGTTCCAATGCACAGCCACCGTCACGAGCAGATGGGCATATGCCTAAAAGGCAAAGCAGAGATCAATTCAGAAACCGAGAAAGCCACGTCATGGAAGGCATGTTTTACTGATTCCGACTCAACGAAAAACACAGCGTCGTCTCACTGTCTGACAAACCAAGCCTGTTCCTAGACGTATTCAACCCACCAAGAGAAGACTACATAAACATTGAAAAGCGCACTATTAAAAGCTCAAACAATACTCAAACGTAAGCCTATATCAATCGACGAAGAAACAATTTAATATAAAGAATTTATGAAAACACTGTAGATTCAAGTGTTTAGGCTAATTTGATTTGTATAGCAGCCTAGTTTTCCATTTGAGTTATAAATTGCAGCTTACATGAACCTTCTTTGCAGAATTACCATATCAAATATTTATACAAATAAATGAAATAAAAAATTGAAAGGTAATTTTTTAGGAAACTGTCAAGACCTATCTTTAACCTTCATTACATTTAAATATATGTAATACTATGGTAATACTGCAGTGAACTGGAGGCAAAGAAGTAATGGTTTCTAAAATAGCTATTTCGATATCTGAGGAACTGAATAAAGCACTTGATAGACTTTCTAAAGAACGTTCTTTGTCTAGAAGCCGATTAATTGAAGTTTGTCTACGTGAGAATCCAAACATTGTTAAAGAAATCAGCAATTATCAATTAAAAGAAGCTAGCATTTGTGAGGAATGTAAAGAACCTTTCAAATCTAATGATATAAAAATAGACACGCCGAATCATGGCATAATTTGTCTTGATTGCTGGTCAAAGCAGATGGGAGAATTCGTCGAAAAACACCCCGTCTCCGACAGAGAATCATAAGTGCAAACTTAGCTCCATCGTCGCTGAGCATCCCCAATACATATCGAGGTACCTATGGACTACTTTAAAACCCATCTTCTCGTAAAACTCTATGTTCTCGCAGTCAGCTTCCAAACAAATCCGGTCATACCCGTATTCGATGGCTTTCAAAACCGCAAACCTCATCAACTGTTTTCCGTAGCCTTTTCTCCATTGACCTTTACGAATTCCCACCCTGCTAACGTAAAGTGCATCGTCACGCCTTTGAATACATAACACGCCTTGAACCTTCCCATTTTCAACCAGGACAAAAGACTCATATCTTCCAGAATGGTCTCTCTCAAAATAGAACCAAAGATCTAAACGTTTACCGTCAGGACCAAAATCGAAAGTTCTCTTGCCAGTAGAAAAATCCTGACTGCAGTCTCGCTTCATTATCCTACGAACAGAAACCAACTAGAACTTTCCTTCTTTTCGTTAACATAATAATTATTTTCTATTTATAGAACCTGTGGAATCAATGTGAAACTGTAGATTCATGCACATTGGAGAGGAGAGTCTATATATAAGCTGGTCAGGTTTTTTGACCCTTTTTGAGCATGTCAAACATGGTCTTTTGAAGACCCTGTCTGTTTTGGGGCACAAACATTCTGCTATTTTGGAACACAAAAGTATTCAAACTTTCCTTAGCCTGTTTTGTTCAACAACCGAGTTTCATTTTTATGCAACAAATTGCATCTCGCATGAACCTATTTACATCAGGTCAACGAATTACTATAATTTAAAAATATGTCTATCTGGAATGATTTGTTCAACATTGTGTTTTCATTGTTCAACAACAAATCAATATATTCAAAGACTCGTCTTTTTTTGGCATATTGGTTCTGTTATTTGGCATGAAGACAATAATGAGGTTAAAAATGATTTAAAAGGTGTTTTTCTTTTTATGCAAAATAATTGAGCCAATGGCTTTTAGCCGCGATGTAAACTACAGACTGGTTAGAAGATAACTTGAGTATTTTTTGCTTAAATCAAAAACAAGGCATGTTCAGAATAATAAAAACATAAATAATAAAAAGGAAAGTGTTATTAGGGATAATAATTGAGTGAAGCAATTCTTCAAATTTTACTATTGCTCGCATATCTTTCAATTGGATTAATATCCATTATCTTTCCTATCTTTGCAATATGTGTTACCTATTTACGACAAGAAAAATCTGAAACTGAAAAAGAACTTGCTAAACGACAAGATATTCTTAAGCAAAAGATATTAGATTTAACAAAAGAAACAAATGAAGCTGGAAACAGCGAATATTTTACTATCTCAATAGAAAAGCAACTACAGAATACAAAAACTGAGTTGGAAAATATCAAATTCAGATTGAGTTATTTAACAGCAAAGGGAGTAGTATTAATACCATCCATTGCTCTTGGCATTGCTTTAATATCTGCAAGTCTTGGTATTAACTTTTATTATGAGGGAACTTTAGAGACACAAGTCATTATTTTTATGTTTATATCTATTATTTTTATCATTGTAACGGTCTATCGTTTATTTAAAACTATACAAGCTGTTGAATATGCATCACTTAGATCCGCTCGTAATGTTGATTTTGATGTTGTTTATGAATCACGAGAAAAAGTTCAAGAAATTAAACATAGGGAAGAAACACAAATTTCTATAGGATTTGGAACAGAAGAAGATAATCTGGAAAATGTTTGCCCTAGAATATTCATTCCTACTGACATAAAAATTACCAGTACATATGGTCCAACGCATGTAGCACTACAACCTCCAAAATATGGTTATGCCAATCATAACATGATTGCACCAGATACTCCTATCGTTTTCCTACCAAAATATGAATATTCTGCAATTATTTTTAAGGTAACAGCGGACAAAATTGGAACATATAAAATACCAGTTTCAATTGATGCAAAGGGGATCTATAAATTTTTAGAAATACTTACTCTTAAGGTTATATAATGAGAAAAAACTAGACTGTCTAAAGATACTTAAATAATGATGCTTTTTCATATGAATAACTCCTTATAAAAGAAGACGCTACTGCTTCAGAAAAATATGTTTATTCAGATATTACTAATGAATTTTATTTTCAAAAAAGAAGCAGGAATGAAGTAATTCTTTGAGTTTTTCTTCGCGTTTATTGAATATTTTAGTTATTGTATGAGTTTTAGTATGTCTTGTTGTATGTATTGTATGAGGTCGCCTATGGTGCTTTTGCTAAACAGAGTCACTGTGCAGTTCCGTGTTATACCGATGACTATGCCTCGTCTCTGAGCCTCGAAGACCACGTACCAAATCTGCCCATGCTTGAGGTAGTCCTTGTACAAAGCCGTGTCCGCCACATCTGAACCTGCTAGGCAGAGCTTCTCTACGCCGGGGATGTCGATGTTGTCAAACCAAATCAGCTTCGTCGCAGCTGGGTTCGCTTCGTGCAGCTCCCGCAAGGTCTCGCTTGGAATGTTGACCTCGACAACCGCGCCGATCTCGATAAACAAGACTTGGCTCAGCCTGTTCGCCACGTTCCCAGTGAGCAGCTTCTTTACGCCTCGGGCTACGCTGGGAGCCAAAACGATCAGAAACACCCGTTTGTCGTACGGTACAATCCAGAAAGGAGCCTCCTCAGTGCCCAACGTTTCAACGAGCTCCCGCCTGTAAAAACGGGCGCCCACGTAGTCCTTGCTGAAAACGCCCGAAACAACCTCGCCGTCAACTTTTAAGTCCAAAACTTCAGTGATCAGTGTAACTTGCTGTCCAGACTCTGTCTCGAAACTTTCCTCTTCACGGAAGTTTTTGAGCTTCTGAACCAAAAACCCGAAGTCCACGGACTCTTTAACCTCGAAAACCTTAACAGGCAAAACCAACGTTCAACACCACAAGACACAAACAACAAACAAACCTAAAAAACTAACACCTTCAAAGAACTCAACCTTTACCCTGCCTCTCTTTCATGGCACGTTGAACTAGGGATTCTTTGAAGCATTTCGGACACAACGGAAGAGGAACCATTTCCCAAGACCCATCTTCAAGCTGAATTTTCATCACGTCTTCTTCAGACAAAGCTGCGCCGCAGCCTTCGCACCTTCTTTGTTCAGCCAAAGCCTTCTCCTCTTCAAGGCTCTCCAGCTAATTCTTTTACCTTCCGCAGATTGTCGACGTCGCTTCTGTCGCCTTTCCACGGAGTTTCCAAGATTAAAGGCAGCTCCTTGAACCGACTGTGCAAAATAGCCTGAAAACCCTTTTCTCCAATCTTGCCTAAGCCTATGTGCTCATGCCTGTCAACCCGCGAACCGAGACCAGCTTTCGAATCGTTCAGGTGAACGAGCTTAAGTTTCCCCAAACCGATTACAGCATCAAACGTGCGCAGAGTATCCTCCACAGCCTTCACCGAACGAAGACCGTAGCCAGAAGCAAACCCGTGCGCAGTGTCAAAACAGACCCCAACAACCTCAGGCTGAGCTAAGCCTTTGATTATGTGCCTTATGTCCTCGAACCTTCCTCCCATGCTGTTCCTGGTTCCAGCCGTGTTCTCAAGCAACAACACGACTCCGTTGCCCACGGACCTGTAAGCCTCGTCGATGGCATTCTTTATCCTTTCAAAGCCTCTTTGTTTTCCCGAACCAAGATGGCTGCCTAGATGGGTGACTAAGAAAGGAATCTCGAGCTTCCCGCATCTTTCAAGCTCCTGTTTCAGGGTTTTAACGGACTTCACGTAAACGTCTCTTCTTGCTGAAGCCAAATTCATAAGGTAAGGGGCATGCGCAAAAACAGGCTTCACGTCGTGGCTGTTCACCTTTTCGACGAAGGCACGGACTTCCTCGCTGGTCAATTCATCCGCAGCCCAAGCTCTGGGAGTCCGAGTGAACATCTGAAACGTGTTACAGCCGAGTTCAACAGCTCGGTCCACAGCCTCGTCTAGCGTGCCAGCAATGGAGACGTGAAACCCAACCCTCACTAAAGATTCACCTAGAGACATAGCTGTTCCAGAACGATTTTAGCCTTTGCTGTTACTGCTGGATTTGGTTTCGATAAGTTTAAATGTACGATTCGTCGTAATTTTCCACTTGCATAGTAAGTGACAAGTCTTGACTGAGGAAATAACGAGCCAAACTGAAGAGTTCCTTGAATCAATCTACAGGCTTCAAGAAAGAGACGGAGCAGCCCGAACAAGCGAGCTCGTGAAGATGCTTAACATCGTCCCAGGAACAGTCACAAACACGGTTGAACGTCTGGAAAGAAGAGGACTAATCAGACACGAAGCATACAAAGGCGTAAAACTCACAAAAGAAGGCAGAACCATCGCCCTCCAGGTTCTGAGAAGGCACAGACTATCCGAAAGACTTCTTTCAGACATGCTCAGGATGGATTGGGACCAAATCCACGAAGCCGCCTGCCAACTTGAACACGGCATAACCGAAGAAGTCGCAAGAAACATTGAGAGACTCCTCGAACAAAACCCGACATGCCCCCACGGAAACCCCATACCGACGCTGGAAGGCGGAATCACTGAAGAATTAGCAGCACCATTGTCAAACCTCAATCCAGGCACAGAAGGAACAGTGACCTGCATAACTGACGAGAGACAAACAGTGCTTGAACACATTGAGAAGCTAGGACTGAAACCGGGAGTTCACTTGAAGGTCGTCAATCGAAACGTCCACAACGGCACAGTTACATTTCGAACCGACGGAACCAACCAAAAGACAAACTCAACAATAGCCTCAGCAGTTCACGTAAAAGTGCATAAAACAGGAGATGATTTTCACGCTCACCCAGGGGTGGAAAAATGGAACCACAAAACAGTGGATTGAAGACGCCGTTAACGACGCTCAAGCCAGGAGAAACAGGCATAATCGTCTCAATTTCGCCAAATCCTGGAGAAAGAGGATGGAGACATGGCGAAGGTCACGGGTGCGTCAGGAGGCTTATGGACATGGGTCTGACCCCTGGAACACAAGTGGAAATCTCGAAAGCAGCGCCTTTCCACGGTCCAGTGGAAGTGATAGTCAGGGGGTCCAGGCTCGCGCTTGGAAGAGGTATGGCGGAAAGGATCCTCGTGGAGAAGACCAAGGAGCCACCGCAAAGAAGCTCACAATCGCTTTAGCTGGAAACGCGAATGTCGGCAAATCTGTCATCTTCAACCATTTAACAGGTCTGCATCAGCACATTGGGAACTGGCCTGGCAAGACGGTTGAAAAGGCTGAAGGGACTCTTTATTTTAAGGGGTACATGATCGACGTTGTCGACCTCCCCGGTATCTACTCGCTCTCGACCTTTTCTCTGGAGGAGCTGGTCTCAAGAGAGTACATAGCCTTCGAAAAGCCTGACTTGGTCATTAACGTTGTCGACGCCTCAGTTCTTGAAAGAAACCTCTTCTTTACCTTGCAGCTGATGGAACTCGAGGCTTCCATGATTTTAGCCTTAAACCAAGTTGACATCGCCTCAAAGAAAGGCATAGAGGTGGACCCTCAAAAACTCGCTGAAATCCTAGGCGTCCCCGTTGTTCCAACAGTAGCCGTCAAAGGCAGTGGAGTCTATGAACTGCTGGAAAAAGCTGTTGAGACAATTGAGAAAGGAGAGGCGAAACCTGCTCAGATCAAGTACGGGAAAGAAATCGAGGAAAAAATCGAGAATCTCGCTGTCCTTATCGAGGAATCAGGATTCAAGTATCCAGCTCGGTGGACAGCCATCAAACTGCTGGAAGGCGACGAAGAAATCGAAAAGCAAATCCGTGAAACATCTCCCGGAATCCTTGAAACCGCAAAAAAACAGGCAATGGAGATTGAAAAAGTACATGGACACACGTGCGAAACCGTTGTGGCTTCTGAAAGGTACGAAACTGCAAGGTGCATCGCAGCTCAAGTTCAGAAGATAAAGCCGCATGTAAAGCAGACGATTACTGAACATGTTCATGAACTTACGACTAGTAGTGTGTCAGGCTACTTGATAATGGCTGGTGTCCTGCTTTTTGTTTTCTGGTCAATCTTCTCTTTTGGCAGCGTTGTCTCCGAATACTTTGGCAGTCTACTTTACGGTCTTGAACCCGTCTTTACAGCAGCTTTTGGAAAAGGTTTAGTTAAGGAGATGCTTTGGGGAGGAGTCATGGAGGGTTTTATAGCCTCCATTACAATTGTTGTTCCGTACATTTCGCCATTCTATCTTGCACTTTATCTCCTCGAAGACTCCGGTTACCTCAGCCGCATCGCTTACCTCATGGACGCAGCTATGCACAAGATTGGGCTGCATGGAAAAGCCTTCATACCTGTGATGCTTGCTTTTGGCTGCAATGTACCTGCTTGTTTGGCATGTAGAATAATGGAAACTAAACGGGAACGGCTCTTAGCCATCTTTGTCGTAACCTTGATACCGTGCGCAGCCGTAACTGTTGTTGTACTTGGGCTGGTTGGAAGATATCTAGGCATCGATTGGGCTTTAGCGCTTTATGCAATCAACGTGGCAATCGTTATGATACTTGGAAGATTTGCGTTCAAAGTTCTTCCCGGCGAACCAACAGGCCTTATAATGGAGATGAGTGAATACCGGATTCCGAATTTGAAGACGGTGTTAACACAAACTTCATTTAGACTGAGCGAATACATCAAGATGGCTCTTCCGCTGATAATCGTAAGCAGCCTCGCAATCAAAGCAGCAGACATCCTAGGACTGTTACAACCAATTGCTCAGGCTATGAGCCCTGTGACAGTAACATGGCTTGGGCTGAGACCTGAAATGGGCATTCCACTTTTCTTCGGTGTTCTGAGAAAGGAGCTCACATTGGTCATGCTGGCAGCTTTACTTGGGTCAAATCTTACAATTTTGACGCCTATACAAATGGTTGTGTTCACAATTGTGACCATGTTATACATTCCATGCGTTGCAACCATCGCCGCGCTTATCAAGGAGATCGGCTGGAAGAAGGCGCTTCTTGTCACCGTGTTCAAGATACTCTTCGCACTTTTAGTCGGCGGATTAACTTATAGAATATTGTCCTTTCTTGGGCTACCCTAGACGCAACAAGACAAATCTTAAAAACAAGGGTTGTCACTAACAGTCATCCATTGCCATGAAAAAATCAGAAAGCCGAAGGATTTTCTGGGGATTGGAAAAATTGGGTTTCAAAATCCGAATGTTAACTTTGGCTGACTACAGTAAAATAGTCAAACTCTGGGAAGACTCGGGTTTAGAGTCCAGACCTAGAGGAAGAGACAGCAAAAAGGCTATAGAAGCCCAAATGAAGGAAAACCCCGAGTATTTCATCGGAGCCTTTGAAGGACCACAGCTTGTGGGAATCGTGATAGTAAGCGAAGACGGGCGGAAGGGCTGGATAAATCGTTTAGCTGTTGACCCCGGACATAGGCGAAAGGGCATTGCTAAGGCTTTGGTTGCTGAGGCTGAAAAGGTTCTTAGTGAAAAAGGCATCAAAATTTTCAGTGCGTTGATCATGGACCATAATAGGGGGTCTAAAGAATTGTTTAGGAATCTTGGCTACAAAGAGCTTGAATATGTAAAATACTTCAGCAAAAAGGAAAGCGAAGAGGTCTAGGTTACCTAACGTTGGTCCGATAGTTTTCGATTATTTTCCGCTTGATCTTTGAGGAGCTGACAAGGTCTCTCTCAGTGAACTGGCTGACTCTTACAACTTTGATGGTGAGTCCTTTCTCGGCTAATAGTTTTTTTAGGTCTTTCTCGGTTCTTTCTTTGTCGTAGCCGAGGGCGATGACATCGGGCTTCACTTTCTCTATGACCTTAAGCATGTCCATGTCTTCGTAGCCGAGGATTGCCTCGTCAACTACCTTTAAAGACTCCACCATGGCTCTCCGCTGGTCCTCGGGAATTATGGGCTTATTGCCTTTAAGTTTTTCAACAGATCTGTCCTTGGCGACGATGACGACCAGCTTGGCGTTTTCTCCTCCTGTCTTTTTTGCCTCAGTCAAATAGTACACGTGTCCGTAATGTAGCAGGTCGAAAGCCCCTGAAGCCAAAACGACCTTCCCTTTCTTTTCAGCATCCATTCCACGAGTCACCTACCACGAAAACTCAACGTACCCAAGCATCCGCAAAGCATCCAGCAACCCCTCACAATACGCCACGGAAGCCAAGCTTGTCTCAAACCTTCTGTTTGCCAAATAATATTTCGCGTCCTCAAGATATCTTTTCGCCTCCTCAATAACGGCACTTACCTTTTCAACATCAGGACAAACAGTGACATTGACGGATTTCAGCGTGTTCAAGGCACGTTCGGTTTTTTGAATGTATTTCGCAGCGAGCTCTTCCAAGACTTATCGTCACCTTGCCATTTTGTTTACGTGTTCAGGGGCGCCTGTAAGCCTTATGAGCGCCTCAGCCTCCACGAAGTGAAGCCTGTCAGCGGGGAAGACAAGCACGTGCGGTGGACCGCCAAACACGAAGCTCAAAAGAGCCCTTACAATGTCAGCCTTCACAACTTGGTCTTCAGCTCCAGCTCTGGCTATGCCTACGGCGAGGCTGTCCAAAGTCACGACGTGCATCTTCTTTTTTTCCTCCAACGACAAAAGAATCTCAAGGGCTTCTTTAATAGTCATGTACAGCCTCTTTTCGGCTTTGATGTCCAAAAAACAAAGGGTATGCAGGTCCCTAGCCTTGTTCTCTGCAATTACGTTGTAGGGAGTCTCCGAAACTAAGCCTTCCTCGGGAAATGGGATTGTGACACTTTTCCCGAACCTATAGTTCTGAAGTCCTGAAAGCCCCATAGCCGCCGAGACGATTGAGGCGCCATGCACAACACGGGTCGTGATTCCACGCTTCTCTGCTCGAATCCGAAGGTCAACATGCGTCGTCGCAATCAACGGGTCGCCCGGAACCAGAAAAGCAACCTTCGAGGACTCGGCTTTCCGCAAAATAAGTTCACCGTTCTCATCCTCCAACGTTTTCCGAGAAACAACCACAATTTTCTTGCCGACCATTTTCTCAAGCCTTTCCAAAGACAACCCAGCCATCAGACTCGTGTAGAACTCAGCAAACACACAATCAGCCGTCTTTGCTTCTTCTATTCCACGAAG
>Ga0172363_10002277_pt1 | contig 15450 bp, 18 predicted proteins | sample LakKivs2_kivu2a2_FD_114541 | JGI IMG/M metagenome (GOLD analysis project Ga0172363, IMG submission 114541) | Sediment microbial communities from Lake Kivu, Rwanda - Sediment s2_kivu2a2 | ecosystem: Environmental > Aquatic > Freshwater > Lake > Sediment | place: Rwanda: Western Province, Lake... | reverse complement strand
ATCTGAAATTGTGAGTGGGTCAACTCTGAAACGTCGGATAGTGAACGTTGAACCTCTTCTGGTAACTTCGTTTCCATAAGTTAATTGTACACGGCTACCATCCGGAAGCGATGAATCTAAAATTGGAGATGCTATGGAGATGTTTTTTTCAGACAAATACGCCAGACGAATTATGAAAGAATCTAGTTCTGCTTCATCCTTAAATATTATGTTTGTGGGTAAAGATTCATACAATCTGTGCCACACATATATTGGTATGTTTACTCCATCTGCTGATATGTCTTCGATTAAATGGTCCTTCATTAAAGGGTCTATTTTTCCGTAGCCTATGAAGTCCCTTATTATGTAATATATGAGTTTGTCAACTGCTTCTGGTGGAGTTTTTATGCGGTATTTTTTGATTATTTCTCTTGTTTTCTCTTTTAGATAATTTTCTGCTTTTTCTTTGGTCTCTATTTCCTTTAAGTTTATGTCCACCTCTTCCATTAAGAAGGTTCTTATTTCTTGAAGTCGCTCTTCTTCTTCCTTCTGGAGTGTAGGCTCTATAACTTCATAGAGTGTTTTTTGGGTTTCTTGGTCTTTGACTATTGCTGCGTAGATGTAAGGCTCTTGTATTGGGTAAACTTCTCTGAAAACTGTTGGTTTTCTGCCTTTTTCTTTTATTATTACACCTAATTCTGTTTCCTCTAGGGCTTTGGAAGCTGTTGACTTTCGTTTCTTGACCGTTGGCATCGTCTCCTTCGTTTAGGGTGTAGGATGGGTTTACATGGATATAGTGTGTCGTGAGTCTTAATAAGTTATATGCACGCCTAATCCTTACTATACTTAAAACCATCAACTTTAACTGAAGCAAAACGACATCATACTATTTGGGTCTAGTTTTGAGCAGGGAGATAAGAGCAAAGGATGCTGAACGCGTTCGAAAACCTAAACTTCCCAGAAAACGGTTGCTCAGGAAACCTAAAAAGGAGTAATCAAAATCTTCGCGGCATATGACGGAGCAAAAATAGCTGAATCTAAACGTAAGACTGGAAAGCGAAATGTAAAGTTCTGTCCAAAATGTGGTTCAACTAACATTTTTTGGGCTTCTGGTCTACCGCAGATGTGGTCTCTTTGGGAGTGCAGAAATTGTGGACACCGTGGAGCGTTAATCCTTGAAGATAGCAAACTAGCTGAAAAACTCAGAGAGGAATATGCGAAGAAAAATTGTTAAGAACTAGGTTTACTTGTATCTCGCCCGTCTTTTCTGTCGTTTCTTTTTCTGCTTGCGCATTCGCTTTTTTTTCCATTTAGCGCGTATCTCTTGCACACTCCAAATTCTCACTACTATTCTATTGTTGCATGTCTACGCTTTAAATCCTCTTCAGTTCGCCCTAACCGATGCATCAATTCCACAACTAAACTATCTAGAAACACCATGCAATTGTTCTCAAAAACGCTTCCAAGAGGAGTTAAGGGTTCGCGTTCACCGATAATCTGCCTAGCCAAGTAATCTTCTTCTCTCGGCCAACCCATCTTTGTCCTTCCCTTGATCGTTATGATGTGATCAGCTATCTGGCCTAATTGAGATTCTGGGAAAGATGTGATGGCAATAACTGTCGCGCCGATTTCATTGGCGGCGGTGCTCGCAGTTAAAACCATCTTTGTGGCGCCTGTGCCTGAAATGGCGATTAGCAGATCTCCTTTTTCTGCGGCTGGTGTGATGGTTTCGCCTAAGAAATAGACGTTAAAACCTAAGTTCATTAGGCGTAGGGCAAAGGCTCTGGCAACGAATCCGCTTCTTCCCATGCCTACGATGAAAATCTTTTTCTCTTTTGCTTCGAGCAAAAGCTCGATGAGTCGTTCAACTTCTTTCATGTTGAGCTCTTCAATAGAGCTCTTAATACCATCGATGATTTCCTCTGCCGCTGCTTTCAACCATTTCAATTTTTTCATGCTCCGAAAGACCCATTACGCTAACGTCTATATTAAAAGCCTTGCGGTTTAAAGTAAGCCTCCTAAAAGTTGATTTAGAGAGGGGATTCCAAAGAATAGGCGGACATAAATTGCGGTTGCTAAAATTCCAGCGGTTATGGCTACCAAAACGAAGTCACTTCTATGTATTTTGAGCACGTATAGGTTTGTGCGGTTTTTGGTTGCCCCCCATGCACGGGACTCCATGGCTTCAGCCAGCTCGAGGCTTCGGCGAATCGCGCTGATGATTAAAGGTATTAAAATTGGAATATAATTTCTAATCCTTTTTAGAAAGTTTCCACGCTCAAGCTCTAAACCCCTTGCTTTTTGGGCATCCATGATTGTCTGAGCTTCTTCTGCTAAGACTGGAACAAAACGCACGGCAGTTGTGAAGGCAAAACAGAATTCGTAGGGTATGTGCGTTTGCTCCAGAGCTAAGCCTAGATGGTCCGGCGAAGTTGTTAAGAAGAAAACGGAGAAAGATTCAACAAGCACTATGAACCGCATGGTCATGGCTGCAGCATTTTCTAGGCTTTGTGCTATTTCACGTCCTCCCATGAATGCGACAATGAAGTTTGTTAGGAAAATTATTGTGGCTAAGAAGACTGCACCTCGCATTGAACGAAGCCACTGTCGTTTAACACCTGCCAAAAGGACAAACGGAATCTGCATGAGAAAAAGTGTTATTAGAGGCAAGAGTTCCCCAAAAATTATTGCAACTGCAAAAATTGCGCAAACATAAATGAATTTTATTCTTGGGTCTAAATTGTGAATAGGAGAGTAAACTTTCCTAAATTTAAGTCCATCAAAAACGCTCATTTGGCTTTCTTCTCCAAACTGTTAAGCAGTATTTTTTGTGCCTCGTAGATGTCAATAACGTTTTTAGGGAGTTCCAAATCAGGTAGTTGCAGGAAAATTTGAGCTACCTGCGGTGGAACAATAGATGCTTGTGTTAAAACTCCTGGGCTGGTGAGAACTTTCCTTGCTTCTCCATCAGCAACGATTTTTCCGTCCTGCATTAGCAGTACTCTTGGATTGCACTCAGCCACAAACTCCACGTCGTGGGTAACGATTATTGTTGTCTTTCTCTGGGTTTTCATTTGTAGAATGAATTGTCTAAGCTTTTCCTTCTGTTGATAATCTTGTCCTATTGTTGGTTCGTCTAGTATCAGTATTTTTGGGTTCCACGCTAGAACTGAAGCGAGGGCGACGCGTTTTCTTTCTCCGCCGCTGAGCATAAATGGTGAGGTTTTTCTGTATTGTGTTAAGCCTAAAAGGTTTAGAGCCCATGTCACCCGCTTTTTTATGATGTTTTCCTTAAACCCGAAATTTCTTAGTGCGAAGGTTATTTCGTCTTCAACTGTTTCGCTGAAAAGCTGATGGTCTGGGTTTTGGAAGACAAAACCCACGTTTCTGGCTAGAGTTGCCACGCTCACCTTTGTTGTTTCAACTCTGTCAATAAGCACTTTTCCTTTAGCTGGCTTGAGCAGTCCATTAAAATGCTTAACTAAAGTTGTTTTTCCAGCGCCGTTTTGTCCCATTATAGCTATGAATTCGCCATTTTGGATGGTTAAGGATATACCCTTTAATGCTTCTACGCCACTTGGATATATGAAATAGATGTCTTCTACTTCAATCATTAAGCTTTAAAGGCCTCCCTTAGCAAAGTTGCCATTTCATCTGAGGACAAGGGGATTGTGTTGCCAAGTTTTACTCCGTCTTTCCTAAGTATCTGATAAAGACGCGTTGCCTTAGGGATTCCAATTCCAACTAGGCGAGCTTCTTCAGAGCGTAAGATTTCACGGGTTTCACCGTCTAAAATAACCTTTCCTTCATCCATTATAATTATGTGGTCCGAGTATCTGGCTGTTAAATCCAGCCTATGTTCAACAAGCACAACGGTTATTCCAAGGTTTCTGTTCAGTTCGTGAATGACTTCGAATATTTTTTTCGCGCTTAACGGGTCAAGGAAAGAAGTTGGCTCATCTAAGATTATTACTCCAGGTTGCATGGCTAAAACGGAAGCTATCGCGACACGTTGCTGCTGTCCACCTGAAAGTTCATGAGGTGCTCTCTCTCTCAAGTCATATATGCCTGTAAGATTCAGCGCCCAATCCACTTTTTTACGCATTTCTTCCCTTGAAACACCGAGGTTTTCAAGTCCAAACGCCACATCTTTCTCAACAGAAAGAGCGAAAAGCTGGTTTTCAGGATTTTGAAAAACAAGTCCCACATGTTTTGCCAATTCATAAATTGGATGTTCGACAATGTTAAGTCCTGTAACAGTTATTTCGCCTTTCAATTCGCCTTGGTAGAAGTGAGGAATTAACCCATTAAAGCATCGGCAGAGGGTTGTCTTTCCACAGCCACTTGGACCCGTTATAAGCGTGAATTCGCCTTTTTCTATTTTTACGGAAACATCCGTAATAGACGGTTTTGTTCCACCTGGATACACGTATGTAAGTTTTTTTGTTTCAATTACCGCCATGCTTATGGTGCCTACCTAAATTTAAGCGGGTTATAGGCTCATTTAAGAGTAGCTACTTAATTATGATTACCTAACTTTTCCTTTAAAAGTCGCAAACAACGTTTAAGCCCTATTTCCACATCGCCTAAACCGTTGACTCCCGCTGCTGTGGCATGTCCACCACCCATACCGTGAAGATATTCACCTAAAGGTTTGGCAATGTCTTTACCTAGGTGTATGCCAGTTTTCTCGTAAAAATCCCGAGCGCAGCGCAGGCTAATCTCTATAGTTTCATTTTTCTGTCCAACCACTGCAGCAAAATGGGCGCCTAAATCAATTATTGCCCTTGCCGCTGAAGCTTGGTAGGCGCTAACATGAGAAAGCGCGATTATCCATTCTCCGATTTTTAAAACTTTGGCTCTTCTACAAGCCTTTAATCTTGCGACTCGTTCAGAAAAGTCCATGGGTAGCGAAAGCATAGATAATGTTTCTCGTGCGTTTACGCCAATATCGATGAGTTCTGCCACAGTTTTTAATGTAGATGAGTTGGCTAGAATGAAATGGCGTGTGTCGAAGGCTATGCCTAAAAACAATGCTTTGGCTTCGCTTTCGCTTGTCTTGATACCCGTCTCTTTAAAGAAGCCGTAGACGATTTCACATGTTGATGATGCTTCTTCGTTGGTTATGCAGATTTTTGCCACTCGTTCGGTTTCTGGGTGAGTAGCGTGATGGTCAATAACTATGATTGGCGCCTTTGAAGCTTTAACTTTTCCAGCCAGATTATTCAATTGTTGAATTGTGTTTGTGTCAAGCAGCACTATCGCATCTGCTTTTTCCACATTCGGCTGTGTTTTCACATCAATTGGTAAATATTTGAGAAGGTGTTTTGAAAGTCGACTTATTCCATGGGCTGCTCCAATTTCAACTTCAAGATTTTGTCTTAAACGTTTTAATAAGCCTGAGAATGCGTAGGCTGAGCAAATCGCATCTGGGTCTGCATTATGATGGCATAATAAAACGACGTGTTTAGCTTCTAACTCGTCTAAAATTTTCGTTATTTCTGTGAATGGCATGTTAGTTCCCTCAAATATTTTTCAGCCGTTGTGAAAGCTTCCTTCACGGCTTTGTCGACAAGTTTTTGCACGTTAAAATCTTTCATTGATGCTGCCAGCGCGATGTCCACGTTAATCGTCAATTTTAAGGGTTTTGTGCCTTCTGCTTCAACATCTATGTTTAGTGTGTCTATTCTTTTCGGAGGAATTTGTGATAAGACATATTTTCTGGCGGCTTCTTCTGTAATTGAGCATAATTCTTCAATTTGTTTGCTATTTAACTCGGGAATGCCCAACTCTTCCACGAACTTCACCTAAGACGTGCTAGGGTGTGGATGGAGCAACTGGACCTAAGTCTTGTTGAAGCTTGGCTTGCAAATCCTTTAGTTGGCCACGTAAGCGTTCTTCCTGTTTTCCCAAGACCGTGGCTCGTGTGTTGAGTAGTTCCTTTCGCTCGTTTAAATCTGTAGTTATTTTAGTTTTTTCCGACTTTATCATAAGAGAACCAGTTGCTTTGTATATGACTGCGTCGTCTGTTAATTTTTGCAATTCGTTTAAGGCTTGTTCAATTTCTGTTAGTTCAAACTCTACCTGCTGTTTCTGCGCTAAGACTGTTTGAAGCGTCTGCTGAAGCTGCTGGAGCCTCAGTAGGCGTTCTTGAACTTGAGGTGGAAGCTTTGAAATTTCTTCACTCACTTTGTATCCTTCCATTCTGCACAGCAATAAGTACAGCCATTAATTAAGCATTTTCTCAGACATCAACTGCAACTGTAACAAGATGTTTTGAAAACTTACATAAACCCAATTTATTTGCTTGTATGTAGTGCTATTTCCTTTTGGAGTCCAAGCATTTTGCAAAAATCTAGGGGATTAATCACTACTGTACTTAAAATTTCAAATCACTCTCGTAATGCTTAGTATACTAAACTGAAAGTGAGTTTTCGATAGAAAAAGGTTTTTCAACCTTTTGAAAAGCCTATGAAACACCATATCAAAGGTTCAATTTATAGAAATTAAACGGAATTTTGAACTTCTCTCGCGCTATTAATGCTTGTGTTTGTGTGCGTGTGCAAATGGTTAGACCCCCTCTATTTGGAGCCTAATAGGATCCTAATAGGATGCTAATAGGCTGGTGTTTGTTTGGGTTAGGTGTGCTTGGGTGTAAAGGAGTTTTGAAGCTGTCTCGGACTACAATTAAACGTGGGCTGGTCGCCGTTTAAATTCTGGGTTTCTTGCATCACTCCAGAAATCCAATTGAAGATTATGCGCACATAGCATCGAAGAAATGACAGAAAGGAATTTTTGGTCGTGTTGCAGGGGGTTAGGTTTACATACACATTTACATTTATAATGCACGTTTTTCGTGACGGAAAAAAAGGGAACAATCGTGATGTTTACTTCATCTTTTTTGATATGCGTGTTCTGTATATTACGATTACCAGCAGTGTTGCTACCATGAACAGTGGTGGAATAAGGAGCGACGGAAATTCTGGGACGACCCACGTACCTATTATCTGAATCGTGCTGGTACTGTGAGTGTAGGGAATGTAGATGAAAGTGTGTGTGTCGTTTTCGGTTATTGTGCACGATGAAGTCCAATCGGTGTTGTTAAGCAATATGGTCCACGGACTGCCTCGCAGAAGATCTTTAGGAACCGTAACATTGCAGTAACCCGCTCTGCCCATAGGTCCCGTTACGTTGAAATTAATCTCCATGTCTGGTTGACTGAAACTGAAATTCAATACCGTAGAATTGCTAGCCGCAGTAACGTTGAATGCATGCCCTTCCCAGTCGATAGTGAAAACAGCTGGCCACATGTTGGTCGCCGTCATTTCATCTCTTATCGACATGTTCATGTAATATTGCGTCGAATTATCCGTGAACGACATTGCATAGGACATGCTTTCTTCACATATGATTCCGGTTTGTTTGTCCCAATAGAAACTCATGTTCATATAACCGTAGGTAATGTTGCCGTGTATTATCGGATATGTGATGTTTGCATAGTTTACTTCTCTGTGTGCGCCCGCGTAACTCCGCGTAACAGTGCCATTTATGGTGACTTTCAACGGCTCTTCAGTATACCACGTAAGATTTGCTGGAATTTCATCATCTGCACCGAGGTTTGAAGGAATTATAGCAACGCTAAAGTTTCCTTCCCCTGTTGCTAAGTTCCCCGACATCATAAATGCCTCTTCTGTACCATTCGCATAGATGGCGGTTGATCGACCAGTGACATTACTGCCTGAAACATCCAGAATCTCTATACCAGTCCAAGATAAGTTAATCCCTGAAGGTGGTTCTTCATATCCAGGCATGTTTGATGCATACTCGAAGGTAATGTCCCCATACGCTGCCCAGTCACCAGCTTTAACACCCACAGTGTATATTATAGCAGAGCCTGTCATTACAGAGAACATCAGCATCATCGAAAGCACAGAAACAAAAGCTGTCAGTCCAATTTTATTTTTATACATTTTAACATCACTTTGTGTTTCCTTATGTTTCCTTTAACTTCTATTTAATAATTTATGTACGCGCATTGCGATTAAAAGTAAACTTCATTTTTGATTACTTTATTGTAGCATTGTCTGCAATGCATTACTAAAACGCAAATGGAAACTTAAACTAGAAACAAGAATTGATAGGGAAAGGTTTTTAGTGTGGCTGGTGGCGATTTCATCCTTATATTTGAATGAGTAGGGATGATGATTTATGAACTCTGATTTTCAAGAAGAGATCGAAATTGTTGAACTTTATAAAGAAGATGAACGCTTGCCCGTTCTGAAAGATAAATATGTTACAGACTCTTACTACGACCTTCTGGTTATATGCAAAAAAGAAAATTGGAGAATAGAATTGAGCCTGAAACCTTTTGAAAAGCCTCTTGAAAAGAATTATGAAGGAAGATTCTTTGAGGCGCATGTTAATGAGCCTAGAGTTTTTGCTGCTGTTCCTGACGGTCAACAGGTGGGTTGGATTGAGCTTGGCTATGAAAAATGGAACAATAGAATGCGCGTGTGGGAATTTCTTGTTCGAGAGCAGCTCAGAGGAAAAAGCATCGGAACCACATTGATGAGACACGCTATCGAAATTGCCAAACAGAAAGCAGCAAGAATGCTTGTTCTTGAAACACAGTCTTGCAATGTCCCAGCCATAAAATTCTATTTTAAGCAAGGATTCAGCCTAATAGGTTTTGATTTAGCCGCCTATTCAAACGAAGACATCAAAAGAAAAGAAGTCAGACTTGAATTTGGATTGATGCTGTAAACCATATGTGTAATCAAATATGTCAGAAGCTTGGAAAAAAGGCTGACTTAAGCTTATATGCCCTCGCTGGTCCATATTTGAAGTGGTGCTGAAATGGCGATCTACGTCAAGTGGCTTGGTCATTCGAGTTTTCAGATCAGAACCAAGGACAAAATCATCTACATTGACTTGAAGAAATACGGGAAAGTAGTAGAGACACAGGAGAAAGCAGACATCATATTAGTGACACATAATCATGGTGACCACTGCAGTCCGCCTAAAATCCAAAAGCTAAGCAAGAAAGACACGATCATAATTGCCCCAAAAAACTGTGTTTCAAGAATCGTTGGAAACGTCAAAACCATTAAACCTGGAGAAGAAATCGTTGTTGATAATGTAAGAATTGAGGCTGTTGAAGCCTACAACATCAAGCGGTTTAAGCCTTCTGGGAAACTCTGGCACCCTAAAGGATATGGAGTAGGCTATCTGATAAAAGCCGAAGGCAAAACGATTTACCATGCTGGAGACACAGATTTCATTCAAGAAATGCGCCGCCTCAAGAACATAGACTTGGCTCTACTTCCAACGGGAGACAAATACACTATGGACAATGCAGAAGCTGCCGAAGCCGCAATAGCAATTAAACCAAAAACTGCAATGGCTATGCACGCTTGGGAAACAAATCGTGACGAATTCAGAAAGAAGGTAGAAGGCAACTCAAGTACTAAAGTAGTGCTACTGCAAGAAGGCGAAGAGATAGGCTTAAACTAAAAGCAAGAAGTAATAGGAAAAGGTTTTTAGTTTAGATGTCATATGAAAGTCTGCAAACGTGTTTAGCAATAATGTGAGGTAGATAATTAATGTCTGTATTTGCAGCACCAGGAGCATATGACCGTGCCATAACCGTTTTTTCACCAGACGGGCGACTGTTTCAAGTTGAATATGCAATGGAGTTGGTTAACCGTGGAGCAACAATTTTAGGAATACGATGCTCGGAAGGAGTGGTTTTAGGAGCAGAAGAGAATGTTGAACCCCTTGAAGAGGCAGAATATTCATGGAAAATTTTCAAGGTTGACGAGCATGTAGGCGCAGCCATCGTGGGTTTAAGCTCGGATGCACGCATCCTTATAGATCAAGCACGGATACATGCTCAAAGTAATAAATTAACCTATGATGAACCAATAGACACTGAAGTAGTCACTAAAAGAATATGCGATATAAAGCAGCTTTACACACAGCATGCTGGCGTTAGACCCTTCGGAGTTTCAATAATCTTTGGCGGTGTAGACAAAACTGGAAGTCGAATTTTTTACACTCACCCCAGCGGAACTTACAGGGGCTATAAAGCCACAGCTGTGGGCGCAGGAAGAGAAACAGTATTATCCATATTGAAAGAAGAATATCGTGAAGAAATGAGCCTCGAAGAAACCACAAAACTTGCCGTAAAATGCTTAACAAAAGCCTTAGAAGCAAGGCAACTATCGCCGAGAATAAAGATAGTAGTGATTCCTCTAGCGACCAAAAAAATGGAAATGCTAAACGACAATAAGATTGAAGGTTATATGAAAGAGTTAGGCTTGGGCAAGTGAAATACTGATGAGTGAAAAGTACACTGTTGCACGCATAACAAAGGACAACGAACACTTTGAAGTTCTTGTAAAACCTCAAAAGGCATTAGACTACCGTATGGGAAAAATAGCTGCAACAACCGAAGTACTAGTCACTGAAACTATATTCTCAGACGCAAACAAAGGCACTAAAGTTGCTGAAGAAAACCTGCGTAAAGCCTTTGGAACAACAGATTCACTAAAAGTGGCGGAAATAATACTCAAAAAAGGAACATTACAGTTAACAACAGAGCAACGAAGAAAAATGGTGGAGGACAAACGAAAGCAAATAGTAGACTTCATATCACGGCAATGTGTCGACCCAAAAACAAACCTTCCACATCCACCTTTACGCATAGAAAACGCCATGGAACAGATACATTACTCAATAGATCCATTCAACCCCGTTGAAGAACAAGCAAGAGAAATAGTCAAACTGTTACGCCCAATCTTACCATTGAAAATGGAGCAAATATCTGTAGGCATCCACATACCAACGCAGTATTCAGCAAAAGCATACGGAACAATCAAAGCTTTCGGAACAATAAAGCGGGAAGAATGGCGTGCAGACGGCTCTTGGTACGGAGTCCTAGAAGTGCCTGCAGGTTTATACGCTCCACTCCTAGAAAAACTTGGAGAAATAACTAAAGGAAGTGGAGAAGCAAAAATATTTTCTTAAATTAAACTTTTATTATGGATGGTTAGGTGTAAAAAATGCCGACATTTTTTGAAAGAAGACAGCTTGTAACACCTGGGGATTTAATTGCAGAAGGCGAATATATAGCTGGCGAAAACGCATATGACGAGGATAATAAAATCTATGCTTCACGAATTGGATTAATCGAATATGAAGACAAAAAAGTGAATGTCGTAGCCTTAAGAGCCTTTTACATCCCAAAGGTAGGGGACAAGGTTATAGGAACAGTTGTGGAGGTAGGATTCAACGGATGGACAGTGAACATAAACGCGCCATATCAAGCCATGTTAAGAGCTTCAAATGTTTTAAGCAGACCCTTTAAACCGCAACAAGACGACTTGTCTCAAGTTCTTGATGTAGGAGACTTGGTGGTTGCAAAAATAGTTGCTTATGATAGAGCACATGATCCGCAACTGACAGTTGGTGAACCGGAGTTAGGAAAAATAACCCGTGGACAAATAGCAAGAATTACTCCAACCAAAATTCCCCGTGTAATAGGTAGAAAAGGCTCAATGATATCCACAATACAGCAGGAAACAGGTTGCCACATAATTCTCGGACTTAATGGAGTTGTATTAATTACTGGGAAAAATCTTGAAGATGAACACTTGGCAATGATGGCTATTCGGAAAATTGATGAGGAATCCCATACGAGCGGTTTAACAGACCGCGTAACCCAGATGCTTAAGGAAGAAAAAACAAAACGGGAGGAAATTAAAAAATGAGCCAGAAAACTGAAAAGTTGATTGATAAAAAAGGTTTAAGGTTAGATGGAAGAAAACTAAATGAGTTAAGACCAATAAAAATTGAGGTAGGTGCCTTATCAAACGCTGATGGTTCAGCATATATCGAACAAGGAAAAAACAAGATTTTAGCCGCTGTATATGGTCCAAAAGAAGTGCATCCAAAACACTTGGCGCTTCAAGACCGAATGGTTTTAAGATGCCGCTATCACATGGCACCTTTCTCTGTTCAAGAACGCAAATCACCAGCGCCTTCAAGAAGAGAGGTGGAACTCTCAAAAGTCATCAGAGAATCCCTTGAACCCTCAATCTTCCTCGAATATTACCCGCGAACAGTCGTAGACATTTTTGTTGAAGTTTTGCAAGCCGATGGTGGAACAAGATGTGCAAGCATAACGGCGGCATCCGTAGCTTTGGCAGATGCAGGTATTCCGATGCGGGACTTGGTGGTTGCGTGTGCAGCAGGGAAAGTTGACGAAACAATAGCATTAGATTTAATGGATACCGAAGACAAGATAGGAAAAGCGGACGTCCCTGTGGCTTTTATGCCAAATCTGAACGCCATAACATTGCTGCAGATGGATGGAATATTAACCACCGAAGAGTTTGAAAACGCTGTGAACCTAGCCCTCGAAGGCTGCAAAAAAATTTATCTGATGCAGAAGGAAGCGTTAAAAACTAAATATGTAAACGTTAAGGAGGCTGAAGAATAACGTCATCCGTTATCACTCGTGTAAAACAGAAACAGATCGCACAGTTAATTACAAAAGGAAAACGACTGGATGGTAGAGGTCTAACAGACTATCGCGAAATGAAAGTCGAACAAGGAATAATTGAACGCGCTGAAGGCTCAGCAAGAATGCTTCTCGGAAAAACAGAAGTCATGGTTGGAACAAAAATCGAAATTGGCGAACCATTTCCCGACACACCTAACGAAGGAGTTCTAACGGTAAACGCTGAACTTGTGCCTCTGGCTTCGCCAATTTTTGAACCTGGACCACCAGACGAGAACGCTATAGAACTTGCCAGAATCGTTGATAGAGGAATAAGGGAATCAAAAGCCATAGACGTAGAAAAATTGTGCATAGACCCTGGAAAGAAGGTGTGTGTCGTATTTGTTGATGTTTACGTGCTTAATCACGATGGAAATTTAATAGATGCTTCAGCTCTAGCCGCTTTGGCTGCCTTACTTAACACGAAGATGTCAAACTATGAAATTGAAGAGGGCAAAGTGACAATCAAGCAGGGTTATACTCCGCTTCCGATTAAAAGGCATCCCATAACGGTTACTTTTGCCAAGATAAACGGTAAACTCGTTGTTGACCCGTGGCTGGAAGAAGAACAGGTAATGGACGCTAGGCTCACAATGGCAATTGATGACGACGATAACATATGCGCAATACAGAAAGGTGGCAGCGGATATTTTGCACCGGAACAAGTATTAGAAGCGGCCAAGATAGCTAAAGAAAAGACTGAAGAAATACGGAAAAAGCTGGACTGGTGAAAGGCACGATGGGGAAAAGAACCAAAAAGGTTGGGCCGACACGCGGGTTTGGACCCCGCTACGGGGCAACTGTTAGAAAACGCTACATAAAAGTAATTACAGAAATGAAGAAGCGCCATAGATGCCCACAATGCGGATTTCCAAAAGTTAAAAGATTAAGCGTTGGCGTTTGGGAATGTAGAAAATGCGGATTTACATTTACAGGCGGGGCATATACACCAACAACAAAGCTCGGAGTAGTAGCAAGACGTGCAGCAAAAGGCGCACCTATAGAGGAAGCACTAAAAGCGAAAGAAGAAGTTGAATAGTGCTTCCTAGCTTTTAGTTATTTAGCCATTGATTGAAAAAGAGCATGTTTGTTGGTAACTTTAAAAGCAAACAACAAAAATTATGAGGTATCATATTTAGTTTAGGAGCTAAAGTGGTGAAGGCGAAGGCTATTTTGCGTTTGAAGTTTCCTTCTAAAAAGCACTTAGAAATAGTTTTTGACGCCTTGAAACCAGAAGTTGATAAGCCTGCTACAACGCGTTCCAAGGCAGTTTTGGAAAAGGAAGGGATATTTCTAGTTTTGAAGGTTGAAGCCAAGGATACGGTTGCTTTGCGTGCGGCATTGAATGCCTATCTAAGATGGATAAACTCAACGGCGAATGTTTTAGAAGTTTTGGAAAATATCTCATAGATTTATCCGATTGCGGCAAATCCTATTAAAAATGGAATTTAGGTTTCCCAGTCCAACAGCCTTCTTTGTCCCTCGATTTTCTTGATGCCAGTTATGTCTTGCGTCACTTCTATCGTTCCCAAGTATTTTCCATTCTTCTCTCACAACAAAATATCTAATATGAATCAAGCGGTCGTTCATTGTAATCCACAATTCAGCAGCGTCTTTCTTGTCCGTCTTGAAAGCTTCGAGAATTTTGCTTACTATGTGAACACTTTTCTGGGGATGGCACAGTTAGTTCAGTCATTCTTCCTTCACTCTTCACCCTTAATTTTCCGAGCAAGAGTTTTACCCAATTCTATTATCCTCTCAACATCATTTTCTGTTGGTGGTCCGTTTATTTCCATTGTCCCGACAACTTCAATTTTTGACGGCCCCAGTATTTCTTGAGCATGCTTTATTGCGCCTCCGCCCCAACCATATGAACTTAGGATGACTCCGAATTTCAGTGGTGGGCGTAAAGCTTTCACTAGATAAGTAGCGTATACGGCTAGAGGATGCATACCAGCCAACACTGCGGGTGCGCCTAGAACAATCGCTCTAGAATCAACTAAGTCTTTTGCCAAGTCGCCTATATCAGCCAAAGCCAAATTGTACAAAGCGATTTCAACACCCTCAGATGCCAATGTTTCGGCAAGTGGCTGAATCATTTTTTCTGTGCTGTTCCACATGGTCACGTAGGCTATTATGACCTTTTGCTTAGTTTCTCCGTTTGCCCACTTTTTATATGCGCCTAGAATGCGTTCTGGGTTTCTGTGAATTGGTCCGTGGCTCGGAGCGATTATTTCAATTTTCAAATCCTTTATCTTTTCTAAGGCTTTTTGAGCCATGATTCTGAAGGGCATCATTATTTCACCCCAATATCTTTGGGCGTGAACAAGCAGGTCTTCTAATTCATCGTCATACAGTCCTTTCGCTACATGTGAACCGAAGAAATCGCATGGAAACAGAATTTTGTTTTCTTGAATATAGGTAAACATTGTTTCTGGCCAGTGAAGCATTGGTGCTTCAATGAAGCGGAGTGTTTTGCCGCCCAAATCGATGCTTTCTTGGTCTTTAACTACAGTTATCCGCTCTATCGGCACTTTGTAGAATGTCTGAGCCATCTTAGCGCCTTTGCTGGTAGTTAGCAGTTTGGCTTTGTTGTTGATTGCCATTATATAAGGGATACTGCCTGCATGATCAGGTTCAGCGTGATTCATTATCACATAATCAATTTCGCTAGGATCTACAATCTTGCGGACTTTCTCTTCAAGTTCCTTTTCAAAACCTGGATTTACAGTGTCAATTAGCGCCTTTTTGTTTTCGCCGATTATTAGGTATGCGTTGTAGGTTGTTCCTTTTGGAAGCGGTATCAAGGCGTCGAACAATCTGCGGTTCCAGTCTCTAACACCGACCCAGTATACTCCTTCCGAGATTTTAGCTATGTTTCGCCAGTTCATGTGTTTCCCCCTAAATAT
>Ga0172363_10002275_pt1 | contig 15468 bp, 10 predicted proteins | sample LakKivs2_kivu2a2_FD_114541 | JGI IMG/M metagenome (GOLD analysis project Ga0172363, IMG submission 114541) | Sediment microbial communities from Lake Kivu, Rwanda - Sediment s2_kivu2a2 | ecosystem: Environmental > Aquatic > Freshwater > Lake > Sediment | place: Rwanda: Western Province, Lake... | reverse complement strand
TCACGGTGAGACGCAACTTCCTGCCGCCACTGTTCCTGGCGTTTGATTATCCCACGCCCTTTACCACGATCGGTCGCCGCGGAACCTCGAACGTTCCAGCCCAGGCATTGTCACTGATGAATAATCCGCTGGTCGTACAGCAGGCCGGTGCCTGGGCCGATCGCGTGTTGGCCGAGGCACACGCCGACGCAGCCATCCGCATACGCGCGATTTACGAGAGTGCATTCGCCCGGCAGCCGCAGGACGATGAGTTGGCGGCTGGTCTTGCGTTCGTCGCTGCCGATGATCGACAGGCATGGACGGACTACGCTCATGTGCTCATGAACGTCAAAGAGTTCATCTACATCCCTTGACGATCTAACCAGTTCACTCCCTTTCTATCACGATGCATTGTCACCGCTTCACACCCGTCTCGCATGGCCGCCGCGAGTTCCTCGCGCGCGCCGCGAGCGGCTTTGGAGTGGTGGCATTGGCTGCGCTGGCCGGTGAACCGGCATTTGGTGCGGTTACGAGCGATCGCCGCACGAATCCGCTTGCTCCGCTGGTCACTCATCGCGCACCACGGGCGAAGAATGTCATCTTTCTATTCATGGACGGCGGAGTTTCGCAGGTCGACTCTTTCGATCCTAAACCGCGACTCGATCGCGAAAACGGTCAGGATATCAAGGCCCGCGTTCAGCCCACCCAGTTCGACAACATTGGCAAAGTGCTGAAAAGTCCCTGGGAATTTCGTGCGCGCGGTCAGAGCGGCATTCCGGTGAGTGACTTGTTCCCGCACATTGCCGAATGTGTCGACGATCTGGCGATTGTACGTTCGATGGTGTCGAACTTTTCGGAGCACACCAGTGCCAACTATTTCTTGCATTCCGGCAGCGGGCAGCAAGGACGCCCCAGCATGAGCGCCTGGGCCACGTACGGCCTGGGAAGCGAATGCCAGAATCTGCCGGGTTTTGTGGTGCTCAACAGCGGCATGATTCCGCCGGGCGGCTGGGACTGTTTCGGCAGCGGTTTTTTGCCGGCCTCGTATCAAGGCAGCTCGTTTCGCGCGGGCGCGCAACCGGTTGCAGACCTTGTTCGTTTGGAAGGCGACGACGCTCATCAAATTAAGAAGCTCGCGCTGATGCGATCGCTGGATCAGGCGACTCTTGCCCGCACGGGTGGGGACGATCAACTGGAAAGCGCAATCGCTAATTACGAGCTGGCTTTCCGCATGCAAACGGCGGTGCCACATTTGATGGATGTCTCCGATGAAACCACGGAGACCCAGCAGCTTTACGGCCTCGACGACCCGTCCACGGAGTTTTACGGCCGCGAGTGCCTGATTGCACGACGGCTTGTCGAGCGGGGCGTTAGATTTGTGGAGCTCTTGTGCCAGAATCTCGGTCATGATCGCTGGGATCAGCACAGCAACCTTAAGGAAGGGCACGAGCAGAACGCTCGCGCCACGGATAAACCCATTGCCGGTCTGCTCAAAGATCTCAAGCGGCGTGGATTGCTTGACGACACGCTGGTCGTCTGGGCCGGCGAGTTCGGCCGCACGCCTATGGCTCAGGGCACCAACGGTCGCGACCACAACCCGTTCGGCTTCTCGATCTGGCTGGCCGGAGGCGGCATCAAGGGGGGCACGATCTACGGTTCCACCGACGACTACGGTTACTACGCCATCGAGAATAAGGTCGAAATCCACGATCTCCATGCCACGATGCTGCATCTTTTGGGTATTGACCACACCCGGCTTACCATGCGCTTCGGCGGTCGCGATATGCGGCTCACCGACGTGCACGGAAACGTTGTTCGCGATATCATCGCGTGAGTTCTTACACCGCGATCCATTGAGAACCATCTCCCATGAAGATTCGCACCCAGTTCGTACGATTCGCTGTCTGCATGATTGGCATGTATGCGGCCAGCGCCCTGGCCGTCGAGCCGCTGAAGGTTTGTCTCGTCTCGGGTTCGCTGGAGTACGAATCGAACGAGTCGCTCGCTGAACTGCAGAAGTACCTGGAGGCGAACTATGACATCCGCTGCTCGCGAGCCTTTGTTGAAGGGAAGGATATCAGAAACTTGCCGGGACTTGAGAACCTCGACAAGTGCGATGTGATGCTGCTATTTACGCGGCGACTGGAGATCGATGGCGAGCAACTGCAAAAGATTAAAACCTACTGCAATTCGGGCCGGCCGGTTGTGGGGGTGAGGACGGCGAGTCATGCCCTGCAAAACTGGCTCGCCCTTGATAAAGAAGTGCTCGGTGGCAATTACAAGGGGCACTACAGCAACGACCTGGCGACAGAAGTGAAGATCATCAAGGAAGCACAGGACGACCCGCTGCTGGCGGGTGTCGCGCCGTTTCGCTCGGCGGGCAGCCTTTATAAGAACAAGGACATCGTTTCTGACTGCCGCGTACTGATGATTGGCACGAGCCCCGAGTCGACGGATCCGATCACCTGGACTCGAATGCACAACGGCGGCCGCGTGTTCTACACGTCACTTGGCCACCAGCAGGACTTCAAGGAAGAAAGTTTTCGCCGGTTGCTAGCCAACGCTCTGCACTGGGCGGCCGGACTCGACCCCCAGACGCCACATTCGAAGTAACCGATGGCGAAACGCACGGTGCCCGGCGCCTGGACCAAACTCAACGCCCAGATCACTGCATGTGAACGCTGCCCACGGCTGCGCAGCTATTGCGAACAGGTTGCCCAGGAGAAAAAAGCCGCGTACCGCACTTCGGACTACTGGGGAAAGCCGGTCCCCAACTTCGGTGATCCCGCGGCCCGGCTCTTGATTGTCGGGCTTGCGCCGGCGGCACATGGTGCGAACCGGACCGGCCGAATGTTCACCGGCGATCGGAGCGGCGAGTGGCTGTATCGCGCGCTCTTCAAAGCAGGCTTCGCCAATCAGCCGACCAGTTGCGACGCGTCCGACGGTCTCGAGCTTCAGGACTGCGCGATCACGGCCGCGGCCCACTGCGCTCCGCCTGGCAACAAACCGCTGCCCAATGAAATTGCGAATTGCCGGGAGTGGCTGGACGCCACGTTCGAGCACATTCCGGCGGTGGTTTATCTGGCGCTCGGACAGATTGCCTGGAAATCGCTCCTGTGGGAACTTCGCCGGCGCGAGTGGCATCGTGGCCCCATGCCGCGATTCGCTCACGGAGCGGAAGTTTCGCTAGCGGGCGGACGCTGGCTGCTGGCGAGCTACCATCCCAGCCAGCAAAACACATTCACGGGCGTTCTGACCGAGCCGATGTTCGATGCGATCTTTCAGCAAGCGCGCCGCCGGATTGCCGTTGCTTAGCCTGCTGACGCGACCAAGCGGGAGTTATGTGCTGTCCTTGACCCTGAACGCCTGGTTCCGGTATTGTCCGCGACCCGCTGAACTGATCGCGCTAAGAGACTTCGCCATGAAAAGGCTGCCGCTGCTACTGGGTTTGTCGCTATTAGCGATCGGCTGCGCACAACCCTATTCCGGTCGCGGATACGCAACGCCCGCAATGCACCGCTCGAACGCCGGAAAGGCGGTAGAAGCGCAACCGCGAGACGTCCAGTCCGCGCTTCAGAAGTACATTGGCGCAAACTGACGCATGCCGCTCGCAAGCTCGAGCTAGCGGCTGTCGCTGGCTCCCGGCCGCTCGGTATCTGCTCGCCTGTGACATGTCGGAATGGGGAAAACTCCCCAACTGCGGCTGCCCTTGACCGCGCCGGTGGGCATCCGGTATCGTCCCCGCCCGTCTCGAGAGCGGTTCGCATGTTTCCGGGGCCTGAGCCGTGCGCCAGTTCAACAGGCGCCTCTCATCAGCGGATCGAGTCCTCGTCAAAGGAACCTGCCATGAAGTGGCTCAGCGTCTGGTTCGCACTAATTGTCGTTGCCTGCGGTTGCGGTTGTTGGCGGCCGTACTACGGGCGAAACTACGCACCGCCTGCCACTGCTCCGGCTTTCGCACCGGCGACCTACCAACAACCGATGGTGCAACAAGGTCCGCCGATGGTTGCACAGCCGCAAATGATGCAGGCCGCGCCGATGGCTCAGCAGCAACAATGCGTGCCTTGCCAACCACAGCCGGTCTGCGTTCCGTGTTACTAGTCCAGATCTCGAGGCGGTCAAACCAGCTTATCTTGAAAAGACGCGTTCGATAATCGCCGGCCGCTGTGGCTCGTTAGACTTTTCGGTTCCCCCCGCCTCTTCGAGCGCCTGTCCCACGGTGCTCAGAGCGTTCTTGCTTTGGCGTTTAAATCGCGCTCCCGCTTCGCGCAGCGCATGGCGATCGATCGTGATCTGAACCTCGCGATCGCTGGACTGCACGCGTACCGACTGCCTGGCGAACCAGGCCAACCCGCCGAGCACTGACGCGATCATGAACCATTTCAAGAGCCGCATGATTTCCCTCCCTGCACCTTGCGATTGATTCCTTCCGTCGCCTGAGGAAATCGTAGGTGCGCGGTGTCGGGCGGCAAACGGCGGCCAGACTCCCGGTCTGCGGTCCTAAGGGTGGCGCAAACCTTGTCGCTCGGTGGTTGCCGGTGCTAGAATCTGGAGAACCTTTACGCGGCCAGTTTTTCTCGCTTGCTAGCACAGGACACCCGCTCGCCATGCCGTTCTTTTTCCGGCAGTTTTCACTCGCCTGGACCGTTGCCGCGGTCGTGCTCGCCGCAAAACCGGCAGCCGCCGTCGAGCCACTTGCGCAGGCCCATGCTCATAACGATTACTTGCACGATCGACCGCTGTTCGATGCTCTCGATCATGGATTCACCAGTGTCGAGGCGGACATTTTTCTGGTCGATGGCAAGCTGCTTGTCGCACACACCAAACGCGAACTCGATCCCGAGAAATCACTCGAGAAGCTCTACCTTAACCCACTTCGGGAGCGAATTAAGGCCAGTGGCGGCAGTGTCTACGGAGATGGGAAACCATTTCACCTGCTGATCGATTTGAAGAGTTCAGGCGAGCCGACCTACGCGGCACTGCATGCAACGCTGGCCAACTATGCGGAGATGCTGTCGTGTACCAAGGATGGCACGTACAAGAGCGGCGCCGTGAGCATTTCGATTTCCGGTGATCGCCCGATTGCCGTGATCAAGAATCAGTCGGAGCGCTATGCCGGCATCGATGGTCGGATTAGCGATCTCGACAGCGACGATCCGGCGGACATCATGCCGCTGATCAGCGATAGCTGGTTTTCGCACTTCAAATGGCTTGGTAGTGGCGAGTTCAAAGAGGCCGATCGACAAAAGCTTCGCGACTACGTGAATCGCGCTCACGCCAAGGGCCGCAAGGTTCGCTTCTGGGCCGCTCCCGACAATCCGTCCGCGTGGAGCGAACTGCAAGCGGCCGGTGTCGATCTGATCAACACCGACAACCTGGCCGGGCTCGAAGCGTTCTTGCGCGAACAGCCCGCGTCCAGCGAGTAATCCCGTTCGAGAAGTAACGCAGTCCCATAGTACAATAATTCCACGGAGCTTCCTCATGGTCGATCTTCCTCCCGGCGCGAACGGACCGCTGAACGACCTCGAAGAGTGGGAAGATGATCTGCGCCGCCGATATCCGGAGCCGGCGAACGAGCTCGCACCGCAGTCGACAAAGGCGAAGGAGCAGTTTCGCGACTACCGCACGACGACCCGCCCCAGCGTGCGCGAGTTTTACCGGCTCAACCACCTGTACCAGACAGTCGACTTCGTGCGCGCGAAACGAAGCGACTACCTGCGGTTGAATCGTCGCAAGATGGGCCTGTGGGACGGCCTCGAGTTCCTCAACACGCTCGTTGACGATAGTGACCCGGACACGGCACTGCCGCAGATCGAGCACCTGCTACAAACCGCCGAGGCCATTCGCCGCGATGGGCATCCCCGCTGGTTCATCCTCACCGGCCTCATCCACGACTTCGGCAAAGTGCTGTGCCTGTTTGGCGAGCCGCAATGGGCAGTCGTGGGAGATACGTTTCCGGTCGGCTGTGCCTTTGCCGACGAGATCGTGTTTCGGGAGTTCCTCGATCAGAACCCCGACAGTGAACGGCCAGAGTATCAGACGCCCTGCGGCATCTACGAGGAAGGCTGTGGGATGGACAACGTGCTGATGAGCTGGGGACACGATGAGTACATGTACCACGTCGTGAAGGATTATCTGCCGCCCGAGGCGTTGTACATGATCCGTTACCACTCGTTCTATCCGGGGCATCGCGATGGCGCGTATGCTCACCTGATGAACGCCCAGGATCGGAAATACTTCAATGCCGTGAAGGCCTTTAACCCGTACGATCTGTACACGAAGGCCGCCGAGCGACCCGACGTCGACAAGCTCCGACCGTACTACGAAGAACTGTGGAACGAGTTCTTCCCGCCGCAGTTGGCCTTTTGAGGATTCTCTACCAGCGGAACTCCATGCCGGCCGTGGCACCGTGGGCATACCACGTCGAGTCGGTCGAACTGAATGCCGGCACCGCATCGCCAACGAGCGTGCCGCCGTTGATTTGAGTCGGGTTCAGATCGAGGCTGATCGCATCGCCCGAACGCTGCACGCGATTGATGTACACGAAGGTGTAACCAACGGTTGCCCGCAGGTTGCAGGTGATGTCCCACCGCAGGCTGGCATCCGCCTCGGGCACTATCGCGAAGACATTTCGAGTGTAGGTTCCGATGTTCGTGGGCTGGGCCAGGAGGCCGCCAATGTTTTCGGTCGGAGCACCGCCGACGGGCGTGAGCGTGTTGTAGCCGTTGATGTAGGTCTTCTGTTGGTTGTTGCCGAACGCGCTTTTGGCGATCAGTTCGATGCCTAGTCGGCCGTGCTGCGACTGGTATTTAAGGCCGATTTCACCGCCATTGAAGATATTCTTCGAGCTGAACTGGTCCTGGCTCGTGAGATTGAATTCAGGAACCGCTCCGCTAGTTGGAATAAAGGTCGACGAATCGTCGATCGTCACGCTGTCATCGATTCGCAGAAAGCGATAACCCAAGAGCAGGTCCAACCGGCGCTGCATCGTGAAGTCGATCCAGACCAGCTTCCTGAGCAGCGAACCAGCGCTCTGCACGTTGCTTGTTGTGCGAATGTTTATCGACCCGTCAAGCGTGCCGGTGCCAAGCTGGCCCGGCAACTGGTAACCATCCGGAAAGGCCACGATTGCGGCATCGTTGGTCGGTTCCACCAGGCCGGGATCGAAGTTTGTAAACGGCCGGGCCAGAATGATCGCATTCGGATCGCCGCCGGAGAAGTTACTGTTCGCATTGAACGTCGTGCTGGCGGTATTCAAGGCCCAGTACTGTCCTTCCACGCCGAGGAACTCGCCATCGATCAGCCAGTACCCAAGGTTGAGCCGGAGGCCGTTTCGGAATTCGTCGTCATAATTTCCGTTGCCAAAGATGATCTGAGTTGTCGCACTTTCCGGCAGCACCCCGGCCTGAGCTTGCGGCGTGCCCAGCGGGCTGGTGGTCACCAGCGGCGGCAGGGGGTTGCCCTTGGTCCACATGCCCAGGTAATCGACCTCCGCGTAGATTCGACGATGGGCATGGACCTCGTTCCACATGTCGCTACACCACAGCGGGGTAAACAGGCCGCAGCCGTGACCGCCCGCGCCGGCATTGGGATCGCAGTAACCGCCGTCGCATTTGTCGCACCCTTCGCCGCCACAGGCTTCGCAGTCGCACCCGCCCGTGGCCATGCTTTCGTCGATGGCAAATGGCTGGGCGCCGATTTGCTCGGGAGGCTGTACAGGCGCCATGGCATCATCGACGTCACCTTCATCGGAGACCCAGGTGCCCGTCAATTCAACCGGCGGAGTGCGGCTGGGACCGTTGGACGCTGAGCGACGCGGCGCGAATGCGCTCGGGCTGGCGCCCTGAGCCGGCATCGGCTGCTGACCCCAACACAACCAGGCTGAACTGAGCAGCGTGGCGAGAGCAATGGCAAGTCTGGCGACGAATCTCACGGTCTTCCCCCTTTGTCTGCACCGAATCGTCCCGGCGCGTCTCGCACGGTTCGCATCGCTTGCGAAGTCCGTCCGTGCTCCTGGCAACGCCAGAGCGCGGCTGCTAAGACGTAGCACTCCGGCTATGTGTATCGATTCGACCGATTGCGCCGATAATTTCAGAGAATTCGGAATAATTGGCAGCCGCACCGCAAGCAGCAACCCTCGCGGGACCCACACAGCTTTCCCATTCTCAGAGCGAAAGCATGATTTCGTCCCGCGAGCGGTAGAATGCGGATGGAACTTTAGTCAAAAGCGATTGGAAGGCGTCGGAAAATGCAGTAAATTGACCGCGTCGAAGACCCCCTGACAGCGTGACTCGCTAGTGCAGCATGCGGCGCAACACTGCCGTCAATACCGCACCAAGCAACCAACCAACTGGAGCCCCCGCCGTGGCCAAAGACATCGAAATCGAAGCCCCCAAGAGTGCTGCCCCCGCCGCCGAAGGCCAGCGTCAGCAGGTCCAAGTCGACACCAGCAAGACCCATGCGGCCTACGCCAATTTCTGCCGCGTGACCGGTACCCCTGAGGAACTGATCATCGACTTCGGACTAAATACCCAGCCGATGGGCGTGCCGACCGACCCGATCGAGATCACCGAACGAATTGTGATGAACTACTTCACGGCCAAACGGATGATGGCCGCCTTGCAGATGTCGCTCCAGCGGCATGAAGCGGCCTTTGGCGTGCTGGAAACCGATGTCCAGAAGCGGGTTGTGCCCGGCATGCGCAAGTAGCTGGCCAGCTTTGAGACTTCCCATCCCGGGCCAGCCCCGCGCGAGAAGCTTGCCCCCCCCTTCTTCATAAAGGGGCGTTATTTCACTGCGCGCCTTTCCCAATTCGTGCCGGCTGGGCCGCTTTATTCCGCCAGCCGGCAGAGCCCGCAAAATCGCCAGAAAGAACTGCCCAGAAATACTTTGCGCGCGTTGAAATGCCCTCCCGCATTAAGTAATCTGAAGTCTCCAGCTTTTCCGGAACACCTCCCCTCTCGTTCGAGTTTTCGCAGGCGGCTTCAATCGCTTTCGCGTGGCGCGACAGCACTTGAATCCACCTAAGTGAGTTAGAGGCAACTTCAACCGCCCGTGCGACTCAGGGCACGCGTCGCATCGGCAAACCGTTGGAACAACATCCCAGAGTGAGCAGCCAGGCGGACGAGCGACACTTCCGAGGCACCTTGCCCCCTTGCTCTCTCAGGGACGCACGCCCCACGACGGGCGCCAACATTGTTTCCGCGCACGAAGCGCACCCACGGCCGTAATGGTCCGTATAAGGGGGCTGGCAGCCAACTGGCCAGGTCAGCACAAAAGACGGCCGGCGGGAATACTCGGGGCACGCGGTAACGATTTCAGGCTCATCAGGCACTACTCCGGCAACAGAGAATTATGAAAAGCTACTGGTTCCGCATCTTCCGTTTCCGTCGCCGCCGTCGCACCAATGTCCGCAGCACCAGCGTGCTCTTCCGGCGCCACTCGATGTTCGAGGGCCTCGAACTCCGCAGCATGCTCTCGGGCGACGGCCTGGGCGACAGTGCCTTGGTGGCCGATGACATTCACGCTTCGCCGCTTGAGGAGCTGAGCATCACGCAGCTCATGGCGTCGCATCTCGCGCAAGATGGCGCTCCGACCGCCGAGCCGCTCGCCGCCGCCGGGAACAACGACCCCGTGGCCGATCCGCTCGTCGAAGGTATCGTCGGACAAACGATCCTCAAGTTCACCGACCTCAGCGGCAACGAGATCACCCAGATCACGGCGGGCCAGCAGTTCAAGGTCGAAGTCTATGTCGATGATCTTCGAACGGCCGGTGGAATCTTTGGATTCTATTCCGCATTTGCACGACTGAACTTTGTTACCACAGAAGTGCAGCTGATCGACGGCAACTCCGTTGATGTGGGTGATTTCTTCGACGACCTCGTGCCGTTGGTGAGTACCGGCACACCGGGTGCTGTTGTCGCCGGTGGCGCCAGTACTTCAGGAAGCGCGCCAGGAACCGCACCGCAGCTCCTCTACACCGCGACCTTTACTGCCTTGACGTCCGGCGCGACCAATTTCACGACCGGCTTCTATGCCGATCTCGATAACGTCTGGCAACAGTATGGTTCCGATGATGTGCTGACTGCTGACAATCTCACTCTGGGTTCCGCTTCGCTAACTATCAGCGCCCAGCCCACGCTCTCGATCGGCAACGTCTCGCAAAACGAAGGCAATGCCGGCAATTCAAACTTCCTGTTCACGGTCACGCTCTCCGAACCGGCCTCGGGCGCCGTCACGGTTCAGTACGCCACGCAGCCAGGCACGGCCTTGGGCACGAACCCCGGTCAGGACTTCATCCCGCAGTCGGGCACGATTACCTTCGAGCAGGGCACCACGGTCAAGGTCATCACGATCAGCGTGGTGGGTGACACCACTTCGGAAGCCAACGAGACTTTCAGCGTCCTGCTCAGCGATCCGGTCGGCGCTACGATTGCCACCGCCACCGGTACGGGCACGATCCTGAACGACGACCTGCCGGTGGTCAGCATTGGTAATGTCTCGCAGGACGAAGGCGATGTCGACGGAACGATGGTCTTCACCGTCACGCTGAGCGCGCCGGCCGCGGGCACGGTCTTGGTCGCCTACTCCACCGGCGGCGGAACCGCCACGGCGGGCAGCGATTATACCGCTCAGAGCGGATCCATCACCTTCAGCCCGGGCCAAACCGTTCAGACGATCACCATCGCGATCCACGGCGATACCACGGAAGAAGAAAACGAAACTTTCGAGATCACGCTTTCCAGTCCGGACGGCGCCGTGCTTAACGGCGGCGCTGTCGCGACCGGCACGATCCTGAACGACGACGGAAACGTCCTGACGCTCGATCCGACTTCGGTTTCACAGACCGAAGGCGATTCGAACTCGAACATGGTCTTCACGGTGAAGCTCACCGAAGCGGCCAGCGAGAACGTTGTCGTGGTCTACAACACCGTGAACGGTACCGCCACGGCAGGCAGCGACTACACCGCCACCAGTGGCACACTCACGTTCGCCCCGGGCGTGACGGAAATGCTGGTCACCGTGCAAATCCTGGGCGACAATCTCGACGAGGCCGACGAAACCTTCTCGCTCGTGCTCAGCGCTCCGCAGAATGCTTCCATCGCGGCTGCGACCGCGATTGGCACAATTCTGGACGACGACGGCCCGGCGATCACGATTACGGGCCCGCAATCGGTTAACGAAAACAGTGGTCCGTATGTCGTCACCGTCTCGCTCGCATCGCCCAGCGACCAGCAGGTGACAGTCGTCTATAACACGGCCAACGGTACGGCCACCGCGGGCTCGGACTATACCGCTGCCAGCGGTACGTTGACGTTCGCCCCCGGCGAGACTTCGAAACTGATCACGGTCGCGTTGATCGGCGATTCGACCGTCGAGCCCAACGAGACGTTCACGATCAATCTCACGGACGCTGTCAACGCGGAACTGCCGACCAGTCCTTTCACGGCCACGATCGCCAACGATGACGACGTTCCAACGGTCGAAGTAATTGCCCCGTCACCGCAGAACGAGGGTAACTCCGGTTCCACGCCGTTTGTGTTCACCGTGCGTCTTTCGGGTGCCAGCGATTCGGCGATTACCGTTCAGTACAATACGGCGAACGGCATCGCTCAGGCCGGTAGCGACTACACCGCGACCAGCGGCACGCTCACGTTCGCTCCGGGCCAGACGCAGTTGCTCGTCACCGTGCTCGTCATCGGCGATACGGTCGTCGAAGACACCAACGAGACCTTCCGGCTCGATCTTACCAATCCGACTGGCGCCACGCTGAAGACCGGCGGCAACACGGCAACCGCGGTGATCGTCAATGACGACTCGGCGCCGGTGATCACGATTTCAGACGCCTCGGTGGCCGAAGGTGATTCGGGCACCAAGCCAATCGTATTCACGGTGACCTTGACGAATGCCTCCACGTCGACCATCACGGTGCAGTACGCCACGCAAGACGGCACGGCTGCGTCCAATGGCGACTATATCGCCACCAGTGGCACGCTGACCTTTGCCGCCGGCGAAACGGTCAAGACGATCACGGTTAACGTCGTCGGTGACCTGTTCAACGAAGAGGATGAGACCTTCCGCGTGCTGCTGAGCAACCCGACGAATGCCTCGATCGGCGACGCAGCCGGCATCGGCACAATTCTGGACGAGGCTGGCGATAACGTCAACATTGTGCCCTCGACCATCAGCGGCAAAGTATTTGTCGATGCCAACAGCGACGGCAAGCAAGGCGGCACCGAAAAGTCGCTGGCAGGCGTCACGGTCAACCTGACCGGCGCCGCCACGATGTCAACCACCACGAACTCGGACGGTTCTTACAGCTTCGGCAATCTGCAGCCAGGAACCTACACGGTCAAGGTCGTGATGCCGAATCAGTACAAGACCGCCACGGCTGTGCTGGGCGACGATGGCGGGTCGCTGGTCGACGGCGGCTTCACATTTACGATCGAGAATCCGGGCGGAGCGACCGCCAACGACTACCACTTCACCACGAAGGGTCTGAAGGCCGCATTCCTCTCCATGCGGAACTTCATGGCCTCGTACCTGGAAAGCGATAGCGAGTCGGTCGGCCAGGTGAGCGTTTCGATCTCGACGGTCACCAATCCGATTAACGCCTCGAACGCGACCAACACCACGATCAGCGGTACCGGCACCGTCGGCGCGAGCATCTCCGTGGTGGCTTCGTCAGGCGGAACCAGCACCGCACCCGCGACAACAACGGTCGCCGCGAACGGCACCTGGTCAATCAGCGGGATCAACGTCCTCACGCTCCCCGACGGTACGATTACGTACACGGTAACCGCCACTGAGAATGGCACTACCGACACCAAAACGATCACCGCGATCAAGGACACCGTAGCTCCGACGGTCGATGCCACCTCGGTGACCAATCCGGTCAACAGCAGCAATGATGACGCGACGTCGGTCAGCGGTACCGGCACCGTCGACGCCACGGTGAGCGTGGTTGCCAGCGACGGCACCAACTCGACCGCCGCCAAGACTGCGGTTGTCGACAGCAATGGACAATGGACAGTCTCCGGAATCGATGTCACGGCACTCGCCGATGGAACCTTGACCTATACCGTGACGATCACGGACGCCAACGGAAACACCGCGACCGACACGATCACCACGATTAAGGATGCCCAAGCCCCTTCGCTGACAGTCAACACGATCCCGGCGTTTATCAACGCCAGTACCCAAGGTGATTTCAGCATCAGCGGAACCGCCTCTGCGGGATCCACGGTCACCATCGCGTTTGCAGGTATCAATGGCGCGACGATTCCCAATCGAACTGTCACCGTCGGAGAGAACGGTACGTGGACGATTGACGACATCAACCTTTCAAGCCTGCCGGACGGCACGGTCAGCTTCACGATTACGGCGACCGATGCCGCCAGCAACACGACGCAGGTTGCTCGTTCGTCAATGAAGAATACCGTGACCGAAGTAGCAATCACGGATGCGACCGATCCGATCAACGCAGCGAATGAGACCGCCGCTACCATCAGCGGCACGGGCGAGGCGGGTGCTTCGGTCGTGGTGGTGATCAGCGGTGGTGAGAATGAAGTGACGACGACCGCAGTCGTCGTCGGATCCAACGGAACCTGGACCGTGACCGGCATCGACCTGTCGACCCTCGACGATGGTGAGATCACCTACTCGGTGACCGCGACGGATGAAGCCGGAAATACCGATGTGGCCGAGATTGACGCCATCAAGGACACGGTTGCACCTGCCCTCGATGTCGAATCCGTAACCAACCCGATCAACATCGGCAATGCCGATGAGGTCGCGATCAGCGGCACCGGCGAGGTCGGCGCTACGATCTCGGTTGTTGTCAGCGATGGAACGAACGAGATCACGGTCACCCAAACCGCCACTGTCGACAGTGAAGGCAACTGGACGATCACAGGGATCAACGTCTCGAGCCTCGACGACGGTACTTTGACATTCACGGTCAAGGCCACCGATACCGCGGGTAACTTCACCGAGGACACAATCGAATCGGTGATGACCACGATCGCCGTCGTTGATTTCACGAATCCAATTACGCAAGCCAATCAAACCAATGTGACCATCAGCGGCACCGGCCAGGCTGGCGCGACAGTCGAGGTTGTGGTTTCGATCGGTGACGACGAGACGATTGTCTACACCACCGTAATCGCCGAGAACGGGACCTGGTCGATCAGCGAGATCGACGTTTCGGATCTGGCCGATGGCGAGCTGACCTTCACCGTGACCGCAATTGACGGCGATGACGAAATCGACGTCACCGTCAACGCGGACAAAGACACCGTCGCCACGGGTGAGATTCTCGACGCCACCGATCCGGTAGGTTCAGGCAATCAAACCGCGGCCTCGATCACCGGCGAAGCCGAGGACGGCTCGACCGTGACGGTTCGCGTCACTGATGGCGACCTCACCACGACCGAGACGGAAGCCGCATTTGCCGCCGGAATTTGGTCTCTCGCAAATATTGATCTAAGCACACTTGCCGACGGTGACATCACGTACATCGTCAAGATCACGGACGCCCTGGGCAATGTGACGGAATACGAGTTCCACGCCGTGAAAGACACGGTCGCACCCGAGTTGGAAGTGGATGACGTTGCCGGGCCGATCTGAATCGCCGGCCAGCACAGCGTCACGGTGAGCGGCACCAGCGAGGCCAATGCAACGATCACCGTGATCGTCAGCGACGGCGAAACGTCGACGATCGAATATACGACCACGGCCAACGAATCCGGCGAATGGACCATTACCGGAATTAACGTCAGTGAACTTGCCGATGGCACTCTGACATTTACCGTGACCGCGATCGACGCGGCTGGCAACGAGACCGAAGACGACAGCGTTACGGCCGTCAAGCGAACCCTGGCCGCCAGCAACCTGGAGGATACGATCACGCAGGTGAACCACCAGGCCGTCACCGTCAGCGGCACGGGTGATCCGGCTGCCACGGTTTCCATCGTGGCGCGTAACGGCGAGCAATCGACCGAGGCCGTGCAAGTCGAGATCGACGAAGATGGCAATTGGACCGCCGTGATCGACGTGAGTGACTTGGCGGACGGTACCATCACGTTCGAGATCACCGCCAGCGTCGGCGACGATGAGGTCGAGACCACGATAACCGGCGAGAAAGACACCGTGGCCGACGGAGCTATTCTGGGCGCCACGGATCCGATCAACGCGGATAATGTCACTGCCGCGTCAATCAATGGCACGACCCAGGTCGATTCCAGCGTCGAAGTATCCGTTACCGATGGCGACGTCACGATCGGACCCATCAGCGTCATGATCGGTGAGGACGGTACCTGGTCGCTGACTGGCATCGACCTGAGTACTCTGGCCGACGGCGAGATCACTTAGAAGCTGTTTCAAAACTAGTTAATCGGTCTTTGCGAATCGATTGGCGCAGAGGATTGCTGCGGCCAGTTCATGAAAGGCTTGGAAGTGGGCACCGCTTCGCTCATAGCACAGCTTCAG
>Ga0172363_10002273_pt1 | contig 15478 bp, 14 predicted proteins | sample LakKivs2_kivu2a2_FD_114541 | JGI IMG/M metagenome (GOLD analysis project Ga0172363, IMG submission 114541) | Sediment microbial communities from Lake Kivu, Rwanda - Sediment s2_kivu2a2 | ecosystem: Environmental > Aquatic > Freshwater > Lake > Sediment | place: Rwanda: Western Province, Lake... | reverse complement strand
GTTCAAGCGGGTCTATTCTTTCCTCGGCCAGCGCTGCAAGCTGTCTCAAGACCTCTTTGATCACAACCGGCGCTGACTCTGGAGAAATTCTAACTCTTATCCATAAAAGGCCGCTGTTTCTAAAAAATGATAAGCTGCTAAAGGCGTAATAAGCCAGTCCTTTTGACTCCCTCAGGTCAAGAAACAAGCGGCTCCCGGTTGACCCGCCCAGAATCTGATTCAGAACCAGCACCGGGAAATAATCTTCAGCGGCAAAAGGCATAACAGCATTCCCGGCAATAACCGCCACGTCTCTGGTGGCCAGGTCGAGAAAATAGATGTTTTCATAATTCCTGTTTTGAACATAGATAGTTTGCTTTTTCTCTGTTGGCCTCGAGATCCAGCGGCCGAACATCTGACTGGCCCTGAGGCTGGCATTATTTAGATTAATGTTGCCATTTAAGATGATGGCTGAGTTATTCGGCCGGCACAATCTTTGATGAAAAGAAATTACATCTTTCTGGCTTATGTTTTTTATCAATTCTTCATCTATTAAACCAGGGTTATAAGCTGTCCCCGAAAAAATTTTCCCGAGGAAAAAGTCATAGCCCGCGTTTTCTGGATCTCTGGCCTGTCCAAGCTGGCGATAGTAAAGCTCTCTTTTGGCAGAACTCAGCTCAAGGGAAGGGAAGGTAGGTTCTATGAAAAAAAGCTTAATCAGGCTAAGAGCTTCATCTATGTTCTCTTCAAGAAAAATGAAACTGAAGATTGTGTAATCAGACTGAACTTCAATGTCGAAATCTATCCCCAGGGATTCCATTTTTTCTTCGATGGCTGAGGCACTCATCGTCAGCGTTCCCCTCATCATCATCTGGGCAGTGACCGTGGCCAGGCCCGGAAGCTCGGGAGGGGAGTCGCTTTCACCGGCCTGAATTACCACCTGAACCGCGAAAATGGGACTGTTCAGTCTTGTTATAGCTATTACTCTAAGACCGTTTCCAAGGACAGCTGATTCGACCGTTGGCATCCTGAAAGGGGAAAGGGGTTCAGGATAAGGAGGATTCCTTCTGAAGCGCTCCTGAGCAATCAGACCCGCCACCGAATAAAGCAAAAGCAGAGCAGTGATGGCTAAGGGATTGACAAATCTTCTATTCCTTTTCTTCATCAACTTACCTGGGAAGAATGGTGATAAAGCAATACTTTTCTTCTTTAAATTGCCTTCTGGCCAGAGTGTAAATTGAATAGGCGTTAACTCTGGCCAGATTGTTCAGGTCAGAAGGAAGGTCGGGAAGCCTGCCCTCTGATAGAAATGTTTCCGCCAGAGCCAGTGATCGCGAGAGATTGGTGCCTCCGGTCCGGGAAAAGTAATCCAGTTTATATTTATTTTTTATTTTTAAAAGCTCTTTTTCTGTAACCATTTCAGTTTTGAGTCGGTCAAACTCATCAAGTACTATTTTTTTTGACCGGTTAATCATTGTTTGATTATTGGCAAGCAGAAACATCTTAAAGGACAAAAATTCTTTCCTTTCCTCCAGCCCTCCGCTAAGATAAAGAGCAGAGCGCTCTTTTTTAATCAGTCGATTATAAAGTCTGCTCGTCTTGCCGTTTATTAAAAGGTACTCGAGAAGCCTGCATAGAAAGTTATCTCCGGGTTGGAGATTATCCATCCGAATCCCAAACTGCAAGGCTGGAGTTGTGACCATCGGGTCGATCATAGTCTGGTCCCTTGACGAATAGATTGAGCCAAAACCGGCCGGCGATACCGCCACGGTTTCCGATCCTTTGGGGATAGTTTCAAAATACCTCGACACCTGCTCTCTGACCTTTTGCGGTTCGACGTCACCGCTTATGCACAAGACAGAGTTGTTGGGTACGTAATATCGCCGGTAAAAATTCATCGCGTCTTTGGCAGTTATCCTGCGGATCGTGTCTTCTGAACCGGGCAAAGGATGCCCGTAGCTGAAATCCGGATAAAGAATCTGGTCAATGAGAAAATAGTAACGAGAGTATGGCTCCTGGAGGTTCCTCTGTCTTTCATTATTGATCAAAATTTCCTTCGTTTTTTCTACGCTCGCCTCATTTATTTCTAGAGAATTCATCCTGTCTGATTCCAGCCATAAGACCAGACCTAATTGATTCGAGGGGACTGTTTCATAAAAAAAAGTCTTATCAAAAGTAGTGGTCGCGTTGAATTCTCCGCCCGCGTTCTGAATGTAGTTTACATGCTGAAGCGAACCAACATTTTGAGAGCCTTGAAACATCAGATGTTGCATCAGATAGGCCAGCCCGGCTCTGTCCTCCGGGTCATGGAGCGAGCCCGCGCCATAGGCAACCACGACTGAAACCAGGGGCAGAGAATCATCTCTATAAACTATTACCTCAAGTCCGTTTCTAAGCTTAAAATGGTCCGGAGCAGAAGCAATATCAGCAGATCGCGTCTGAAAAGTCTCAGCCCGGGATAGGGTTATCAAAACTGGAATGAGCGACAATAGAATAAGCCTGCTTGGTATTCTGGAGGCAAGTTTTGTCATCATTCAAACGATAGGCTATAAATATCATAAAATGCTAAAAAATAAAACAAATCTTATTGCATTTAACCCTGATTTATGCTAAAAAATCGTGCAAATAAAATGATTTACTACCTGTAAAAGGAGGTGTTAAATGGCCAAAAATGGCAAATACTATTTCACCTCCGAATCTGTGACTGAAGGCCATCCTGATAAGATCTGCGACCAGATCTCCGATGCCATTCTGGACGATTTAATCAGACAGGACCCCAGAAGCCGGGTTGCCTGTGAGGCTCTGGCCACTACAGGATTGGTTTTGATTGCTGGTGAGATCACCACTTCCGGCTATTGCGATTTCCAGAAGGTGGTCAGGCAAACCGTCCGCGAAATTGGTTATATCAAAGCTGATTATGGCTTTGATTACAAAACCTGCTGTGTTCTTTCTTCTATCCATGAACAATCGCCTGACATCGCTCTTGGAGTCGATGAGCGTCCGGGTCATGAACCAGGAGCCGGAGATCAGGGCTTGATGTTTGGGTATGCCTGTCGTGAAACCAAAGAGCTAATGCCTTTGCCCATTATGCTGGCCCATAAACTGGCCCAAAGACTCAGCCAGGTCAGAAAGAACAAGGTCTTGCCCTATCTGCGGCCAGACGGGAAAACACAGGTAACTGTTGAGTATGAAGACGAAGAACCTGTTAGAATAGAATCGATAGTCATCGCTGCCCAGCATAACGCCACAGTGGATATTGAAAAGTTGAGAAACGATATCAAGAGGGAAGTTATCAGAAGGATCATTCCGGCTAAACTGATGGATAAGAAAAGTTGGGAAAAAGTTTATATCAACGGAACTGGCCGGTTTGAGATCGGTGGCCCGCTGGCTGATACAGGAATGACAGGAAGAAAGATAATTGTTGATACTTATGGTGGCTTCTTCAGCCATGGCGGAGGGTGCTTTTCAGGCAAGGACCCGACCAAGGTTGACCGGTCTGGCTCTTATATGGCCAGATACATTGCCAAGAACATTGTGGCCGCCGGACTGGCTGATAGGGTTGGCGTCCAGCTTGCCTACGCCATTGGAATAGCCAATCCAATCTCAATAATGGTGGATACCTTCGGCACCGGCAAAGTAAAAGAGGAACTTCTTGAAGAACTTATCCAGCACCATTTCAAACTCACGCCAAAGGGGATGATCGAACAGCTTGACCTTCTCAGACCGATCTATAAGAAGACAGCGTGTTATGGCCATTTTGGCCGAAACGAGCCAGAGTTTACCTGGGAAAAGACTGACAGAGCAAAGATTCTCAGAAAACAAGCCGGCCTGAGGTAAAATAGGCCATGAAATTAGAAAAAATTTTCTTATATTAAGGGGAGAGCCATGGAATTTGAAGTAAGAGATTTAGCTCTGGCCGGACAGGGAAAACTAAAAATAGAGTGGGCTTCGCGCTCGATGCCCGTTCTGCAAAAAATTAAAGAAAAATTTACTCGAGAAAAGTCCCTCGTCGGAATAAGAATATCGGCTTGCCTTCACGTTACTTCTGAGACGGCCAACCTGGTTATGGCTCTGAAGGCCGCTGGCGCTTCAGTCAGGCTAACCGCCTCCAACCCATTAAGCACACAGGATGAGGTTGCAGCTGCTCTGGTCAAGTATGAAAAGGTCCCTGTTTTTGCCATCAAGGGGGAGGACGAAAAAAGTTATTATAGACATATTGAGAAAGCTCTGAACCATAAACCTCATATCACTCTGGATGACGGAGCAGACCTTGTGACGACCATCCATAGCAAAAAGACAAAACTGCTTACTTCTATCATTGGCGGAACAGAGGAAACCACAACTGGAGTGCTCCGGCTCAGAAGTATGGCCAGAGACGGTGTTCTCGGTTATCCAATAATTGCCGTTAACGACGCCAGGACAAAGCACCTTTTTGATAACCGTTACGGGACAGGACAGAGCACCATGGACGGAATTCTCAGGGCAACAAATATTTTGCTCGCCGGTCTGACAGTAGTGATTTGCGGCTATGGCTGGTGCGGAAAGGGTATAGCCTCCAGAGCCAGCGGAGCAGGAGCCAGAGTAATTATCTGCGAAGTTGACCATCTTAAAGCTCTGGAAGCTATCATGGATGGTTATTCAGTCATGCCGCTCAAGGAGGCAGCCAGAATCGGTGATGTTTTTATTACTGTGACTGGAAACAAGAATGTCATCCGACTCGAACACCTTCAAAGGATGAAAGATGGGGCCATCGTGGCCAATGCCGGTCATTTCAACGTAGAAATAGACCTTCCGGCTTTAGAAAGAATGACCAGGAGCCGGAGGAGGATTCGGAAGTTCGTTGAAGAATACGTTATGCCTGGCGGCCGCCGCCTTATGGTCCTGGCTGAGGGTCGGCTGATAAACCTTTCCGCAGCTGAAGGTCATCCGGCACTCGTTATGGATATGAGCTTTGCCAACCAGGCTCTGAGCATTCTTTTTCTTAAAGAAAAAGCCCATGAACTGGAAAAACGAGTCTATCCTGTGCCTGAGGACATCGACCGGGAAATTGCCAGACTTAAGCTTGAGTCTATGGGAATTAGAATTGACCAGCTAACAGCCGAACAGAGAAGGTATCTCCAGGGGTGGAAAGAGGGCACGTGACCGTTAAGTGGTTTTTCAGATCGCTTTTTTCAGGGCAATTTACTGTTTGATAAGCTTTTTTAACTCTTCCAGATATTTTCTGACACTATCCCTGTCTTCCTGACCGACCAACTTTGGGAGCAGCTTTTCGAAATTTTCTTTGGATTTGAGATATTCTCCGTTGTCGAACTGGGCTTTAGCCAGGTTATAGAGGAAAGTTGGATCATCGGGGACAATTTTAACGGCCTGGGCAAAAGAATCAACAGCCTCCTCCAGATTTCCAATCTTTTCCAGAATGAGTCCCCGTAAATTATGGGCCATGGCAAAGCGATTTTTGACCTGGATAGCTCTCTGGATATTCTCATAGGCTTCATCCAGCCTGTCCTGAACAAGAAACATGCGGGCCAGATTATAATAGGGCAGCTCTCTTGAAGTGTAATTGGGGTCAAGCAGGGCCTGCCGGTATTCAGCTTCAGCTTTACCGTATTCCTTCAGCTCAAAATAAATGGTTCCAAGATTGTTATGGGCCTCAGTAAACTGCGGATTAGATTCAAGAGCTTTCTTAAAAGCCTGAATTGAGGCTTCAAAATTGCCCTTCATTGATTGAGCCAGGCCCAGGGCATTCCAGGCCAGATAATTTTTTGGGTTTAAGGACAGGCTCTTATTGAAATATTTTATGGCTTCGTCAACATTATTGTTGTTTAAATAAAAAAGCCCCAGGTTGTACTGATACTGGGGGTCTTTCTCTCTGGCTTTGTTCATTTTGCTCTGAGTGGAAGCACAGCTAATAAATGATAGAAGCAGAGAGATTACTAAGACAATTTTAATCCCCTTCGCTTTCACTTTCGGCCTCCTTTCAAGTAATCTATGAAACACTCTAAATCTTTTCTTCTTTCAAACTCCTGGACATAAGGTCTTCAAGCGCCTTGTGCGCCGGTTTCCCCTTATAAAGAACCTCATACACTTGATGACAGATCGGTAATTCAATTCTCTTTTGATGAGCCAGCTTGTTGACCGTCAGAGTATTCCTTACTCCCTCAGCCACCATCTTCATTTCTGAAAGAATCTGCTTCAACGATTTGCCCCGGGTGAGCTCAATCCCGGCGTGGTAGTTTCTGCTCATCTCGCTTGTGCAGGTCAGAACAAGGTCACCCAGACCAGCCAGACCAGAGAATGTCTCTTTTCTGGCTCCAAGGGCTTGCCCCAATCTTGTCATTTCAACCAGACCGCGGGTTATAAGGGCCGCCCTGGAATTATTGCCATAACCCAGACCATCTGAAATGCCTGTAGCAATAGCGATCACGTTTTTTATTGCTCCGCAAAGTTCCACTCCAACCACATCTGTAGAGATATAGATTCTGAGCTGAAGACTGGATATGGTCTCCTGTATATCCCTGGCCAGGTTCAGGTCTTTGCTGGCCAGGACGAGAGCGGTAGGATGTCCGGAAGCTACCTCCCGGGCAAAGCTTGGTCCAGAGAGAACAGCCAGCCTGAACCTTTTTTCGTTGGGAAAGACTTCTTCCATGACTTCCGTCATTCTCTTCAGTGTTTTTTGTTCCAGGCCCTTGGTTAAGCTCACTAGAACCTGACCTTTTCTTAAATGTTCTTCAAGCCTGGTGTATATCAAGCGACAATATTGAGAAGGCACCGCTATGAAAATCAAATCTGTTCCAGTAATTGTTTCTCCAAGATTCCTGTGGAAATTGACTGTTAAGGGGAAAGAAAAGCCAGGTAAAAAAGTGTGGTTAATCCTGGTTTGAACCAGGTCAACCAGGACCTCTTCTTCTCTGACCCATAATCTGGTGGGGAAGCCCAGTTTGCCAAGGTAATAAGCAAAAGCTGAGCCCCAGCTTCCCGCCCCTATAACACTCATATTAACCATCTATCTTTTCTCCCAGCTTTCGTTCAGTGCCGCCAATCAAGCGCTGAATATTCTCTTTATGGCGGACAAGAACGATCATAAAAATCAATAAACCATCGAAGAACAAATAATAATCCCTGGCAAGGATAATTACAAAAAGCGGGAAAAGAAACAGTCCTGTAACTGTGGCCAGAGAGACATAGCGAAAAATCGCAACCAGGATAATCATAATTAACAGGCTCAGGCCCAGAGGCAGAGGAGCCAGGTATAAAAAGCCACCCACTGAAGCGGCTACTCCTTTTCCTCCTCTAAATTTTAAGTAAACAGGAAAACAATGACCAATAACGGCCAAGACCACTCCGGCCAGTGCCAGGATTCTATCCTGAAAATAAACCGAACCCAGATAAGCTGGCAAGAATCCTTTAAGAAGGTCAAACAATAGCACAGGAATAGCCAGAGCCCAGCCTCTGTACCTCAGGACATTCGTCGCACCGGTGGAACCGCTGCCGATTTCTCTTATATCTTTTCTGAAGATTAGTTTAACCAGAAGATATCCAGTGGGAATAGCTCCGAAGAGATAAGAAACGATTAAGAACAAGACTTTCATCTAAGATTATGCTTGCTGATGATTCTGTATTCCGGCCCCTCAGGACGGAGGATGCTCTGAAATAAGATTATCTCACTGACCAGCATTGACCCAAATTCTTTCTGGCTATATTTTTCAAGTTCTTTTCTCAACCTTTCTTGGTTCTCCGGGATTTTTGCCCGTCCGATAGTCAGATGAGGAGAAAAAGGTCTATCTTCGCGAGGAAAACCTTCCTTTTCAAGAGATTCTTCCAGGTCCCGTTGCAAACCTGAAAGAGCTTCTCCTCCGGCCACGCCCGACCAGATGACACGCATCCGGTTCTGTCCAGGTGGAAAGCTCCCGGTGCCTCTCATAACCAGAAAAAACTGCTTATGCTTTTTAAGGACTCGGTCAATTACCATTTTAACTGTTTTCACCTGGTTGTCTCTTATCTCACCCAGGAATTTAAGAGTTAAATGATAATTCTCTCGTGCCACCCATTTTATATTCCGGGCTGAAGACTTTAACGAGCTAACCAGGGCAGCCAGCTGATCCTTGATTTCAGGAGAAAGATCGATAGCTATAAAAGTTCTCATTGAACTCTTCTTTCTCTATCAATTTCAATTAACTTTAACCTTAACATATCCAGGGCTTTCTGGGTAGCCTGAAATTTAATCTGGTCCCTGATTCCTTTAAAAAGGTATCTTTCTACCGCCACCCCGCCCGACCAGGCCAATCCTACATAGACCAGACCAACAGGCTTAGACGGAGTGCCGCCTCCTGGCCCGGCAATGCCGGAAATAGAGAGCGTGTAGTCTGCACCCGACTTTTCTCTCATCCCTGAAGCCATGGCCTCTGCGACCTCCGGGCTGACCGCGCCCTTTTCTTTGATCAATTTCTCTGGTACCCCCAGTTCTTTTATTTTGGCCCGGTTACTGTAGGTTACGAAACCTTCGAGAAAATAATTGGAGCTTCCGGGGATACCGGTCAAACGATGAGCCAGAAGTCCTCCGGAACACGATTCGGCACAGGCCAGAGTCTTTTTCATTTCAGTCAATTTTCTACCGACCACCTCTTCCAGAGATTCGCCCTGAGTCGAATAGACTCTATTTCCGAGTATCTCGATAATTTTACTCTTAATTCGCTCAAAAGTTCTAATCTTCTGTTTTTCGCTTTCTTCTGCCATCATTGATAGTCTGATCTGAACATCTCCAGGAGAAGCCAGGGTGGTTAATTCAATATATCCGGGCGACTGCTGGTAAACAGGCTTGATCATGTCCTCAACCCAGGATTCTCCCGCACCCGTAATCTTAACCACGGCCTTGAGTATTTTTTTCTTTTTATATTCTGCGAGCCTTGGCAGAACGATATTCTCGAGCATTGGTTTGAGCTCGGCTGGCGGCCCGGGCAAAAGAACCATGATATAATCTTCGGTTTCCAGCCACATTCCAGGGGCAGTGCCATGTGGATTGTCCAGGACTTCAGCTTCTTCTATTATATAAGCCTGACGCCGGTTAGAAGGTGACATGGTCAGCGCCCGGCTTTCAAATCGCTTCTTGATTTTGTCCAGTATATCCTGGCGAAAAACAAGTTTCCTCTTAAGAAGCCCGGCCACAGCTTGCCTGGTGCGGTCATCTTCAGTCGGTCCGAGCCCTCCACTGATAAAAATCAGCTGACTCCTTTTCCTTGCCACCTTCAAAGCTTCTTTTATGTCCTCCAGGTCATCGCTAACCACGGTTTTAAAGCTGAGCCTCAAACCGAGCTCCTCTAATCTTTCAGCCAGGAATAAAGAATCAGTTTCCATAAAAACAGAAGAGAGCAGTTCGCTACCGACAGCAATGAACTCAATTTTTTTTAATCTGCTGGGGACCATGTTATATTCTGAAAATAATAACTATCAGATGCGAGACCAGGTTCACGGCGAGTCCACTGCCCAGGTCATCAGCCATAATTCCCCAACCCCAGGGTAAATTTTCCAGTTTCTTTACGCCCAGAGGTTTAATGATATCAAAAATCCTGAAAAGAATGAAAGAAGCTGCCAGCAGACCCCAATCAGGCCTGAGCGCAAAAACTGCGACCATTTGACCGGCGACTTCATCGATAACAATCTTCCCGGGGTCTTTAAGATTCAAGGTCCGGGCAAAGACAGTCGAACTATAGACTCCGGCTCCGGTGATAAGAATTATCAGGATCAGATAGAACGGCCAGGCGAGTCGGAATAAAAAAAACTTATAAAGAAGAACTACAGCCAGGCTGGCTATGGTTCCCGGCCCAACAGGAAAAAGGCCCAGCCCAAAGAATGTCGAAATTATCTTAGCCAGTTTGATCATCAGCCACCTTGCCCACAAGATCGTAAGTCAGAGATCTCGTGATTTTTACTCTGACAAAATCAGGAATTTTCCGGTCGAAATGTGCAGGCTGGTGCTCGACCAGAACCAGCCCATCCACTTCGGGAGCCTGAAATTTAGCTCTGGCCGCCAGCGGATAGGATTTCCTGCTGTTCGCTCTCTGAGTTAAAACTTCCAGTGTCTGTCCACGGAAGCGGCGGTAAAATTTTCTGGATATGTTTTTCTGAATTGACATGATTTCGTGTCTTCTGTTTTCCTTTTCCGCACCAGATACTGGATCGTCCAAACATTCAGCCCTGGTTCCGATTTCTCTTGAATATACAAAGACACCAAGGTGTTCAAACTCAGCCTGACGAACAAAATCTTTTAATTGTTTAAACTCTTTCCGGCCCTCACCCGGAAAACCAACAATAAGAGAGGTTCTGATGACCACACCCGGCACGCGGCGCCTTATTCTCTCGATAAGCTCTAAGGCTCTTTTCCCGTCAATAGACCTGCCCATTCTTTTTAAGATTCTATCTGAAGCGTGCTGAAAAGGCAGGTCAAGATAACGGCACATTTTTTCCTCATTAAGAAGCTCGAGCAGGTCGTCTCTTATTTCTTCAGGGTAGCCATACAGCAGGCGGATCCACTTAATTTCCTTTATCAGGAGTAATTTCTTAAGAAGCTTAACCAGACCCCCTTCTATTTTTCTGTCCCGGCCAAAATAAGTCGTATCATGAGATATAAGGTTTACTTCTCTGACGCCGACAGAGGCCATGGCCTGAACTTCCTGAACGATAGAGCTGATGCTTCTTGACCGATACGGCCCTTTTATCAAAGGAATGCTGCAAAAAGAACACATATGCGAGCATCCCTCAGAAATTTTCACATAAGCCCAGTTTGGTCCCGTGGAGATTATTCGGGGCGTGGTGTGATTCAAAAGAAAGGTCTCAGTTCTAAAAAAATGTTTTTCCCTCTTTATTATTTCACTTATTCGGTCAAAGTCCCTGGTCCCACTCCAGATGTCGACCTCGGGGTATTTGACTTTAAGGAAATCTCCGAACCTCTCCACATAGCAACCAGTTACTACTAACTGACGGCCAGGTCTGTCTTTTTTCCAGGATAGAGCCTGGTGAATAACCTCGAGAGCTTCCTCCCTGGCTGATTGTATGAAGCCGCACGTATTGATGATAAGGATCTCAGAAGCGCTAACATTATCTGTAAATACATATCCAGCTCTGGCCAGATCAGCCAGCATCACTTCTGAGTCAACGAGATTCTTGGCGCAACCGAGGCTGATAAGCGAAACTCTTGGCATAAATCCTGGCTTCAAGGGTAAATTTTATAAAGAAGCCTGGGGAAGGGAATGGTTTCACGGATATGGGTAAGTTTGCACAACCAGGCCACCGTCCTTTCCAGTCCTAACCCGAACCCAGAATGAGGGAATGATCCGTATCTTCTGAGGTCAACGTACCATTCATAAGCCTGTTCGGGCAGGTCAAACTCTTTAATCTTTCTCTTCAGAAGGTCTAAATCATGAATTCTCTGGCCACCGCCGATTATCTCGCCGTAGCCTTCAGAGGCCAGAAAATCAACACCAAGGGCTAAATCCGACCTCTTGGGGTCGGGTTGCATATAAAATGCCTTAATTTTTGCCGGAAAATGAGTGACACAGACCGGAGAGTCAAATATCTCAGAGAGCAGAGTCTCTTCTGGTGCCCCAAAATCATCGCCATAGATAATTTTCGAGCCTTTTTCTTTCAAAAGCCGTATGGCTTCCTCATAAGTAATCCGGGGAAACGGTCTTGAAATTCGCTCCAGAGGAGCTGTATCTCTTTCGAGAATTTCCAGGTCCTGTTTCCGTCTTTCCAGTACTCTTTCAAGTATGAACATTATCAAGTCCTGACCGAGTTCCATTATGTCCTGCAGTGTGGCAAAAGCAACTTCCGGTTCAACCATCCAGAACTCAATCAGATGTCTACGGGTCTTGGATTTCTCGGCTCTGAAGGTTGGACCAAAACAGTAGACCTTACCGAAAGCCGCTGCCGTCGCTTCATTGTAAAGCTGGCCGCTCTGGCTCAGATAAGCTTTCTGGTCAAAATATGTTGTTTCAAAAAGAGTGGTTGTGCCCTCGCAGGCACTGGGAGTTAATATCGGGGTGTCCATCAAGCGGAAGCCGCGGTCATCGAAAAAATCCCGAATGGCTCTGATCGTTTCGGCCCTGACTTGAAGAACAGCGTGCTGTTTTTGCGACCTCAGCCAGAGATGCCGGTGTTCCATCAGGAAAGCCACAGAATGTTCCTTCGGAGTTATCGGATAGTCTGTGGCTATCTGGATGATTTCGATATCCTTAATCTCAAGCTCATAGCCGCCTGGAGCTCTTTTATCTTCCCTTACCTTTCCCCTCAGAATCACCGATGATTCCTGGGTTAGTTCATCAAAAAGCCGGAATAATGGGCAATCTCTCTCCGCACTGAAAATCGTTCCCTGGATGATTCCAGTGCCGTCCCTGACAAGAAGAAAACGGACTTTTCCGCTCGACCTTTTGTTGTAAACCCAGCCCCTAATTTCTACATCTTTGTCCTTGTAAGCGTAGATTTCTTCTATGTAAACCCATTTCATAGTGTTGAAATTATATCAAATTAGATGGCTAAATCAATCAAAAACCTGGTCAAGCTCAGTCTCATTGTAGCCAAAAAAATGACAAAAAGCAGTTTCTTCTTATTGAAATTAGTAATCTTCTGATTTAATTTATATCAGGCTAAAAATGGGAAAAATTAGACCTTTCACACCCGTAAAGCTCATTTGTGGGCTTATCTATTCAAGAGAAAAAATCATGGAAGAGGCGGCTCAAAAACTTACAGAAATGTTCGGCCGGGTTGACCTGCAGAGCCCTTCTTTTACTTTTAACTTCACTGATTATTACGAATCACAGATGGGAAAGGACTTAAAGAAGCGCTTTCTCAGCTTTCAACAGCTGATCACCCCTGAAAATCTACCAAAAATCAAAATTGAAACCAACCGCCTGGAAGATGAGCTTAGGTCAGCATTTCCGGATGTTAACAGGCCGGTAAACCTGGACCCCGGATACCTCACGACCTCTGCCTTGATTATGGCTACGACCAAAGACTTTGCTCATCGTATTCCTCTGAACGCCGGAATCTATGCTCATCTGGAGCTTCTTTTTACCAAAAAAGGTATTAAGCTCCTCGATTGGACCTATCCTGATTTTCATCAATCCGGTTACCAGGAATTTCTGTTAAGAGTCAGACAGGTTTATTTACTTCAACTGAAATCAACGGCAGAGAGAACTTAGTCTTCTTTCCGGATGGAACGCATCTTTTTCAGGCATCCTTAGGTCGCGCCGGGTTTATTATTCAATAATTCGGCAACAATGACAACCTTCCAGAAATCAGGCTGAAGAGAGTCAGCGATGACAGCAGAAAGCCCGTGCCCAATGATGTTGAAAAGAAAAGCGTGGTCGACCGATCTTATTTCTCTAATTGCTCCTGTGATTGATAAAAAGATGATCATGTCTCTGGATGAAAAGACGATATTTCTCTCAACCTGGAGATTATCTCAGGCAGCTCTCTTAAGACGACTTCAACATCTTCTTCTTTATTAAATCGACCAAGAGACATTCTTATGGCTGACCTGGCAATCTCTGGTTTCAAACCTATTGCCAGAAGAACATGAGAAGCTTCTTCTGATTCTTCACTGCAAGCTGATCCGGTTGAGACATATATTTCTTTGGTGGCCAGGGCCAGAAGAATGGCTTCAGCTTCGAGCCCTGGAAAGGCAAAATTAAGCGTGGTTTTTATTCTTTTTTCTGGGTGCCCGTTAAATTTAACTCCTGGTATTCTTGTTTCTATTCCAGATTTAAGCTTTTGAGCTAATTTTTCGAGTCGCTCCTTATCCTTCCTCCACCTTTCTTTAAGAACCATGGCTGCCTGGCCAAAACCGATGATCCCAACCGTGTTTTCGGTTCCGGCTCTTAGATTAAATTCCTGATGACCCCCATGGACAAATGGTTTTATTGGCGTCCCTTTCTTAATATATAGCGCCCCGACACCTTTAGGACCGTATATCTTATGAGAGGAAATTGTTAACAGATCCACTCCGAGTTTTTCCACATTAACTTCCATCTTGCCGAAAGCCTGGACCGCATCAGTGTGGACAAGAATCCCATAATGACGAGCTATTCTGACAACTTCCTCAACCGGCTGGATGGTTCCTATTTCGTTATTGGCCATCATGATTGAGACCAGTGCTGTCGAGGGAGACACGACCGACCTTAGAAAATCAAGGTCAATCTGACCGGTTGAATCTACCGGAACATAACGGACCAAGTATCCTTTGCTTTCGAGGTGCCTGGCAGTTTCCAGCACAGCCGGATGCTCGATGGCCGAAGTAATGAACTCCTTTTTATCTGGCAGAGCATCTAAAACACCCAGAATGGCAAAATTATCAGCTTCCGTCCCCGAACCCGTAAAAATAATTTCACTCCGACGGGCGCCGAGGGCAGAAGCCACTTGCTCTCTGGACTTGGAAATCAGCTCCTTTACTTCACGGCCAATAGGATAAAGAGACGAAGGATTGCCAAAATGTTCCTGGAGAAACCAGTTCATTCTCTGAATAACCTGAGGGTCAAGGGGAGTAGTGGCGTTATTATCTAAATAGACCATTTTCTACCTCAATTATATTCTGCACCTAATCTTCTTAGCTGAGATTATCCCGGGACAATAATGCCTTTGTAACCCTTGAGCCTCAGGCAAATTTTTCTTTAAGAATTTTGACCACTTCCAGACCAGCCCTCTTCTGTCCTTCTTCAGCTGCAGCTCCCAGATGGGGAACAGCTGTGACCCTCGGATGGTCGATAAGTGAATAATCCTCAGGCGGTTCTTTCTCAAAAACATCAAGCGCCGCTGCTTTAACTTTGCCGGAATTAAGAGCCTGAAGCAACGCTTTTTCATCCACCACTCCGCCGCGGGCAACGTTCACAATTACTACTCCTTCTTTCATCTTAGAAAACTCCGCCTCACTCAGTATCGGCCTTGGCGTTTTTGGCACATGAAGAGTGATCACATCCGCTTTCTCGACCAGCTCATCCAGACTAACCTGTTTTACTGGCAGGTCAGTCTTAATCTGGATGACATCATGGGCAATAACCTTCATCCCGAAAGCCAGGGCTCGGCGGGCAACTTCTGAGCCGATTCTTCCAAAACCGATTATACCCAGGGTCTTGCCGTAAAGCTCTGTTCCGGTAAAAGCTTTCTTTTCCCATTTATGTTGTTTCATCGACACGTTAGCCGGGCCGTGATGCCGGACAGCCCCGAGCATCAAACCAAAAGTATGCTCGGCCACAGAAATAGAAGTAGCCGCAGGAGTGTTGGCCACTTCAATCGCTTTTTCTTTGGCTGTTTGAACATCAATATTATCGAGCCCAATTCCTGCCCTGACCAGAAGCTTCAGTTTCTTGCCTGCCTCAATTACTGGCCCGGTGATTTTGGTAGCACTCCGGACAACAGCCACTTCGAAATCTGGAATAATCTGGACAAGCTCAGCTTCGCTCAGCCCGGTTTTGACAACAACCTCAAAACCAGGAGTCGCTTGAAGTTGCTC
>Ga0172363_10002272_pt1 | contig 15484 bp, 17 predicted proteins | sample LakKivs2_kivu2a2_FD_114541 | JGI IMG/M metagenome (GOLD analysis project Ga0172363, IMG submission 114541) | Sediment microbial communities from Lake Kivu, Rwanda - Sediment s2_kivu2a2 | ecosystem: Environmental > Aquatic > Freshwater > Lake > Sediment | place: Rwanda: Western Province, Lake... | reverse complement strand
TGACTACGAATCCGACACTGTGCCTTCGGCGGCCGAATATGCGGCGGGGATTGTCCCACTGCTGAAAGACAAACATATCAAGCTCATTCTTGAGCCGGGCAAGAGTATCTGCGCCAACGCGGGAATAATGCTCACTCGCGTTCTTTATATTAAACGCGGAGGAAGCAAAAAATTCGTCATTGTCGATGCGGGAATGAACGATTTGATTCGCCCATCTTTGTACGACGCCTTCCACTTCATCTGGCCAGCCAGGGTGAATGAAAAGTTTGTGCCCCAAAAGCGCAATAAAGATTTGCACATCGACGGCAGCGAAATCGTTGACGTTGTCGGACCGATCTGCGAAGGCGCTGACTTCTTCGCAAAGGACAGATTCCTGCCGCCGGCAAAACGCGGTGACCTGCTTTCGGTTTTTACCGCCGGCGCGTACGGCTTTACTATGAGCAGCAACTACAACGCCAGAGGCCGGGCCGCTGAGGTCCTCGTTGACGGCAAAAATTTCTCAGTAATCAAAAGACGGGAAACCTACGAAGACCTGATCGAACTTGAGAAATGACTCAGCCGTTAGTGATTTTTCCGGCAGCCGATCGCCGTTCACTATCAATGATGTCCTAAAAGTTGCGCTCGACGAAACCGGTGTCGATTTTGTTTTTGACGAAGAGGTTGTGCGAGAGAATGTCCAGGCAGATGGGTATTGTTGTTTTGATCGGCTCGATAACAAATTCCCGAAGTGCTCTTTTCATCGTGGCGATGGCCTCACTGCGCGTCGGTTTATGAACGATGACCTTTGCAATCATCGAATCGTAGCTCAGCGAAACCGTCCATCCCTGATAGACGTGCGTATCGACCCTCACGCCGGGGCCGCCGGGCGGGATATACCTGGTAATCGTGCCGGGAGAAGGAGCGAAATCATTTTTGGGGTCCTCAGCGTTAATCCGGCATTCGATTGCCACGCCCGTATGCTTGATACTCTTCTGGTTCAAGTCAATAGGCATTCCGGCGGCTATCTTCAACTGCCACTGAATCAGGTCGTGGCCGGTGACCATCTCGGTAACGGGATGCTCGACCTGAATCCGAGTATTGGCCTCGATGAAATAAAATCCCTTGTCCTTGTCCAGAAGAAATTCGACGGTAGCTGCATTCACATATCTGGCCTTTTTGATAATCTTTAACGCGGCTTCGGCAAGCTGCTCCCTTGTGCTCTTATCCAGGACGGGGCAGGGCGATTCTTCGATCATTTTTTGATGTCTTCGCTGGGTGGAGCAGTCTCTCTCGAAGAAATGTAATGCGCTGCCGCCCTGGTCGGCCATTACCTGGACCTCGACGTGCCGAGGTTCGAGCATAAATTTTTCCAGGTAAACGCTGCCGTCGCCGAAAGCAGCTTTGGCCTCGGCCTGCGCCGAGTTGAACGCCGAGCTCAGGTTTATGTCGTTATGGACGACTCGCATACCGCGTCCACCGCCGCCGGCGGCGGCTTTTATTATTACGGGGTAGCCGATTTCGTTCGCCAGTTTGAGGGCGTCGGAGTGTTTTTCGATGACGCCATCGGAGCCCGGTACAACCGGAACGCCTGCTTTGCTCGCCAGCCTGCGAGCTTCGACTTTGTCGCCGAGCAGTTGCATCGCCTCAACGGGCGGCCCGATGAACGTGATGCCGCAGTCCTGACATATCTGAGCGAAATTTACGTTCTCGGCCAGGAAGCCGTAACCGGGATGAATCGCCTCCACGTCGGTAATCTCGGCGGCGCTTATTATTCGAGGGATATTCAGATAGCTGCTGGCGCTGTCGGGAGGCCCGATACATACGGCCTCATCGGCAATTTGCAGATACGCCGCGTCTTTGTCGGCCTCGGAATAAACCGCTACTGCCTCGATACCAAGCTCATGGCAGGCGCGAATGATACGCAGTGCTATTTCACCGCGGTTTGCTATAAGAATCCTTGAAAACATATTTCAATCTTCTATGATTAATCCGGTCTGACCTTGAAAAGCACCTGGCCATATTCGACGGCCTGGCCGTTCGTCACAAGTATTTCGACAATCGTCCCGTTAGTCTCGGCTTTTATCTCATTCATGACCTTCATTGCCTCGATGATGCAGACTACCGTCTGCGGACCGACTGCCGAGCCGATATCGACGTAAGGCTCGGAATCGGGGCTTGGCGTTGCGTAGAACGTGCCGACGATGGGTGATTTTATCTCTATCAGCTCCTCCTCGACCGGGGCGGTTTGCGGAGCGGATGGCTGGCTCACGGCCCCCGTGCTTTGAGGGCTTACAGGTGCAAAGCCGGCTTCCGGCCTCATCGTGGGAATACCGATAGTTGCTTGCTGAGGCTGTGCACGCTTGAGAAAAATCTTGTCGTCGCCGTGCTTGATCTCAATCTCTTCCAACCCATTGTTTTTCATTATCTCAATGATCTTTGTAATTTTCTTCAAATCAAAATCTTTTTCCGCCATCGCCGCATCCTTTCTGAGATCCAAAACACTTTTTTGGCGAGGGTTCTCATAAAATGAGAACGCAAACTCCCGGTTAAGCCAAAATAAGTATAGTCCCGCTGGTTTTTAATGCAAGATATTTTCCTTGTGCACTACTGCTCATCTGATTAAATTCGTTCATATTGAGGCATCAACAGCAGAAATTTTTTATCAGGGCCGTCCAGATGGCTAAAATAGCGGTAGATGTAGTATTGTTACCCTCGGAGGCGATGACAAACCAGGCAATTGGGGCAAATAAGATGCTGCTGCGGCAGAATGCCGACCGGATCGTTCTGGATAAAGAAAGCTGCCTGCCGCATATTTCTTTGGCAATGGGGTGTATGGATGAACGGCATATTGCTGATGTCGAGAAAATTCTGAGGTCGATTGCCGGGAAATATAACCCGGGCCGGCTGAGTGTTGTCGGCGTAAATATCGGGACGAACTCGCTCGGCGAAAAAGTGTCCTCTTTCGAGGTGGAAAAAACGGATGGACTTCTGCTGCTTCATAAGCAGGTCATGCGAAAGATGACGCCGTATTTCAGCTATAACGTAACGGCGGAAATGGTACTCTCACCACCAGTGGCCAGCGAATCGACTTTGCTTTGGATAAAAAATTATCCTGAGAAATCGGCCTATGAAAACTTTTTTCCGCATATAACAATCGGGTACGGTCAACTGGATGACTTTTCGTTTGCAGCCGAATTCGTCGCTTCGAAGCTCGCTTTATGTCACCTGGGAAATCATTGCACTTGCAGAAAAGTTCTTGCCGTCGCGGAGCTTGAGAGTTGATTTTGCTATTTATGGAAAAACTGGATGAAAAATTTCTTGCATTATCAATATAGTACAGCTATTCTTTCGGCATAAAACCACGGTTTCAGTGCTGCTCTGAAAAGCCGCTGTGAAACGTGAATAACTCGAGGAGTATCAGCAATGGAAATGAAACGCCGAGAATTCTTAATCAGGTCGATTGCCGGGATTGGCGGTCTGATGTTATGCCCGGCGTGCATCAGCGCCGCGGGTCAAAAATCTGCGAATTTCGATCCGTATGAGCGGGTTCAACTCGGAAAAACTGAGATTATGGTCTCGCGTGTCGGTTTCGGCACGGGCATGCGCGGGGGCAATCGGCAGTCTAACCAGACCCGCCTTGGTAAGGAAGTATTTGAAGGTCTGCTCCAGGCTTCTTACGAGCGTGGGGTACGGCTTTTCGATGCGGCCGACCTTTACGGCTCGCACCCATATATAGCGGGGGCGTTAAAGAAGATGCCCCGCAAGGATTATGCCATAGCCACGAAGATATGGTGGCGTCGCGGCGGCATACCCGAGCAGGAGCGCCCGTCCGCCGATATAGTCGTCGAGCGATTCGCGAAGGAGCTGGCTACAGATTATATCGACCTCGTTCTTCTGCACTGCGTTGTCTCGGAGAAGTGGCCGGACGAACTCGGCGAATACATGAACGTTCTGGCCCAATTAAAGAAGAAAGGTCTAATCCGGGCGCACGGGGTCTCATGCCATTCGCTAGCGGCGCTGCAGGCGTGCGTCAATGAGCCGTGGGTGGATTCGGTTCATGCAAGGATTAACGCTTACGGCACAAACATGGACGGCCCGCCGGAAAAGGTCGCTCCCGTGCTGAAAGCGCTGCACGAGGCCGGCAAGGGCGTTGTGGGGATGAAGCTGATTGGCGAAGGCAGCTTCAGAGACAGTGATGAAAAACGTGATGAATCGGTCCGGTACGTACTCGGCCTGGGCACTGTGAATGCGATGGTCGTCGGCTTCGAGAAAATCGATCAGGTCGATGATTTCGCCGCCCGCGTTCGCAAAGTAACCGTCGCCGAAGGGCCGGACAAGCTGCCCGTAAGCTGACAGGGCCGGGCAGCGCAATGAATGGAAGGAGGTTGTTGTGAAAATTAATCAGGATTTCACCATGTCGGTCCAAACCGTTCTTTTTCTCAAGCAAAGGAATAATTCCGAATATCTTCAGGCGTCTGAGATAGCGAAGGCTCTGGATTTCTCCGTAGGCTATCTGCAAAAAGTCATACAGATGCTCGGCAGACAGGGCATTGTGGAATGTAAGCGAGGAAGAATCGGCGGCGTTAGAATAAGAGCCAGGACAGTTACCCTGCTCGATTTATGGAAGGCAACCTGCGGAAATTTGGATTCTGCAGATCCTGTTCTGGATGTAATGAACAGGCCGCTTAAAGCCTTCGCTGACTCAATGAGCAGGATTGTGCTGTACAGCAGAAAATAAAAGTGCAATCACGCACCATCTATTCTCTTGCAGGCTCGTGGCGAGGGCATCTTGCCCTTGTTTCCTGACTGATTATTTAACCGCGGGGCCCGCCGGGGTCGCTGAGATTTTAAATCAAACTCTTCTCTGCGTTCACGGCGTCCTCTGAGGTTAAATATTTAAATACAAAAAACAAGTCCGAAAACGGGGGATAAAAACAGCACCCGCCGGTCCAATCTATATTCTTTGCCGGGCCGATGCCGATAATTGTATAGCCGATAAGCCATTGTTTATAGGGCTAATCATAGGGGATTATTAAATCCTGATTTGCTCCGTTAAGCCGGACTTGTATTAAGCCGAAATTAGAAAATCCCGGAAGTGCTGTTAATTTCATTGACCTGTCGAGAAGTGAGGGATAGTGTACGATAAACAAAGACATAGAAGACTGCGCCTGCTGATAAAGAAGCTGAACAAGGATCGCAAAAAGCAGAACCAGAAAATAGATATTCTCTGCAACGACCTTATAGAGGCCCAGAGAAACTTTATCAAAAGGCTCGGCGTCATAAGTTTTGTAGCGAATTTCTGCGAGTCTATCATCGGGATGACCGACCTGAACAAGCTGCTCCAAGCCGCCGTTGAATTCATTAAGGCCGAAAACGAGGATACGAATGTCACCTTCTTTCTGCGCCAGGAAGGGGACCCAATTTTGCAAAAAGACTGTAAGACGGGAACCCGGGAAAGTTTTGAACTTCACATGTTCGAGAGCGACCGGCCGATAGCAATCGACAAGCAATTTATCGAGAATTGCTTCACTCAGGAGCTGATGGACAATATCTCCAAGTCGAACAAGGTATGCACTATCGATGATATGTACGCAATGGGCCTGCACGGCAACTTAAATGAATTAAATAAAATCTCGGCAGTAACAATACCCCTCGGCCTTCTCGGCTCGTCATTAGGTTTTATTCTGGTTTACCGCTTATCGGAGAACAAGCTGACCGCCGATGAAATAAGCAGAATTTCCGCCATAAACAACGGGCTTTCCCGGGCGATTACTTTCTGCCGGATGCCATCACATGTTACGGATTGATCATACCACCGTTGGTTATATTAATCTTGACAGTGCGTTTTAAGTTTCTATCACCAAGGTTTTTTGAGTCCGGCGGCGATAGCGGCGGCGCGGAGCTTGTCTCCGGCGGGCCCCGGCGACTTGTTAAAAAGAACATCAAGTAATTTCGGATACTTCTCCAGAGTAGTCAATGCCTGTGTCCATCCGTCTGCATTTTTAGAGCGAAGCTCGTTAGCCAAACCCAGGCAGATAGCCAGATATGCCGCTTTTACCCGCTGCCGGACGGTGGCGCCGTCGGCAAAGCCGGCCTCGATTTGGGGCTTTAATTGTAACCGCAGACCGGCAATCTGTTCGTCAGGGTCAGGCAGTATCTCGACGTTGGCCGGCTTCTGCAAGTTTATGCGATAGAAATCTTTGCCGTCCCGGCGAAACTTGCCGCCGCCGTTTTCGATAATTACGCGGCCGGCCACCTCGATTATGCGGTTGCCAAAGCCGGTGATAGTCTCGTCCTCTGGCATGGATGGACGTGTGGTATTGCGATAGACGTCTTTGATTTCCCAGCCCTGCTGCTGTATCCAGCGGCGGCCCTTAATCACACCAACAATGGTCGCTGCCGTGGCTGCGTTATTATCTGCATCCCAGCCGAAATTAAAGGCGTGGATGAGTGTACTCACCAGGTCGCCTCGGCCATAGAGCAAAGCGGCAACCGTTGCGGCGGTGCAGAGTTCGTAGCCGTTCTGATTGCGCATTCTGTCTTCGTAAAGCGTGTATTTATCCCTTATTAACCGGCGTGTGGTTCGCCAATCGTCGGCGTATTGTTTATGCCATCGCCGGACATCCCCGATAATTGGCAAAATCCCACTGTCGGGATCAATTGAAGCTACTCCGGCGTCGAGAATGGCGTCGATATCATCGGTCAAAAAAGCCGTGGCAATCATCGCCGTGAAAAGCTGCGTGGTTTGTGCCGGCTCGGCGTCGATTGTAACATGGGTGTAATTTAAGCCGATGCGGGCGGCGGTCTGAGGCATCCCCGGGGCGATTAAACCAAACGATTCGCATATAAACTGGCCGGAGATGTTGAAACCGGACCATGGATTCAGGGGCAGCTTGCCGGTCAGCGGCGGATCGATGCCGATATCCATTAACTGCCGGGCGTACAGGTTTGCGCACCAGATGTGGTCATTAATGTGCTGTTTCCATAAAGCGGCAATCCTTTCCGGAGCGAGTAGAACGGTCCCGTCCCGCTGCATTGCGGTGATATAGACCCATTCGATGTCCGTATCGTCATCGGTCCGGGCGCCATCGGCCAGAGTGGGCGTGTAGTGTTCGATGTTTCCAGGCTCATCGTAATATTTGTTCTCGTGAGGCAGTCCGTTGAGGTTGCCGAGTAATTGGGCGAGCAGGCCGCCGCGGATTTTGTCCTCGAGTTCCTCGGCAGATATTTCAACGAACTGTTGAGCACCGGCTTCGATATCCCTGCCGGCACGACCCGATTCGGCATGACTACAGTTGTTTATTAGAAAAAACCAAAGCAACGCAAAGGTGGAAAACTCGAATATTTTTCTATACATAACGTTTATTCTCACGAATTCGATAAAATTATAGCCCAAATTTCTTGCAATATCAGTTTTTTTTGATAAATTTATACCGTGGCGAGGGCATCTTGTCATTGATCCCTGCTTATCGCCGGCAGAGACAAGCGGGATGCAAGGCCGGGATGGCCTCGCCGTAAGCTGATCCTGACGGGCAGGTAGCTCAGTTGGTAGAGCAACGGACTGAAAATCCGTGTGTCGGCGGTTCAAATCCGCCCCTGCCCATTTCTTTTTCCCCCATTCCAACAGTTGCCAAACGGTGACTTTCTCTGTCTAACTCTCAGCTGTTAAAGCAGTTATCGTTATTGTTATTTTCTTGGAGATTATCCTGCTTATTTTATTGGCCGGCCGCCGGGGAGCTTCATCTTCAATTTACTGCCTTTTAGTTTTCTGCCGTAAAGAATCATCACGAGCATCCGAATTCATTTCTTTGTCAGACCCGTTTAGCCCTATTAGCGACATTACGCAGAGCACGATTCCCACCACAAAAGACAACAAGATACCTGCACGCCGGTTCATGAACTCTACGCCGTCGCAAAGCATCCATACACTTCGAAACACGGGAATGGACCCGAGGATCAAGACCATCTCCCAAAAAATTATATAACATTTGTTTTGATTCATATATATTCCATCGGCCAAAGGGCCTTTTTAATATTAACACGTAACTAAAAACATGTACACCGCGTAAATTATTGATTATTTTATTTGCGTTGATCCTTCGGTTTTGCTCTGAGTGTGCCCTGAGCTTGTCGAAGGGACGACGTCCGCGTTTAGATTATTCTTTAAAATTGAGGACTGCGAATGCGCCGTGGTATTTTTTTGCGGCTTTGTCGTACGCCTTAACGGCCAGGATTTCATCTTTGAAATAGCCAAGAAATTTGTACTGGCCATCAGCGTATATTTGTACCCGCCGTCTCTTTTTACTTTTATTCCAGCTTACACCTTTGCATTTTAAGCTCGAATCCTCTCTTTTTATGATTAACCTGTCGAAGTTGTTCTGCACGTGGGACGCCGCCGGTTTTAAAAAATTCTCCGGAATAAGAAGTTGCGCCGGCAATGTCTTTTTCGTCTATAATGGTGAAGTGTGAAAACAGAGAATCAGGAGTTTATTTGAGCAGCCGGCAAAAAGAGCTTTTGGAGCTGTTGGATAAATCGGGAGCGGATTTGTTCGCGCTTTTGACAAGGCTGACGCTGCGCGAAGACGTCGCCGAGGAGCTTATGCAGGAATTGTTCATAAAACTTAATAATTCGAGATTCGTCGGCTGCGTCGCCAACCTGAAGGCCTACGCCCGCAAATCGGCGATAAATCTGGCCTTCGACTGGCGGCGCAGACAGAAGCGAACTGTTTTAGCGGTGGGGCAGGTAGTCGAGCCGGCGTCAAATGACGATTCACCGCTGGGCAAGCTCATCCGCACGGAAGAAATGCAGCAGACACTGGACGCGGTCGGCCGGCTCAGGAAGTCGTCCCGCGAAGTGATTGTAATGCGTTACCTCCAGCAGGAATCTTACGAAAATATCGCCGAACAATTAGGCAAGACGTCCCACCACGTTCGGGCCTTGTGCTCCAGGGCCATACGTAATCTTCGGGACGTCCTCGGAACTAACGAACAGAAACCTTCAAAAAAGGAGATACATAATGTCGCAAATAGATGAAAACCGGATTCACGAGCGTCTCAAACGTCTCTCGCAGGTCGAGCCGACCAAGGAAGCTGCCGACCGAGCGATGCAGAAGGTTCGAGATACTCTGATGGCTAACGAAGGGCGTAGGGTGGGACCTGCCCTGAGCGAAGCCGAATGGGTTGCCCCACCATTAATAATCGTCAGGCTAATGAAGCTTGCCGCCGCAGCGGTGTTGATGATTGGCGCCGGATTTATAGGCGGGCGCCTGTCGGCGCCGGAGCCTCTGGACGTAAAGGAGCTTCAGACCGCCCTGGAAAGCTCGCTGAAATCTTCGCTCGTACCTGCTGTCCGGCAGGAGCTTTTTGGCGAAATGAATGACCGCTGGCAGAAGACGCTCGACGCGAGCAACGCCCAGGTTAAAGAGGAGCTTGCCCGGCAGGTGCGTCGCGACCTTGAGGTATTCGACGAGCAGACGTTGACGTCGGTTGGCAATTTAATGAACCAGCGTTTGATGGAATTCGCCCGGATGATCGAGGCGGCGCGCATCAAGGAACGCCAACGTGTAGCGGCGGCTTTCGACTACATGGGCTCTAGGTTCGGGGATGGCCTGGTGACGCTTGCCGCCCGAACGAACAATCTATTGGGCGCCGAACGAACGGTTTCGGCGCCGGATGTATCCGAAAATTAAACCTTAAAATGAAAGGATCGGAAAATGAAAACTCTAATTCGAACAATTATTGCGTTTGTCGTTTTGAGTCTGGCGGCATTAAGTCCCGCTATGGTTCAAACAGAACCCGCAGGAAAAATACGAACATTTACCATCTCTGGTAGCGCAGGAGTGGGCGGGGTGGTGATGAGCGGCCTGCCCAATGAACCAATTACCGATAACGAAGGCATCTACACAGCCCGCGTCGAGTACGGCTGGGCAGGCGTGGTCACGCCCATGAAAGAAGGCCACATATTCATGCCCGCATCCAGGAACCATCCGAAGGTCACTGCCGACCTGGTAAATCAGGACTATGCTCCCAGCGCTGTGGAGACAGGAGAGGCGGGCCAATATGAAGGTATATATGGGAGCCCCGGTTTCACCACTCGGAGACGTGGGCGCTCAACGGGCATCAGGACGGCCATGGGACCCATCGGCAGCAGGAAGGTCCTGGTGGTTCCCGCTGATGAGATTAAAGCCCAAGACCTCGCCGCAATAACGGAAGACATGCAGGTCATGTCGCACATCCTCGACGAACGGTTCAAGGAAACTCGACGGGTTCAGGGCGTTTTTACCGATTTCGGCGATTTCTTCGGCAGGGACAATCGCCAGACCGAAGCGACGTATCTCCAGGGCTACGGCGTGCTTTTCTCGATGGAGGTAAATTTCTCATTCTCGCCCCCGCCGAAACCACAACAGCAGCAGGCCAAGCAGACCGCCGAGCCTGTCGATTCAACCTGGCAGCGTGCAAGACAGCAGGTGTTTTCGCCGGGACAATTCGAGGCAGCGGAAGGCTCAGGTTCGACGGAAGAATATGACAGCCAGATGGTCGAGGAGCTGAAACGGGACCTGATAACAACGCTAAAACACGCCGCTAATATCCGAAGCGTGCAGCCGGATGAATGGATTATTCTCACGGTCATCGGAGGAGGCCGTCAATCCGGCGGCTTCGGCGGCGGTTTCATGATGGGAGGCATGGGAGGAATGTATGGAGGGGCTTCATCCGGAGGCATGGGTGGTTTCAGCGATAGATATGGTGTTTCCGGCGGTTCCAGTGGTTACGGTTACGGAGGTGGTATGGGTGGCGGCATAGGCGGAGGAATGATGGGGGGCATGGGAGGCGGTATGGGAGGTACCGGCGGCATGGGCGGTTTCGCCGAAACAGGCGTTTCCTCGGCCACCGTCCTTACGATTCGCGCTAAAAAGGCTGACATAGATGACTTCGCCAAAGACGAGCAGGATTACGAACAATTCCGCCAAAAGGCGCAGATTTTCACGTATTGATTGTCCATGAAAGGAATTGACAATGTCAACGCGAAAAATGGTTTTCGGATTGGTTGCGTGTCTTTCACTCGGAGTATTTGCTCAACAGTTACTTTCACAAGGCACCGGATCGGGCGGATTCTCAAGTCGCCCCGGTTCTGTGCCGTCGCGCAGAACCAGACCGCAGAGAATGCCCGGTCAGCCTGACTTCGAGCGGATACAGGGAATGAGCCCGGAAGAAAAGATGCAGTATTTCCAGCAGCTCGCAGATGAGCAGCGCAAGGCGGCGGAAGAGCAAGAAGCCATTGCGATGCAGCAGGCACTCGGCGCCAACGACGAGCAGTGGAAAGTCATCGAGCCGAAATTGAAGAAAGTCAAGCATTATAGAGAGCAGGCGTTCATAGGAACTAAGCCGCCATTCCAGAGCAGCTTCTCCAGCCTCGGTATGGGCCCGGGAGGCGCCCAGGGTTTCAGCAGCGGTTTTACAGGTGGCTTTCAATTCCAGGCCGGCGGCGTTGGCGGCCCCGGCGGGACTTTTCAGAGCGCCCCCGGCCGGCAGGCTTCCGACGGTCCGATGTCCGACGGCGAAATACTCTGCGAAGAGATTCAAAGGCTGCTGGATGACCCGCAGGCAACGCCGGAGCAGGTCAGCCAAAAGCTCGACGCACTTCGACAGGAAAGGGAAAAGGCCAGAAGACAATGGGTAGCAGCCCAGCAGCAGCTTAGAGAAGTCCTGGATTTCCGCCAGCAGGCAAAATTAGTTCTAATAGGACTGCTTGACTGACATTCATCAGACAGCAGCAAGTCCGAAATACAACAGGATTTCGTTCGAAATCGACCATATTCCGCTGCCCAAGTAGTCCCAAACACGGGGAAATTTCCTGTTTACATCCACCTTCCTTCATATAATAATTACCTCCGATGATATAGCTCTGGAAAACAAGATAAAATCAAACATTAAGGAAACTGTATAGAATTAGAAAGGATACTTGTCACGATTTGAACTTGACATTCTTAAGATGCAGGCCTATGCTGCTGCTTTGCACGAAAAAGACAGGCGTGCCCAGGAAGAAGGCATACTGGTCCTGGATGCTTCGCAGCACAAAGGCTTCATCAGTGCCTGCTGGTGTGACCTTAATGATCCGGAGAATCCAGTCAAGTGTACGCCCGGCTATCCGGGCCTGCCGGATAGCTACAATCCGGCGAATCTGATGGCGCCGACGTCCCTTCGAACGGTCGCCAGACAGGACAGGCCCGGCCGCCCCAGCTATCAGTATTACGGACGGGGAGGACTAAGCTGGGGGATTCCATACGTGGCCGGGTTATTGGCGATGGGCTGGCAAATCCGGCCGGACTTGTCTCCTGAACAAATGAAAGAGCTTCTCTTCCAGTCGGCCTTTACGAATGATAGCGGCGTGAAGATCATCAATCCAAAAGCCTTCATTCGAATGGTCCAAACGGCCAAGACAGATTCACCACACCATGAACCAGAGAGCGCTCCGCTTAGGAATTGAGAACAAGGTTGTATCCGATATATTTTGAAGGCTTTTTCTCTTCCGGAACGTCTGCGGAGAATTTACAATCGCCGTCAAGCAAGTGGGCGGATGCCTGTGATTTCCGCGTGGCACACCGATCTGTAATGATAGAGTCGTAGAGGGCAACAATGGCACGAACCTTGTTATTGTGTATCGGACTATGCTTTGCCGCACTGCAGACGCAGGCGGCGGAGTTTTACGTGGATCCGGTGAACGGCAGCCCCGCAGGCGACGGCAGTGCTAGCCGGCCCTGGCGGACGATCCAGGAGGTCTTTGACGCTGGCTTAGTGGAATCGCAGGAGTGGGACAAACTGCCCTACAGCCCGCAAAGCAGACTCGTAGCAAGGAACGCCGACGCCCCCGTGCGGGCGGGCGATACGATTTGGCTGCGGTCGGGATTCCACGGCGAGCTATTGATAGACGTATATTACAATCCCGGCAACATCACCCTGGCGGCGGAAGAGGGTCATACGCCGCAACTGTTATCCCTGCACATCCGCTCCAGCTCCAACTGGACGGTCCGCGGGCTGACCATCAGCCCCGAGTCCAGCCAGCCCTATCGGCGGCACGCCCTGGTCAATCTCGAAAGCCATAGTTGGCGCGGACCCATTCACGATATTGTCGTGGAGCATTGTATGCTTCGTTCGGTAGCGGACGCATCCGCCTGGACCGCAACGGACTGGGACCAGCTCTCCTGCGACGGCCTTCACGTGGACGGCACACGGATGACAATCCGCGACAATCGCCTTCTCAACGTCAACTTCGGGATTTCCGTCGAGGCCGACCATTCTCTCATCAGCGGTAACCTGGTGGAGAACTTCGCCGGCGACGGCCTGCGAGGCCTCGGCGACTACTGCACCTTCGAATACAACACCGTGAAGAACTGCTACAAGGTCAACGCCAATCACGACGACGGCTTTCAGTCCTGGTCCGTCGGTCCCGGCGGCGTGGGCAACGGGCAGGTCGTCGGCGTCGTCCTTCGGGGCAACACCATTATCAACTATGACGACCCCAACCAGCCCTATCGCGGGACCCTGCAGGGCATCGGTTGTTTCGACGGCACCTATGTGGACTGGGTCATCGAGAACAACGTCATCATCACTGACCACTGGCACGGCATCACGCTGGGGGGCGCACGAAACTGCTTAGTGATCAACAATACCGTGCTGGACCAAAACAACAATTCGCCCGGCCCGCCCTGGATTTGCATCGACAAACACAAGAACGGCACAGCGCCGGTCAACTGCGTGGTCCGCAATAACCTCGCTACGGACTTCAAAAATGCGCCGGGCGTACTGGAAGAGAACAACCTGATAATCCAGGACCCTGCCAGACTCTTTGTCGATGCGGCCCATTTCGACCTGCACCTGCTGGCGGGTGCGGCGGCCATCGATGCAGGCAGCAGCCTCAACGCGCCCAAACTCGACCGCGACCGCATTGCCCGCCCCCAGGGCAGTGGTATCGACATTGGCGCTTACGAGTGGCACGCGGACAACGTGCCGCCGGTCGAAGAAAGTACCGGCGGGGAATAACCTGGAGAACCCGTGGAGATGGGAAATTATGACGGCTGAAACCGGATTGAAATTGCTGCTGCGTTTTATAGGCATTACGACCATCCCCGCTTTCTTTACGGCCATTATGCCTCAATCCTGGCTGGCGCTGCTCATACACAAGGTTGAGCCAGGTATGTCGATAGGGATTCTGGTGACGTATCTGGCACGGGTACTAATGCTCATGTACGCCTTTGTGGGATTGCAGTGTTTCATTTTCGCGGCTGACATAAGGCGCTACCTCCCGCTGATTTGGACCCTGGGTGCCGGGACTGTAGCCATCGCTGTCGTCGGTCTTATTGCCCTTTTTGCCGGAGTGTCGCCGGACCATCGAACCGGACTGTTTTGGATCGTTTTCATTGACTTTACGGAGGGCCTCGTCCAGGGCGTCCTCCTCGTCGTTCTCCTTTGCCGCATAGCCCGCCGTGTTCCTCGTCAGGCGAACTGAAGGTTTCGCGTACTTTTTCCAGCGCGCAGAGATAATAGAACGTACCCAATCTTGGCAAAATCCGCCGTTGAATGTCGATAATCAATTACTGCGGGCAATCTACGGACTCGGGACCTGACCACCTTTAATGGGACTTGACATGACCAACAAACGCGGGCCGGTTTTCTCCTCTACGATTTCGTAGTTGACTATCAGTCTGTTGTCATCGGCGAATAATGTTCTCTTGCGGTCGATAAGCATGCGGATACTCTCCCGTACTCCGCATCGCACGAAAGCATCGAACCTGCCCAGTTCCTCTACAATATTATGCATTGTCGCCTCTTGCTCGTTCTTCGGCATGAGAGTAAGATTCCAACTAAGTGCTGCCAGGGCGATCTTGCTCCTGAAGGATTCATCATCATCAGAATCCTCCATCAAAGGCTCGGCGAATTCGAGCAGGACTTCGGACATCTTTCTTGCATATGGCAGAAGTTCACATGGGATGGATTCAAACCGACTCTTGGGCGTGTGGCTTATCCGTCTGAGTCTTCTCAATGTCCCCATATCGCGGACCTCCTTATATGTTTCAAAAAACACATGCCCAGATCGACGGGATGAGTCGGCGACTCAGGAGCATCCCATGGAGTTGCCGCAGTTGTAGCATTTGTAGCAGGTGCCGTTGCGGACGGTAATCGAGCCGCAAACGTCGCACGCCGGAGCGTCGTCGGGGAAATGGGCGAACTGGGCGTTAAACTGCTCCAGGATTTTCACCTCAGTCTGTAACGCCACGGACTCGTCAGTTATGGTCGAACCGACAAGAGCTCCGATCCTGTTGGCAATGCCGGAAAATCTGGTTTTCAAATCGGCGGCCAATGGTTTAATCGACGGCTCCGGAATCATGGATTTACCGATCTCCTGCTTCAATACTTTTGCCTCGGCAATTTTTTGTGCAAGGTCCTTGGTTTTTTCAACCAGCTTCCTGGCGGTCATGGTGTTTTTATTTTCCGTCGAGACAGGAGATGT
>Ga0172363_10002267_pt1 | contig 15503 bp, 17 predicted proteins | sample LakKivs2_kivu2a2_FD_114541 | JGI IMG/M metagenome (GOLD analysis project Ga0172363, IMG submission 114541) | Sediment microbial communities from Lake Kivu, Rwanda - Sediment s2_kivu2a2 | ecosystem: Environmental > Aquatic > Freshwater > Lake > Sediment | place: Rwanda: Western Province, Lake... | reverse complement strand
TTGATGGTATAAGATTGGAGTTTTCCGACGGCTGGGGTTTAGTTCGAGCAAGCAACACACAGCCGGTTCTGGTTATGCGTTTTGAAGCAAGGACAGACGAGAGGCTTAATGAGTATCGAAAAAGCTTCGAGGAAATTATAAAAGTATTATCAAGAAAGGAGGAGTTTGAATGAAAAAAGCATTAATTACAGGTGTTACCGGTCAAGATGGTGCATATCTTGCAGAATTTTTACTCCAGAAGGGGTATGAGGTTCATGGGATGAAAAGAAGAACCTCCCTTTTTAACACAGAGCGTATTGACCATCTTTACAAAGACCCACATGAAGGACCTACTAACTTTTACCTTCACTATGGTGACATGACAGACAGCCTTAGCATTACCCGCCTCATCCAGAAAATTCAGCCTGATGAAATCTACAATCTTGCAGCCCAATCCCATGTTGCAGTAAGCTTTGAACAGCCTGAATACACAACGAACATAGATGCCTTAGGAACATTAAGAATTCTTGAGGCAGTCCTCCTCCTTGGAATGACTGAAAAAGTCCGCATATATCAGGCGTCAACCTCAGAACTTTATGGTAAGGTTCAGGAGATTCCTCAAACAGAGAAAACTCCTTTTTACCCACGCAGTCCCTACGGAGTTGCAAAACTCTACGCATACTGGGTCACAGTCAATTACCGTGAAGCCTACGGCATGTATGCTTGTAATGGCATCCTTTTCAACCATGAATCTCCTATTCGTGGTGAAACCTTTGCTACAAGAAAGATTACTCGAGGCGCAGCGAGAATTTTGCTCGGGCTTGACAAATGCATCTATCTTGGAAATCTCAATGCAAAGCGTGACTGGGGACATGCAAAAGACTATGTTGAAGGTATGTATCTAATACTCCAGCAACCAGAGCCTGATGACTATGTCCTTGCAACAGGTAAGACAACAGAAGTAAGAGACTTTGCTAAGATGACATTTGCTGAACTTGGATTTACTCTTGAGTTCAGAGGAGAGGGACTTGAAGAGAAGGGAATATTGAGTGAATTGAATGAAAGCAAGTTAATTGAAAAGTTAGAAAGACTGAATAGTTCCTACATTGATGAAGTATTTAAAAATGCAAAAAGCCTTATTGGTAAAAGAGTAATCGCAGTAGACCCCCGGTATTTTAGACCTGCTGAGGTTGACATTCTCCTTGGAGATCCATCAAAGGCAATACAAAAACTTGGCTGGAGACTAAAACATACTATCAATGATATTGTCAGAGAAATGGTAGAATCTGACCTTGGAAAAAATTTAAGAGAATATATATTAAAAAAATATGGCTTCAAAATCATCAAAAGTTGTGAGATGTAAGATGGATAAAAAAGACGTAATAACAGTTTTTGGCGCAAATGGGCTTGTGGGAAGTGCAATTGTAAGGAAACTGCTTGAACTTGGTTATGAAAACATTATAGGAACTTACCACAGAAGAAAACCAGATTTTGAGAATGTAAAACTCGTAAGGCTTGATTGCACCGTGCAAGCAGATGTGGAAGAGTTTTATAAGACCTACAAACCTGACTATGTCTTTCTTGCTGCGGCAAAAGTGGGCGGAATCCTTGCAAACAACACTTATAAAGCAGACTTTATTTATGAAAATTTAGCCATTGCAACTAATATTATCTACTTTGCATATAAATACAAAACTAAAAAGCTCCTCAACCTTGGCTCATCCTGCATTTATCCAAAATTCTGCCCCCAGCCTATGAAAGAAGAATATCTACTCACAGCTCCCCTTGAGTCAACAAATGAACCATATGCGATAGCAAAGATTTCAGCCATAAAACTGTGTAGATATTTTAATGAACAGTATGGCACAAACTTTATATCAGTCATGCCAACAAACCTTTACGGTTCAAATGATAACTTCAACCTTGAAACCTCTCATGTTCTTCCAGCATTAATCAGGAAATTCTATCTTGCAAAGCAACTGGAAGATGGTAATCTAAAATCCATAATCCAAAATCTAAAATCTTATCCAATAGGTTTTGGACTTGATGATAAAATTGATTATTCCAGAGAAGAAAGCATCTTGAATGTGTTGGATGAGGTTGGTGTAAGTGGAAATGTAGGTGGAGGTGTGAGTGTAAGGATTTGGGGCACGGGGAATATTTATAGAGAATTTTTGCATGTAGACGACCTTGCCGATGCTGTGGTTTACCTTATGAATAATGTTGATTCTGGCAGAATGAAACAGCTTTCACCAGATTACTTTGTCAATATAGGCACTGGAAAAGATATAACGATCAAAGAGCTTGCATACATGATTAAAGAAATCGTTGGTTTTAAAGGCTCAATAGAGTTTGACAGCTTAAAACCTGATGGTACTCCAAGGAAGCTACTTGATGTATCAAAACTACATCAGTTGGGATGGATGCATAAGATTGAGCTGGAGGAAGGAATAAAAGAAGTGGTTAAAATTATGAGGGTGTAAGTGTATGTGTGGGTGGAAGTGTGAGTTTAGGTGGAGGTGTAAGTGTGAGAGAAAGTGTAAAAAGTGTTGCTGAACTTGAAGTTTTTCAGAAAGCACATCAGCTAACATTAAAAATATGTAAAATTACTTCAAATTTTCCAAAAGAAGGAATTTATGGATTAACAAGTCAGATGCGGAGGGCATCAGCATCGATTTATGCTAATCTGATGGAAGGTGCAGGTAGAAATAGTTCTAAAGAGTTCAGGCAATTTTGTGGCATTGCCAGAGGATCGTAGCTGAGCTTGGATATTATGTTATGCTTTCAAATGATTTAAACTATATCACAAACGACATTGCTGCAAACTTGAATTCCGAATTAGAGCCCATATCAAAAGGAGGAAAAAATGAAAGTAGTTATTTTATGTGGCGGCTTAGGTACTCGTCTTCGTGAAGAGACTGAATTTCGTCCTAAACCTATGGTTGAAATTGGTGGGAAGCCAATCCTCTGGCACATCATGAAGATATATGCTAATTATGGGTTTAAAGATTTTATTCTTTGTCTGGGTTATAAAGGTGAGATGATTAAAGAATATTTTTACAACTATGAAGTTTTAAATAATGATTTCACTATAGAATTTGGGAATCATAAAAAAATAGAAATTCATAGTCACCACAGTGAAAGAGGTTGGCGGGTTACTATGGTTGATACAGGAATTAATGTCTTAAAGGGTGCAAGGTTAAAAAGAGTTGAGAAATATATTGATGGTGAACAGTTTATGGTTACCTATGGTGACGGTGTGGCAGATATTGACATAAATGATTTATTAAAATTTCACCAATCACACGGTAAATTAGCTACCCTTACTGGTGTGCGTGCCCTTTCCCGCTTTGGGGAACTCACCGTGAAAGGAAAGCAGGTTTTACAATTCAGTGAAAAACCCCAGAGTGGTAAAGGTCTTATAAATGGTGGATTCTTTATTTTCAACCGCCAGATTTTTGATTACCTTGAAGATAGGGACGATTGTGACTTAGAATATGGGGCATTAGAAAAACTTGCCTCAGAAGGCCAATTGATGGTTTACAAGCACAATAAATTCTGGCACTGCATGGATACCGTTCGTGATATGGATTATCTAAATAAACTATGCATGCAAGGTAAAGCTCCCTGGAAAATTTGGGCAACATAAAGATGGAAGAGACCTTTAACGGAGTATATAAAAACAAAAGAGTCCTAGTTACAGGGAATACAGGATTTAAGGGTTCCTGGCTTTCTTTATGGCTCATCAAGCTTGGTGCAGAGGTTATCGGATATTCTTTAGAGCCACCAACAAAACCCAGTCACTTTGAATTGCTGGATTTAGATATGGTTTCTATAATTGGTGACATCAGGGATAGAGATAAGCTAAATACTACCTTTAAGAAATACAAACCAAATATCGTTTTCCATCTTGCTGCGCAACCGCTTGTCAGATACTCCTATATCAATCCTGTTGAGACCTTTGAAACAAATGTAATGGGGATAATCAATGTATTCGAAGCATGTAAAAATACAGAAACCGTTAGGGCCATAGTTATTATAACCAGCGACAAGTGTTATGAAAACAGGGAATGGATCTGGGGATACAGAGAAAATGACCCAATGGGAGGCTATGATCCATATAGCGCATCAAAGGGATGTGCTGAACTTGTAACAAGCTCTTACAGGAGGTCTTTCTTCAATCCAGATGACTACGGAAAAAAACATAATATCCTACTTGCAAGTGTAAGGTCAGGAAATGTAATAGGGGGTGGGGACTGGGGCGAGGATAGACTCATACCTGATATTGTCAGAGCAATAAGCAAAAAAGAGAAGCTTTATATAAGGAATCCAAAAGCAACACGCCCTTGGCAACATGTCCTTGAGCCTTTATCCGGGTACCTGATGTTAGGACAGAAACTCTTAGAGGGCAGGGAAGAGTTTGCAGAGGCATGGAACTTTGGCCCAGGTGAAGAAAATCATATAGATGTTGAAACTGTTGTGAAAGGTGCAAAGAAAAGGTGGAATAGCTTTGAATATGAAATAGATAAAAAATCAGATACTCCCCATGAAGCGAAACTTTTAAGACTTGATTGCTCAAAAGCACATAGCCTATTATCCTGGAAACCTGTCTGGGATTTTAATAAGACACTGGATGTAACTGTAAGATGGTACAAAGAATATTATGAAAATGCAAATATTTACAGCCTGAAAGATTTAAAAGAATATATTAATCATGCTGAAACGAATAATATTGGGTGGACAGGCAAATTTATCCAGAGGGATTCATAATGCAGATAAAGAAAGACACCGAAGATGTTTTGAAGGATAAGATTTTTAAATTGGTAAAGGAATACTATGGTTCTGTTCACAAGCCACGTCAGATAAAAGAATTTATCCCTGGTAAGGACAAAATAAATTATGCGGGAAGAGTCTTTGATGAAAAAGAGATGATAAATTTAGTTGATAGTGCCCTTGATTTCTGGCTTACGGCAGGAAAATACGCAGAGGAATTTGAAAGAAAACTGGCAAATTTCTTGGAAATCAGATATGCCTTGCTTGTGAATTCAGGGTCTTCAGCAAACTTATTAGCCTTTATGGCATTAACTGCGCCTGAATTTGGAGAAAGAAGAATAAAAAGAGAAGATGAAATTATAACGGTAGCGGCAGGCTTTCCAACAACAATTGCTCCAATAATTCAATATGGTGCGGTTCCAGTTTTTGTAGATATCTCACTTCCGACTTACAACATAGATGTCAGCAATCTTGAATCTGCGTTATCAGATAGAACAAAAGCTGTATTTTTAGCCCACACCCTTGGAAATCCATTTGATATAAAAACAGTTAAAGAGTTCTGTAATCGACATAATCTCTGGCTAATAGAGGACAACTGTGATGCCCTTGGTTCAAGATATTTTTATAATGGAGAATGGCGGTATACCGGGACTTTCGAGGATATAGGGACCTCAAGTTTTTATCCACCTCATCATATTACGATAGGTGAAGGCGGTGCAGTTTATACAAATAAACCAGAAATAAAAAAAATCCTTTTATCTATGCGAGATTGGGGCAGAGATTGCTGGTGTACATCAGGAAAAGACAATACTTGTGGAAAACGCTTTGAATGGCAACAAGGAGAACTTCCTTATGGTTATGACCATAAATATATATATTCTCATTTTGGATATAACATGAAGGCGACTGATATGCAGGCTGCAGTGGGTATTGCACAACTTGAAAAACTTCCATCATTTATAGAAGCAAGGAAGCGAAACTGGAAGATGTTAAGAGAGGGTTTGGATAATTTATCCAATTTGTTTATCTTACCAGAGCCTACAGCAAATGCCGACCCATGTTGGTTTGGTTTTTTACTGACAGTCAAAGAAGAAGCTGGATTCAGAAGGGATGAGATTGTGAGATATTTAGAAACCAGTGGAATGCAGACCAGAATGCTCTTTGCAGGAAATATAATCAAACACCCCTGTTTTGATGAAGTGAGAGAGAGTGGAAAAGGCTATCGTGTTGTAGGTGATTTACACAATACAGATAGAATTATGAGAGATACATTCTGGATAGGTGTGTATCCAGGGCTTTCGGAAGAGAAAATAAAGTTCATGATAGAAAATATCTACAATTTTGTAAGAGGTAGAACTGTAAGATGAAGATAAACTTAAAGCCTTCTAAAATTCCTAGTTGTTTTGAAATAATTCTTGAGGTTTTTAAAGATGAGAGAGGGAGTTTTGTAAAAATATTTCATCAAGATGTTTTCCAAGAATACGGCTTAGAGATATATTATGCAGAGGAATACTATTCATTCTCACATAAAGGAGTATTAAGAGGTTTACATTTTCAGCTACCACCAATGGATCATGTGAAATTAGTTTACTGCGTCTCAGGCAAGGTATTAGATGCAGTGGTTGATTTAAGAGTTGGCTCTCCAACTTATGGTGAGTTTGAAACATTTGAATTAAGTGCTGAAAAAGCCAATATGATTTATATACCAAAGGGTTTGGCACATGGCTTTTATGTTTTAAGTGAAAGTGCGATAATGATGTACAAAGTTACAATAGTTTATTCTCCGGAGCATGATAGAGGAATAAGGTGGAATTCCGTAGGTATTCCATGGCCCGATGAAAAACCTATAATTTCCAAAAGAGATAGTGAATTTCCAGATTTCAAAGATTTTAAAAGTCCTTTTATTTATTAAAAATGGAAAAAGAAAGAGTTGCTTTAGTTACAGGGGCTACCGGATTTGTTGGTTCCCATCTTGCCAAACGTCTTGTAAGTGAGGGGTGGGATGTGCATATCATTGCCCGTCTAAACTCCAGTCTTAATATTATTTCAGATGTAATTGATAAACTGACTATACACAGACATGATGGAACAACAGACAGGATGCTCAATATCTTGAATGAAGTGAAACCGAAAATTGTCTTTCATTTAGCTTCACTTTTCCTTGCTGAGCATCAACCTAAGGATATTGAGCCATTAATAAAGAGTAATATCTTATTTGGCACCCAACTTCTGGAAGCAATGGTGAGAAATAGGATATACAATATGGTTAATACTGGCACATCATGGCAACATTATAACAATGAAGATTACAATCCTGTATGCCTTTATGCGGCTGCCAAGCAGGCTTTTGAAGACATTATGAGATTTTATGTAGAGGTAACACCGTTGAGAGCGATTACATTAAAGCTATTCGATACCTATGGTCCGGATGACCCAAGACCTAAATTATTCAATTTGCTAAAAAAGGTTGCAGAAGAACAAAAGCCTTTATCAATGTCTCCAGGAGAACAACTTATTGATATTGTCTATATAGATGATGTGGTAGATGCGTTTATGATAGCAGCACAAAGATTATTAAATAATATGGTTGAAAAAAATGAAGAGTATGCTGTTTCTTCAGGAAAGCCGATAAAATTAAGAGAGCTTGTTGAGATCTATGAAAAGCTAATCGGTAAAAAGTTGGCTATTGAATGGGGAGGGCGTCCTTATAGGCCTCGTGAGGTGATGGTGCCGTGGAATAAGGGCAAATTACTGCCTGGATGGAGTGTAAAGGTAGGGTTAGAAGAAGGGATTAAGAGAATAGTTGCCTGTTCTAATAGAACTTGAACAGGGTCTAAATTAATGATGGGTATTGTTTCTATAAATATAATTTCAAATTTTTTAAGCAGGATTTGGTTAGCTCTCATCTCGCTTATATCAATTCCTTATATAGTAACTCATCTCGGAGCTAATGCTTATACAGTATTATCTTTGAGTTTAGTTGTTGTTGGGTATTTTGCTCTTCTTGACTTAGGATTAGGGAAGGCAATTGTTAAATTTGTAGCAGAGTATAACGCTCTAAGTGAAAAGGAAAGAATTAGAAAATTAATTGGCACCTCTATAGTTTTTTATGTAGTCATGGGTTTCGTAGGGGCAATTATTCTGGCTGCTCTAACAAATTTATTGACCACAAAGGTTCTTAAAATACCAGTAGAATTACAGGACACATCAAAAATAGTCTTCTATCTGACAAGCTTAGCATTATTATTTAGAATTCCGCAAATTCTTTTTGCTTCAATCCCTACCGGTTACCAAAAGATACATCTTTTAAATATTGTAAATGTTATTGTAAATACCCTCAAAATATTAATTACGGTATCACTACTTTATTTAGGTTTTTTTCTAGTGTCAATAGTGATTGCAAATCTTTGTCTTGGAATAATTCAATTAGCGTGTCTTGTCTGGCTTTCAAAAAAACTTCTTCCACACAAAGCTTTCTATCCAAGCTTTGATGTACATATTGCAAAGCAGATTTTTCGATTTTCAGTAAATACTTTTATTGCAGATTTCATGGGTGTAATAATAGTCCATTTAGATAAATTTTTGATAGGAGTTTTCTTGCCTATAGCAAATTTGGCTTACTATACGGTTGCTTTTGAGTTAGCTTCTCAAATATGGGAGGTGCCTGCAAATATTACATCGGCTGCCTATCCAGCTTTTAGTGAAGCCCATGCCAATGGTGAAAAAGACAGGATGGTTCAGCTATACATAAAAATCTCAAAGTTTATAATGATAGGCACAACTTATATAGCAATTGTTATCATTGTTTTTGCTAAAGAAATTTTGACCTATTGGATAAATGAGGATTTTGCTGCCAAAGGGGCAACAACCCTTCGTATTTTTTTTGGGGGGTGGCGTTCTTATCAGCAGTTCTGCTGGTGCAGCTCTAACAGTTGCCAATGGGGCAGGACGCCTTGACATACCGGCAAAGGTTCATTTAATAATGGCTCCTTTGAATGTTATTTTGTGCTTAGTCCTAATCCCACGATACGGAATAAATGGCGCTGCTATGGCATGGCTATTACAACATATGTTAGATATATTTCTTATGATACCATGGGTAAATAAAGGTATTGTCAGAATAAGAAATTGGGATTATTTTTTTAAATGTTACTTGAAGCCTCTTAGTCTTTTAGTTGGATTGGCAGTTTTTATTATGATGAAATCATATATTACTAATTTAATAACCCTCATTGTTATAATAGGCGCTGGAGGACTTTTTTACTATTTAATAAGTTATTTTGCTGTTCTAAATAGAGAAGAACGCAGTCAAATAAAATTATTTCTTGCGAGGAAGGTAACTAATGCCTAAAGTAAGCGTACTTATCCCAACATATAACTGTGCTCAATATATAGGGCAGGCTATTCAGAGCGTTCTTGACCAAACGTTTAAGGATTTTGAAATAATTATTTCTGATAATGCGTCAACGGATAATACAGAAGAAATAGTAAAAAAATTTAAGGATTCGAGAATTAGATACTATAAAAATCAAGAAAATATAGATTATACAAGAAATGTCTACAGACTTATTCATGAATTAGCAACAGGCGAATATTGTATTATTTTGTGTGCTGATGATTATTGGGTAGGAAAGGAATTGCTCACAGAGCAAGTTGACATTTTAGACAATAATGCTAATATAGGATTCGTGTGGAGTGATGTAAAAGTGTTAGATGAAACTCAAAAAACAATTTATGTAAAGATTAATCCTTCTTACATACATAGACAGAATAAACAACTGACCACTATAAATGGAAATGACTTTCTCTTTCGGTTTTATAAAGGCGCAGGTCCACGGCTCTCGTCTTGCTTATTTAGAAGAGAATTGGCTATTAGAACTAATGCGTATAAGGAAGATAGTGCTTTAATATTTTGTCCGGATTTAGTATTATGGTGGGAGTTATCCTTGTTGTCAGATGGATGTATTATAAATATGCCTCTAGTAGTTTATAGGTGGGGGGGACATAATTTGACACATTCTATACCGTTGGCAACAAGGTTTAATGAGGAAATTAAAAGTCTATCTTTAATCGAAAATTTTGTAAAAATTAGAGGACTTTCTTTGAATTTAAAAAAATGGAGGAAAAGACATACGAGATTGCAATTAATAGAAAATTTAAGAAGAGTTTTTTGGGTTCGATTAAACACGAAAATAGATTATAGTTTATTCTTAAAACAGTTAATTAAATTCACGTGGGATGTAGATAAAATAACGTTTCTACATCCGTCTTATTTGTTTAGGTTGATAGGATTATTATTGCCACTATCATTTTGTCGGAAATTTGTACAGATAACAAAAAGATTGCGAGGGTATAAAACAGATAATGGGGAGGGGTTTAATGCCAAAGGTGTCTATTGTAATACCAACAAGAAATAGAGGGCATCTTTTAAGATATGCTCTTTATAGCGCATTACAACAAACCTATAAAGATATTGAGGTTGTAATAAGCGATAATTGTTCAACTGACAATACCAGAGAAGTTGTAGATTTATTTAGTGCTGATGCACGAGTAAGATATATCAGGGCGGATAAGCCATTGGCATTAACAGATAGCTGGGAATTTGCATGTTCACACGCAAATGGTAAATATCTTGCGCTTCTCACCGATGACTGTTTTTATTTTAAAAATGCGATAAAACGAGCAGTAACTGAAATGGAAGGCAATAATGTAAAAGTAGGAGTTTGGAATACTTGTCCATATTACTATCCTGAATGGCATGAACGACGCAAAAATACAGTTTATATACCGAAGTGGACTAATAAATGTGAATTGCTTTATAGTAATAATACTCTCAGAAATCTTTTTGATTTAAACATCTATTATCCTTACCCAAAGTTTCTAAATTCTTGTATAGATATGTCAGTCATACAGGAAATAAAAAATCATCAGACGCGCTTATTATTGCCACCTTATCCCGATTTTTCTTCAGCGGTGAGTGTTCTTGGAAATATAGACAAGTATGCATTTATTGATTTACCATTGGCAATTGACGGGATTACACCCATCAGTATTGGTGCATCACAAATGTTTGACAAGGGCGAGTCAGCAAAAAAAATTTTAGGAGATTTGGAAAACTATGATATGGCATTAGATATACCAGTTATTACAACATGGGTTAATATTGCCCAGTCTATTAAAAAAGCAGCGGAATTTTATCCAGATATTCCATATGAAGTGAATAAGGATTTCATTATATGTAAGAGCATGACCGAATTAATTCAAATTCATTTAGTAGGCAGCAAAAGTGCTAAATTAGGGGCTGACTTGGACTATAAAAGACTTAAAGATTTTATAAATAAGCAGCCAGGTAAACTGAAGAAAGCTGTTGCGAGACATGAAAGGTTAGTAAAAATAAAAATAATAGCAAAAAAGATTTATGAATATTTGCCATATTGGGAACATATTGAAAGAATTAGAACTAAATCTCGTTATTATGTATTTTCTGGCAGGAAATATGGATTCAATAACATAAAAGAATGTGGCGATTTTATAGAAAATTTTATTGAAAGGAAAATGATAGGGTAGGGGGAATCTTACGATGAAGGCTAATGTAACTGTGGTAATTCCAACATACAATCGAGCAAAAGAGCTCAGGAAAACTCTGGCAAGCTATGTATCTAAGCTTGTTAAAGAAATAATAGTAGTCAATGATGGGTCAAGGGATAATACATCAGATGTTATAGAATCTTTTAACAATCGATATAGAATATTCAGGGAGATAAGAAATTCTGAAAAAGTAGGTGCATCAAGAGCAAAAATGATAGGGATTTTAAACGCTAGTACTGACTATGTCCTTATAGGTGAAGATGATGTCTTTTTATCGCCAGATTATATTGATATTCTATACAGCCAAATGGGGGAATTTTCTTGTGATATTATCTCTGGGAAAATAATTCCTTTGAAAATTAATTCTGAAGATGAGATAGAAAAGTGCATTAAAAACATTAATGATAACAACACGATTGGATTTCCACAAGATTTTAAGCCTTTTCAAGTGCCAGAGAAGATGCTAACTCTTGGCATCCCTGTAGAAGTTCCATATACACATGCAGTTTGTTTATTGAAAAAGTCAATTTGTGATGATAATTTATTTGATTTATGGTATGCAGGGAATGGATTTCGTGAAGAAACAGATTTCTTTTTATCTGCCCGGGCGGGTGGTGCAAAAATATTTTTTACATCGGCTACTTCTTGTTATCATTTAAGGGGTTTTTTGGGGCAAACCGGTGGTCAACGGAAAAATCGCTTGGCAGTTGAGTTTTGGAGTATTTATAATACTTGGTATATGTTGAAAAAACATTGGGCTATTTTAGCAAGTGATTTTAAATTGAAAAATGGTCCGTTATTTAATACATTCCTTTACTTTATACATCGTGAATATGGTTATTTATTGAGAGCCTTTAAAATCAATTCTAAGAAGCGATGAGATATTCAAGACCATTTTTCATATTCATGGCTGTCTATTTGCTAATGTTGTTTTTTGCTGTCGGACCAGTGTATCAGACCGATGTTACAAATGAATTGAGAAATAATATTAATTCATATGGGATTATATTTCATTTTTTGTCTATTGTTAGTTTTTTAATTGGTGCACATGCCGCATCATTTAGTTACAAATATTCTTCCATTCAGGAAAGATTTTTTGTATTTCGCAAGGGGCGCTTTAGCCTTTTAATTTATTCATATTGTCTTATAGGTCTTTTCGTTGTTTTATGGCAAATTAGTATCTCTATTAGTCTAAGAGATTATTTTAATGAGTTGATTAGCTATATAGCACTTCGGCAAGAAATGCCTGCAATACGGGCATATTTTTTGTTAGATAGAGAAAGTGGCGGTCTTCCTGGAATAGTCAAGATGTTTTCTTATTTGCCTCTATCAGCGTTATATATGGTTTTGACATATGACTTTCTTAGTAAAAGAATGTATTCTCAGAAAAGCAATATATTAAGTCCTCAAACAAAAAAATATTTATTTATAATTTTTATAGTGATACTGGCTCGGTCTACTGTTACTCTTGATAGAGCAGTTTTATTAAGCTTTTTTTTGCTATTACTGTATTATTTTATTTTTTCTTCTAATAATAAGAGATTGATTTTAAATTTACTCAAAAGGCCTGCTTTTCACTTTGGTGCAATTATGATATTTATTTTTCTATATGTTATAACCACTATCCGACAGGGAAAGGGGTTGGGAAAGGCTTTTGCAGAATATTCCTCATTAGGTTTAGCTAATCTTTCAATTTTATTTGAGAAGCCATTTGATTATACATGGGGGACTGAGAGCGTTTTTCATGTTATATACTTTCCTTTAAAATATTTTGGATTGACCCATATTCTTCCAGCGTTTAGAGAGGCTGATTGGATATGGAATCCTGCACGTTATTTGACAGCCTATGCATATCAGGATTTTGGCATTTTCTGTATTATCTTTTTTATTTTATTTGGTTTTCTTACAACATTGGTATATTTAAAGGCACTTTACAAATCTAATCCTTACGCAATCGTTATTTTATTCCCTTTAATCATAGTAATAGCAGGATCTGTCGGCGTTCCAGCCTTTCGGGGTCCAGAATGGTGGGTAAGTTTATTAATGGGAATAGTAGGTGTAAAATTATGCTTTAAACACTCTAAACATTTACGAAATTCTATCAAAAATGATAAAATTAGAAGATATCATAAGACAACGACACATCCACTATAGATTTATTGATTCACTGCCAGCAGGAGCCGTTGTTTTGGATTTAGGCAGTGGCAACGGCTCAATGCAAAACTTAATTAGAAACTATCGTAAAGATCTAAGATTTGTCTCAGTGGATAGAGAGGACTATTCTAATTGCTTTCCGACAGGGGCATTCTTTAAGGTTGATATAAGTAATGAAAGATTACCGATAGATTCTGATTCTATTGATGCAGTATTCTGTAATCATGTATTAGAGCATTTGAACTCTTATGACTTGATTCAATCTGAAATAAAAAGAGTTTTAAAACGTGATGGAAGTGTGTATATTGAAGCGCCCAGCAGTAGAAGTCTTTATTTTCCATCTCTCGGCTTTTTTAAGGGACAGAACGGGCCAACGAATTTTTTTGATGATTATACACATGCAAAACCTTTTACTTGTCAATCATTATATCTTTTTGGGGAAAAAATCGGACTTAGAGAAATCAAAACCGGCTTCGTACGGAACCGGGGTCTTGTGCTACTGAGTCCTATATTGCTTCCGTATTCAATTTTAAAGAAAGATAGGCAACTTTTAGCTTCCATACTCTGGAGCATAACAGGTTGGTGTGTTTATTTATATGGCAAGCAATTGTCAAAGTAATAATGAAGTTACCAAAAAATATTTTAATACAAAGAGATTTGGCATTTTAAAGTTAATAGATAGAATATTATATTTTATCTATTCTTTTCTTAATTTATTTCGATCAAGCAAGACAGTATCTCACGAATACAAAAAAATTCTTATTCTTGAATCGCATCTCATTGGCGATGTGATAATGGGTTTGCCTGCCTATCAAGCAATTCGTGAAAATTATCCAAATGCGAATCTCATTTTTTGGGGTAATAAATGGGGTAAGGACTTACTTGCTGAACAAGGAATTTTTAATGATTTTTTTATTACAAAAATCCCTTGGGCAGTATATGACTATTCTTTTCCAACTCTGTTTAAACTGCTTTCTCAAGCTGTAAAACTAAGAAAGTTAAACATTGATATGGCTATAGATTTCCGTGGTGATATTAGAAACATATTCTTGCTTTATCTGACAGGAGCAAAAAGAAGGGTTAGTTATGATTTTACTGGCGGATCATATTGGTTAACAGATGTTGTATCTCTCTCAGAAAGCTTACACATTGTAGACAGAAATCTTACTCTTTTGCGTCATATAGGCGTTCCCGTTAAAAATACTACTCCCAGAATACAAATATTGTCCGACAAACTTGAACTTGCAAAGAGATATTTCAATGAAAAAGGATACAAGAGGGTTGTATTTATTCATCCGGGAGCGAGTCAAAAAAAGGATATGGAAACCAGAGAGATTTGCACATATCGTTGACTTTCTATAAAATAAAGGATTTACACCTGTTCTAATTTGTAACCCTAAAGATAATGAGCTTATTTATAAAATAAAAGATAAGTGTGAATTTAAACCAGATGTTTTATCAGTAGGACTAAGAGACCTCCTAAATTATCTAAGTTGTTGTGAATTTTTTATTGAAATTGATAGTGCCCTGCTCTCCAAAATCTGGACAAAAATTATCTAATAGTTTAAAATTGATTAAAGAATGAAGGGAGGAATGAAAGATGAGAAGGAGCAGGTTTTCAGTTGAAGAGATCATGCAGATATTGAAGGAGGGCGAGACTGGCGAAAGCTCGGTATCATCCATATGCAGGAAATACAGCATATCAAATGTTACATACTACCTGTGGAAAAGAAAGTATCAAGGCTTTACCATCCCGGAAGCTAAGAGGATAAAGCAGTTAGAAGAAGAGAACAGCAAGTTGAAGAAACTGTTAGCTGAAAGAGATCTTGAAGTAAGTGCCTTAAAAGAGGTAATACGAAAAAACTTCTGAATGGTGATAAGGAGGTGATAAAGACGGTAATAAGGTTCATGAAAAGCCCTGGAGTTAAGATAAATAGGTTGAAGGAACTCTTTGAAGTTCCAAAAAGCAGCCTTTATGAGATGCTGAAGGAGAAAGAGCATAAAGACCA
>Ga0172363_10002265_pt1 | contig 15505 bp, 14 predicted proteins | sample LakKivs2_kivu2a2_FD_114541 | JGI IMG/M metagenome (GOLD analysis project Ga0172363, IMG submission 114541) | Sediment microbial communities from Lake Kivu, Rwanda - Sediment s2_kivu2a2 | ecosystem: Environmental > Aquatic > Freshwater > Lake > Sediment | place: Rwanda: Western Province, Lake... | reverse complement strand
TCCTTGATTGCGGACCCATTGGTTACCTCCTTTATGCCCATTATTCTTCGGTAACCTTAATAATGAGTCAACGATTCATTTCCCTTTTGACTTCGGTAACATTTAATGTGAGTCAATTCGCTGGTTGGTTTAATGTTGATTTTTATTTTTTAATCTGCTAATATCGTATTACCTCTGATGATAAAAAATCTGAAGATAATATTTTTGCTGTTTCTCATTCCGGTTTCAGCACAGGCGCTGGAGATAGACCGTGAAATTGTTTTGAGTGACGGTCTGAACGCGCAGCTGGACTATTATTCCAGGGCAAGATACGGACTGGTTTCTCTGAAGCTGGATATAAACAACAATAATGATTTCAGAGACGAACAGGAAATTCTTGACGATATGGGATTTTCGGTCTGCGAACTGCCTCCTGCTTCATCTATCGTCAAACATCGCGTTCCATACGCCAGCGATACCGAGCACGGATTCAGTTTTGCAATTTCCGACCAGTTAGGGCGGTCGTTTATTTTCCGGCAGATTTTCTATTTTCCAAAATTCCCGAAAAATCTGATATTTGTCCGGCAGGTTCTCTGTGCGGTTCAGCCAACCAAAGTTCTTGACGTTAAAAGCCGGATTGTTTTTCGCAAACAGTTTACAAATTCCGTTTCCAGGTTTTCCTGGATGGCAGTTTCTTCGGATAAGACGATGGTTGTCAGGATCTATCTGCAGGGCCCGGCGGTTAAAAAGTCCGCATGTGAACGCGAAAAACAAAATCTTGCAATGATAATTGATTACCAGATACCGGAAAAGGGCGATATTCCGGAGGCCTGGCAGGTCCAGGAGGATTTCTGTATTTATGCTGTCCGCGACCCTTCTTTTAAAAATGTCGAGGCTTTGCTGCCGTCCGGCGATTTTGCGAAAATGAAGCTGCAGGCAAATACCGAACTTGACCGAATGTTGAAGGACCTTATCGCAAAAGAAAACGCTGCCGAAGGAGCGCTGGCAGTTATTGATTTCAGTGTGTTGAACACGGCAGAAATCGCCGCTGTGTCCGCGCTGACTGCCTGGGGGCAGGCAAAGAACCGCACGGCAGACCTCAGAATTTCCGCGGCAATCTCCGGCAAACCCGTGGAAGACCCGAATGTTATCCAGCCTGCCGAACAAAAAATAAACGATTGCTATCAGCAATTGACCGGCGAATACTGCAACGGAGTAAGTCAAAGACTTTCACTCGGGGCTGCCTCAATCGCAGGCGGATGTCCGTGTACCTGGAATTCAAGGAAAGCCCAGTTCGCCAATACCTGTGTTGCCGGCAGCACCAATGCAGGTGAAGCACGGAATAAGCTTGCCAGCCTGATTTCTGAAGCTGACGCCCGTATTGCTTCCAGAGCAGTTCCATCGGAGAACGTTTCGCCGACTTCCTTAAAGGAACCCCTGAAGACCGGTAAAATAACCGACGACATTTTATTTGGCGATAACCTGGACAGTGTATTGACAAACGGGCCTGATTCTATTGAACTGGAGCTGGCAAAAAGGGAATCTGCGGGACTGAAACATCTGCAGATTGCCCCGGTTTTCGTCAAACAGATTCAGGCATTTTTAAAAGAAAACAATTTTGATTTGATTGACAGACAGATGGACATGATCACCAAAACAGGGATCAGGGTAGTTCTGCCGGTTTTTGGTCCGGACAGGGCACTTTCTAAATCCGAATCAGGAGCACTGACTGCTCTGTTAAAGCACATCAGGGAAAAATATTCGGCAGCTTTGGCGGCAGTAAGTTATTCTGGCGTCAGCCGGAAGGATATTACTGCACTGACTTCTTTCTGGCCTGAGCTTGCGGTTTTTCCATATCAGGTCTTTGAATGGCCAGCGTTTACATCTTACAACATGACCTCTATTCCGGAAATATACGGACCGGATTCCGAAAAATGGTATGCAAAATACGAAACAGGACATGAGCTTGCCTCGAACGATGCAATTTATTTATCCGCGGTCAACCGGCTCTGGGATTCATTCCTGAACGGCAACAGGGTGTTTTTCATTGATTTCTGGGCAAACCATGATTCCTGCGAGGAAACAGAAAAATACAGGAATTTCGTCGACTGGAAAAACGGACTGCTCAGGAAGTCGGTCAGCCTGGCGTTGCCTGTTTTCGGTGAAATGAATGCTCTTGGCGACCTTATTTTGCAGACGCAGCCGTTTGCAAAGACAGCGGTTTTCAGTGCAAAGGGTGAAGCCGCAGAAAATCTTCTGGTTAACGCCCATATTCCTTTCCAGACAGTTGATGAAGCGGATATTCGCAAGGGTCTCGGAAAATTTCAATCGCTGTGGCTTAAACCGGCGGGAATAATGTCACCGCAGACCGCAACGCAAATCAGAAAGTGGGTAAAAGCCGGCGGCAATGTTGTTATTTCAGGCTACGACAACGGTGCGCTGTCGGAATCTGCCGGCGGCGTGATTTTCACACGGAAAATTGAGAATCCCGGTGAAGTGAAATTCGGAACCGATGCCGGAGTGTCGCTGTCCGGCCAGGGCTCGTACACTGAAAAAGGATTAAAGATAATGGAAAAATCCTGCGGATATTGTTTTCGGCTGAAAAAAACCGGGAAAGACGCAGAAGTTATTGCAAATTATTCTGACGGCACTCCGGCAATAACTATGCGACACTTTGGAAAGGGGCGGGTTGTTGTCTGCGGATTTCCGGTCGACGGTTATTTCGAATTTACTGCGTTTGATTCACCGTTAAACCCGGAAACATTCAATGTGTCGGAACCGGAAACCTGCAGGGAGGAATTAATCGGACAATTTGCCCGGCTGAGCGATTTCATTCTTGACCGGGCAGGATTTGAACGTGTGTTAAACGTCAAATTCCCCGGAATTTACAGTACACAGGCAAACATAAAAATATCCGTGAGACAGAGTGCATCCAACCCCGCTGTGCTCTATATTTTTGCGATGAACACCGGACATGCAGTTAAAAGTCCCAGGCTCACTGAAATGTACGAAGGAAATAATATCCAGGCCACACTTATAATTAACAGGAAAGTTACAAGGATATTTGAGCTTTTACGGAAGGTCGAAGTTCCGTTTACTTCCGGAGATACAGCAACAATTGCCCTGTTGCTTGAACCAGGGAAAATTGTTGCGTTTGAAGTACGTTAAAAATCCTTTATCTGCGCGGGTGTAATTCAGTGGTAGAATGCAAGCTTCCCAAGCTTGAAGCCGTGGGTTCGAATCCCATCGCCCGCTCCAGGAAAAACAGGGGACACAATACTTAATTCTGAAAAACAGTGACTGGCACAAAGATGAAAAAGCAGGGGGACATAAAACTTAATTCAAAATTATTATTATAAATATTTTATCTGGGAATTAAGTATTATGTCCCCTATCTTTGTGCCTGTCCCTGCTTTTCGTTTTAGAATTAAGTATTGTGTCCCTTTGTTTTTAAAAAACAGATGACTGTTTCTCCGGTTTCTGCTATAATTATACCCTGAAGGGGTCGTAGTGTAGCCTGGTAAACATGCCGCCCTGTCAAGGCGGAGATCGCGAGTTCAAATCTCGTCGGCCCCGCCAGAAATATTGTTCATTTTGTCGCGTTCAGGAGACCACGCCTTTTAGGCGTGGAGGAATGAACGCCAATAAAACGTTAAACTTTGCAAAAGAGAGTACCAAGAGAGGTTACTCTCTTGGTCGCCCTCTTGCGGGCGAGGTATTTAGTGCCACGGGCTTGCCCGTGGGTATCTATGAACAAAATTTCAAGGGAGATACTGGTGAAAAGACAGGAAGTACTCAGCGAACTCGTTAAATACGGACACAAGATTGTTGAGACAGGGCTGGTTGCCGGTGCGGGCGGAAATATCAGCGCAAGATGGAAAGGCATTTTTTTTGTCAAGCCAAGCGGGTTTGCTTTTGACGAACTCACCGAAAAGGATTACGTAGGAATAGATATAAAAACCGGACGCATTATCTCGGGCATCCACAAGCCGACCAGCGAAGTTCTTCTGCATCTTTATTGCTACAGGAACCGACCTGACATAAACGCTGTTGTGCATACGCATTCGCCATGGGCAGGCGGAGTGATAAGTTCTGGCAGGACGCTGAAACCGATGTTTGCGGAGTTTGTCTGCGACCTTGAAAACGTTGCACACATTCCGTATTTTACACCAACCACTGTAAAACTTGCAGAAGCAGTAGGCAGAGCAATTGCCGGAAACAACGCTGTATTAATGACGAATCACGGCGTGGTAACTGTCGGCATTACCCTGAAACTTGCATATTACAGAAACCATGTTGTTGAAGACGCGGCTAAATCACTTGTTGCCGCATCGGTTGTTGGCAGGCCGCATTTACTCTCGAAAAAAAATATTGCCGATATAAAAAAACTCGATGCAGTAATTTACAGGCAGAAGGTTCTGAAACAAACAGGAGGGAAACAACATGGAAAAAACAAATTTATGGGTCGGTCTTGAAAAACGCAGACATCCGCGCATTAATGTCGTAATTCCGGCTCAATATCAGATGCTGAAACAGGCGCTTGACGAAGACAGGCACAGGACGACGGGTCCGGAGATTAAAACAGTGACTGAAAACTTGAGCCTGGGCGGTGCGATGATAGTCACACACACGGAAATTCCTGTCGGCGGTCTCCTTAAACTGGAATTACAGTCGTCCGACGGTAATTTTGTTGAGGCGCAGGCAAAAGCTGTCAGGATTACATCAAGCAAAACAGGCCACAAATATTACGTGGGTTTGCAGTTTGTTCTGGCAGATGAAAAAGAGGTCAAAATGCTTCTGGAAAAACTCATAACGGAGTATAGCACCGCAGAAAAAAAGATGAAGCTGTAAAAAACAGGTCCCTTTATGGACAAAGGTAATCTCTACTTAGGAGTGGAGCGTCGCTCTGAACAGCGGTTAGATGTAAGAATTCCCCTGGAATACACTGTCCTGGATTCTAAAAATGCTAAGGTCTGCAGTAATGCTTCCGAGTCTAAACCCGGTTCCGGAGATATTTCCGGTGTTAACACCGAGACAGAAAACTTCAGCGCCGGCGGGTTGTTGATGATTACAACCCGGATTTTGCCGCTGGGGGCTGTTATCCGGGTGAAACTATTTCCGCCGGGTTTTGACCAGGTCAATGCCCTGGCAAAGGTTATCCGGGTTGAAAAAAGGGATAATGCCGGCTTTTTTTATGTTGCCGTGCAATTCATCGAAGAGGAAGTCAGAAAAGAGCTCCATGAACTGTCCAAATATATAGCCAGGGAACTTGATGGAGCAGAAGAAGAAATTTATTGAGCAGGTCTTCGGTTGTTCCGGAATCCTGTCCGGAACCTTACCTGATTACGAATTCCGCCAGCAGCAGCTGGAGTTATCAGCGGAAGTTGATGCGGCACTGAACAGTAACGAACATTTAATCGCTGAAGCAGGAACAGGCGTCGGCAAAAGCTTTGCCTATCTGGTCCCGGCAATCCGTTTTTCATTGCAGAAAAAGCAGACAGTAGTCGTTTCCACGAATACAATTAACCTGCAGGAGCAGCTGCTTGAGAAAGACATGCCTTTTTTATTTTCTTCGGGTATTTTCCCTGAAAAGCCAGGAGTGGTCCTTTTGAAAGGACGCGGCAATTACGTCTGCAGGAGACGTGTCAATGCGTCCCTGACCTTCCAGGAGGAACTTTTCGACGATGACCTGGCCAGGAGCCTGGAACGGATACGAAAGTGGAGTATACGGACAGCCGACGGTACAAGGAGCGGACTCGGTTTCAGCGTTGAGCCTGAGGTGTGGGAGCAGGTTTGTTCCGAATCGCACAGGTGCATGGGAAAGAAGTGCGAATATTTTCATAACTGTTTCTTCCAGCAAAAGCGCAGGGAAATGTCGCATGCCGGTATAATACTTGTCAACCATGCACTGTTGTTTTCCGATATTTCTCTCCGGGACAATGAATCGTCGGTGCTTCCGGATTACAATTATTTAATAATGGACGAAGCTCATCATCTTGAGGATGCCGCAACAAACCATCTTGGCAGAAGTGTCAACAACTACCAGTTGAGAAAGTTTTTGAATACGCTGGTAAGCCAGAACAACAGGCGCGGTTTCTTGGTCTACCGCAGGGTTAAAAATGCAGGGGAAATGGTCGACAGGTGCCGCAGGCATGCAGATGTTTTTTTTGGTGAAATTATCCAGAAATGCAAGGATGCGCAGACATTTAAAATTGAACCGGGTGCGTTCGGCGAAAGTCCTGAGCATGCTCTGGACGATCTGTCGCAGTGCCTCAGGGAAATGAAGGAAAAATTCGACGATGATGAATCCAGGGTGGAACTCAACGGTTTTTTGAACCAGGCAGAGTCATTCAAAAATGACTTGGCGGCAATAATCAGGGAGCAGTTTCCAGGCTATCTTTCCTGGGCAGAACTCCACGGCATCCGGCAGGATAGTGTTACCCTGAAGACAGTTCCGGTGAACGTCGGGCCGATCCTGCAGGATAAAATATTCAACGACAAATCATCCGTAATAATGATAGGCGGTACTCTGGCTGTCAACAGGAGTTTCAGGTATTTCAGGAGCAGAACCGGAGTCCCGGATTGCCGTGAAGTACTGCTCGGCTCTCCGTTTGATTTCAGGAAGCAGATGAAGCTGGAAATTCCTGCGGATTTGCCGCATCCCAGGGAAAGCGAAGATGAATTCAGCAGGGCGGTTGCAAGGGAAGTCGTCCGGTACCTGGACATCAGCGGAGGAAGGGCTTTTGTACTTTTTACGAGCCACAGGATGCTGGAAGATGTTTATAACATAGTTGTCCCGCATCTGAAAAAGAAAAAAATCACCGCATTGAAACAGGATGAAGCAACCGACAGATACCAGTTGCTTGAGGAGTTCAAACAGGATATTGATTCTGTGTTGTTCGGGACAAACAGTTTCTGGGAAGGTGTTGATGTCATGGGCCCTGCGCTGTCATGCGTGATTATCACGCGTCTGCCGTTTTCAGTTCCTGACAATCCACTGACCGCAGCCCGGTGCAGAGAAATAAAAAAACAGGGCAAGGATCCTTTCAGGGAATACTCATTGCCTGAAGCGGTTTTGAGGCTGCGGCAGGGAATCGGGCGCCTGATAAGGCACAGGAACGACCGCGGGATGGTCGTAATACTCGACAGCCGTATTGTAACGCAGTGGTACGGCAGGTATTTTGTATCGTCAATTTAATTAAGGTGACATAATACTTAATTCCTGCAAAAGTACGCTGATACCGTCTGTCTATATCATAAATATCTGCGAAGATAACCGGCAGTATTTTTTATCATGCACCACAAGAATACTATTTGGATGGTGCAGGATAGAATTACGGAATTAAGTATTGTGTCACCTTATCTTTTGTGATATTATTTTGAATGGACGAAAATGTTTGTTGACTTGGCAAAAATATATGTAAAGGCAGGCAGGGGCGGAAACGGATGCCTGAGTTTCAGGCACGAGAAATTCGTGGAAAAGGGTGGTCCTGACGGAGGAAACGGCGGAAAAGGCGGAGATGTCTACCTAAAGGCAAATCCGGATTTCAGAACTCTCATAGATTTTCACTTTAAGCCGCATTACACCGCAGAAGCCGGACACCACGGCCAAGGAAGCAATAAAAGCGGAAAAAGCGGCAAAGATCTCATAATCAATGTGCCTGTCGGAACAGTGGTAAAGGAATGTAATGTAGAAACAGGAGAGAAAGAACTCCTGGCTGATCTGAAGAAGCCGGGGCAGGTGATTCTTGCGGCAAAAGCCGGAAGAGGCGGAAGGGGAAACGAGAGTTTCAAAAATTCGATTAACCAGGCGCCGAGGACTTACGAAAAAGGGGCGCCCGGCGAAGAGAAAACGCTGGAATTGGAACTGAAAATAATTGCCGACGTTGGTATAATAGGGTGTCCGAACGCCGGCAAGTCAACACTGCTGTCGCATATATCCGCGGCAAGGCCGAAAATTGCGGATTACCCGTTTACGACTCTGGAACCGAATCTTGGAGTGGTGAGAATAAACGAAACCCAGAGTTTTATCTGGGCAGATATCCCGGGACTGATTGACGGAGCGCACGAAGGGCTTGGACTCGGACACGATTTTCTGCGGCATATTGAAAGGACAAAGGTTCTGGTGCATGTGGTGGACCTTGCTGCTCCGGGAAGTTCCCCGGGAAAGGATTACGAGACAATCAACAGGGAATTGAAGCTTTACGCCGACGAATTATCCGGAAAACCGCAGATTGTAGCGGCGAACAAAATTGACCTGGCGGAATCCAGGCAGAGCCTGGAAAATTTCGGGAAATATCTTAAACGCCGGAAAAAGAAGTATTTCCCTGTCTCTGCAATAACAGGAGCCGGTTTGCAGGAGCTGATTTTTGCCGCATGGCAGGTTCTCAAGAAAACTGAAGGAGAGAAACCGGAGCAGGAAACCGAAAAGGAATCGGTATATGAATATACGCCGAGGTTTACGGTGACGAAGACAAGAGCAGGATTTGAAGTCAGAGGTAAAGAGCCGGAAAGATGGATTGCAATGACTGATTTTAACGTTCCGGAAAACGTTGAGCGCTTATGGGGCATATTCAAAAAAATGGGCCTTATCGCCGAACTGGAACGGATGGGCATAAAGGAAGGAAATACTATTTTAATAAAGGATGAGGAATTTGCGTGGACAAAGAGAGTATTTGAAAAAGGCTGAAAAAGTAGTGGTTTAGATAGGCACGAGTCTGCTGGCCGGGCCTGTCGCCGGAATAAACCAGGAAAGGATTGAGTCGATTTCCGACGACATTAACGAGCTGAACCGGCAGGGCATTCTGGTTGCTGTTGTGAGTTCAGGTGCAATAGGCGCAGGAATGAACCGGCTCGGGCTTGCCGAAAGGCCAAAGACCATCCCGGGGAAACAGTCGGTAGCCGCCGTGGGCCAGGGTCTGCTGATGGCTGCCTATGACCGCGCCTTCAGCAGGCATAAAAGGGCGGTCGGCCAGATGCTTCTCACCGGAGATGATTTTCTGAGCAGACAGAGGTATTCAAATGCCCGCAACACTATTAATGCATTGTTTGAATCAGGCATTGTGCCTGTCATAAACGAAAATGACACTGTTGCTGTTGAAGAGCTGAAGGTAGGCGACAACGATAATCTGTCGGCACTTGTTGCGAATCTGATTTCCGCGGATTTGCTCGTGATTCTTTCTGATGTGGACGGTTTGTTTGATTCTGATCCAAGGAGGAATTCCGGCGCAAAATTGATTTCCGACGTAAAAAAGATAGATTCAAACCTTGAAAAGATGAGCCGCAGAGCAGGAAGCAGCGTAGGCACAGGCGGAATTTTCACGAAAATACAGGCGGCAAAAAAAGCGACTGCTGCCGGTACGGCGGTTGTTATTGCCAACGGGCAGAAAACAAACGTGCTGAGAATGGTTATAAACGGGGAGAACATCGGCACTCTGTTTCATCCTGCTGAGAAATGTCTTGGCAGCAGAAAAAGATGGATTGCCTTCGGAGCAGCAGCAAAAGGCGGACTGGTTGTCGATGAGGGAGCAGAGCACGCGCTCCGGACAGGCAAGAGTCTGCTGCCATCGGGAATTTTATCCTGCCGGGGTAAGTTCCGGTTCGGCGACGCAGTGACGGTCGTTTCCGCAAAAAATCAGGAAATAGGCAGGGGGCTGGTGAATTTCTCCTCCGAGGAAATTGAGCGCATAAAAGGGAAAAAAACGTCGGAAATAGAAAGTATTCTGGGGTATAAGAACTACGACGAAGTGATTCACTGCGACAGCCTGGCGCTTCTGGGAGGAAAATAAAATGAATATCCGGCAGATGGTTCTGAAAAAAGCCGTATCCGCAAAGCGGGCATCATTTGCTCTCGGGCTTGTTTCCGGGGAGTTGAAAAACAATGCGATTCTGAAAATGGCGGATGCCCTGGAAAGGAATGCCGAAGCGATTTTCAGGGCAAATCAGAAAGATGTCCGGCAGGCTTTGATGCAAAAACTTTCAGAGGCATTTATCGACCGTCTGACTCTGAATGAAAAACGCCTGAAAGAAGCGTCTGAAGGTCTGCGACAGGTGGCAGGTCTGCCTGATCCTGTAGGTGCAATTATCAGGACATGGCAGAGGCCAAACGGACTGCAGATTTCGCGTGTCAGAGTACCTCTTGGCGTGGTGGGGATTATTTTTGAAGCCAGACCAAATGTTGCTGCTGATGCGACAGGTCTCTGTCTTAAGGCAGGAAACGCGGTTGTTCTGCGCGGCGGTTCAGAAGCGGTAAATTCAAACCGGAAACTGGTTGATGTTATCAACCGTGCCGGATTGGAAGCAGGTTTACCCCCCGGATTCGTGAATTTCATTGAAACTACCGACCGCAGTGCTGTAGGCGAAATGCTTAAGTTGGACAAATACATCGATGTGATAATTCCCAGGGGAGGACAGAAACTCATCAGGTTCATAACTTCCCATTCCAGGATTCCTGTCATAAGCCACGGCGAAGGCAACTGCCACGTCTACGTTGACGCAGCAGCTGATCTGAAAATGGCGGAAGAAATTGTTTTCAACGCCAAGATTCAGCGTCCCGGTGTCTGCAACGCAATGGAAAAACTGCTGGTCGACATGCAGGTCGCGGAAAAGTTTCTGCCGGTGATGATAAAACGTCTCCAGGCGGCAGGAGTTGAAATCCGGGGTTGTGAACGGACCAGAAAAATAGTCAGGGGACTTAAAACAGCCGTTGAAAAGGACTGGTACACCGAATACCTCGACCTTATACTGGCTGTGAAGGTTGTCTACGGGCTCGACGAAGCGATAAAACACATCAATAAGTACGGTTCAAGGCATTCAGATGCGATTGTCACTGAAAACAGAGAAAATGCCAGGCGGTTTTTAAGGGAAATAGACGCCGCCGCGGTTTATGTCAATGCGTCTACCAGGTTTACCGACGGCGGACAGTTCGGCATAGGCGCTGAAATAGGGATAAGCACGCAGAAACTTCACGCCAGGGGTCCGATGGGAGTCGACGAACTCACCTGCTCCAAGTTTGTTATTCAGGGTGAAGGGCAGGTCCGAACGTAGATATCCGCGTTCCGGAGCGGTTTTTCAGAGTCAATGGAAAAAACGATAAATATCATTTCGCTAAAAAAAACAGGCTCGACAAACGACGAAGCACGGCGTATGGCAAAAGCAGGTGTTTCGGAGTGGACAGTTATCAGGTCGGAAGAACAGTCGCACGGACGCGGAAGATTAGGAAGAAAATGGGAATCACCTGCAGGCGGACTCTGGTTTTCGGTGGTTTTACGGCCTGGCGTTGTCTCTGAGAAATTGACAGGCCTGACCAGCCTGATCGCAGAGGCAGTGTCGGAAGGAATTACCAGGACAACAGGGCTGGCAACGGAAATAAAGTTGCCCAATGATATATTGATAAACGGAAGAAAGGTTTCGGGCATACTGGTTGAGAGTCAGACCGGAAAAAAAGGCAATAACTATGTAATAGCAGGAGTGGGAATTAATGCCAATTTTGCCCTGGCGCAGATGCCTGAAGATTTAAGGGAAAAAGTCACAACCCTTGAGACACATCTTAAGGCAAAGGTCAACCTGGAACTGCTGCTGGATACGATTGTTGAGATAATGCAGGTAAAATATGAGGATTTTTTGAACGACCATGCAGAATAGACGACTTTTTGCCGTGGATATCGGCAACACACAGACCAAGTGCGGGTTTTTTCGGGAAGGGAAACTCATAAAAAGATTCCGGAGAAATAACAGGCCGGTCAGCAAGATACTGCCCTGGAAAATGCTTTCTGACAAATCCATTGAACGAATTGTCATTTCCATCGTAAAACCGGAGATGACAAAGAAGGTCCTGGAATATCTAAAACGGAAACCTGTAAAACCGTTAGTTATTAATCCAAAGTTAAAGTTAAACATTAATCTGAAATACAGATTGCCGGAGCGGCTTGGCACTGACCGCATTGCTGCTGCGGTTGCAGGAAGGGAAATATATGGCTGTCCGGTTATAATAGCCAATTTCGGCACTGCCCTGGTTGTTGATGCTGTTTCCGGCAAAGGAGAATTTCTCGGAGGCGCGATTGCGCCAGGACCAGGACTTTGTGCAGACGTGTTGTCGCGCAGGACATCTCTCCTGCCCAGGATCGTGAATTTTAAAGCAAAAAAAGCGGTTGGAAAATCCCCGGCTGAATGCATACGTTCCGGTATTTTCTGGGGAGCCATCGGCCAGGCGGAAAAACTGATTGAAATGATGAAAAAACAGACAGGCAGAAGGACCAGGGTTGTCGCAACAGGAGGTTATGCAAAGTTTCTGGCACGGAAAGTACGTTCGATTGACGCAATAGACCCTGACCTGGTCCTGAAAGGGCTCGGGATTATTGCAGAATTGAACGCGGATAAAAAGTGAAAAGGAAAAAGATTCTCATACTGGGGGCAGGGCCTGCCGGAATCGGCGCTGGTTTCCGCCTGAAAGAGCAGGGAATCCCATCCTGGGCCATTTGCGAGGAAAAGAGCTACGTGGGCGGGCTCAGCACAAGTTTCAGGGATGAAAGCGGATTTACGTGGGACATAGGCGGGCACGTTATCTTTTCCAGATATGAATACTTCAGCAGGATGCTGGGAAAAATCCTGAAAAACGATTATTACCGTCACACACGGAAAAGTTCTGTCTGGACTCCTGCCGGACTGGTTGATTATCCGTTCCAGAACAATATCAGCCAGCTGCACAGAGAGGATTACCTGAAATGTCTCGGCGACCTTGTTTCCGCAAGAGAGCGCCAGCCACGGATGAAAAATTTCAGGGACTGGACGGATTACACGTTCGGAAAAGAAATATGCCGGCAGTTTATTCTGCCGTTTAACAGGAATATGTGGCAGACCGAACCTGAAAAAATGGATTTCGGGTGGGCGGATAAAACGGTTGCAAAGCCGGACGCAAAGGAGCTTTTCCGGCAGTACATCACAGGCAGAGAGATAAAACCCGCAGGTTACAATCGGAGCTTTTTGTATCCGAAAAACGGCGGCACAGGCGCTCTGTGGCGGAAATTTCTGCCGGAAATAGGCACGCATCTGAACTATAATCTGAAGGCAGTATCAGTTGATCCTGACCTCCGCAGTGTGAAATTCAGCGACGGCAGTGAAATATGTTACGACGCTCTGATAAGCACTGTTCCTCTGAACCTTCTGGTGAAAATGATACGCAGAAAACCGGAAAAAATCTCAAGGGATGCAAAACAGCTGGCATGGAATTCCGGAATTGTCACGGGGCTTGGCATCAGGGGAAATCCTGCGGAAGATTTCTCGTGGATTTACTTTGGCGCAAAAGGAGTCCCGTTTTTCCGGGTCAGTCTATATTCCGGCTATTCTCCTTCAAATGCGCCGTCCGGAACTTTTTCAATACTGGCTGAACTGTCTCTGCCCGCAGGAAAAAAAGTCGATATGAACGCAAAAACCAGACAAACGGTTGCAGGGCTTGTCAACTCGGGAATAATCCGGGATAAAAGGAAGATTATTTCCAGGTTTAACTTTTATTCCGAATATTTTTATCCTGTTCCCACACTTTCCAGGGACAGCGCTCTTTCCGGAATCCAGGAATACCTGATGCGGCAGGAGCTGTTTTCAAGAGGAAGATTCGGCGCCTGGAAATACGAATTGAGCAGCATGGACCAGTCGTTTATGATGGGAAAAGAGGCAGTTGACCGTATCGTATGCGGGACAACGGAGTTGGTGTTTGAATAATGTTTCAACTTCTAGAACAGGCGGACAGGTTGATTCTTGTGTCGGGATTGATTCTTTCAATCATGACGGTGATGATTCTGACAAGAATTCTGATCGTAATGCCGGAAAAAGGTAAGCAGGGTTCCGGAAAGACTGCGGAAATTTTCGTCTGGATTTTCATTGCGGCAGGGCTGGCTTTAAGTTCAGCGCTGATAACCGTCATCACGACAGGTTCAGGCAGGCAAAGTCAGGCGCGTAAACCTGAACAGGTTTCCTGCACACCGGAAGTTGAACCGGCATTGCAGGCGAAGCTGATTTCCAGAAAGCCCGAACCGGTTTTTCCTGCAAGAATGAGAGAAGAGATGAACCCATGATTGTCTCCGTTCATCAGCCGCAGTATCTGCCATGGCTAGGTTATTTCGCGAAAATCAATGCAAGCGATACCTTCGTTTTTCTGGACACTGTGCAGTACAAAAAAAGAGAATTCCAGAACAGGAACCGCATCAGGACGGATTCCGGATGGCTGTGGCTGACCGTGCCTGTTATCACAAAGGAAAAATACGAACAGGCGATAAGCGAAGTCCGGATAGATACTGCAGTCGGGTGGCAGAAAAAACACTGGATGAGCCTGTCGCAGAACTACAGCAGGGCTCCGTATTTTTCGCTGTACCGGCAGTTCTTTGAAGAACTTTACATGAAAAAATGGGAAAAATTGATTGACCTGAATGTCTGCATAATTGAATATCTGCTGAAATGTTTCGGCATAGACCGCAAGATTTACTTTGAATCGACGATGAGCATTACGACAAAAAGCACAGATCGCATTATCGATATCTGCCGGTATTTGAAGGCAGACACTTATCTTTCGGGCACAGGCGGCAGGAATTATCTGGACGAGGAAAAATTCAAAGCCAGCGGCATAAAACTGAAATACCAGGAATTCATACATCCGCAGTATCCGCAGGTCTGTTCGGGTTTTGAGCCGTGTATGTCGGCAATCGATGCCCTGTTCAACATGGGGGAGAAATCAGCGGAGCTGATACATGGCAGGAATTCAGGGATACAGAGAAAAAACCTTGACAAAAACCATAATAGCGATGAAAATATAGGGTAGAGAAAATGAAGATACTCGCGATTGGCGCACATCCGGACGACATTGAATATGGCTGCGGCGGAACATTGCTGAACTGGGCGGCAAAAGGGAACAAAATCCATCTCATAGTTCTGACCAGGGGTGAGGCAAGCGGCGATCCGGATGTAAGGCAAAAAGAGCAGGAGAAATCAGCCAGGTTGATGAAAGCCGGGCTTTTCCAGGGCAGTTTCCGCGATTCAAGGCTGGTTCTTGACCGCAATCTGATTGAATCCATTGAGAAAACAATGTCGATTGTTAAACCGGATATTATATTTGCGCATTACTTCAACGATTCGCACCAGGATCACCGCTATGTTTCCCAGGCAGTAATCACAGCCACGCGGCATCACCGGAAAGTTCTTTTTTACGAAGTGCCCACCACGATTGATTTCATGCCAACGGTTTTTGTCGACATAAAGAATGTCATGCCCAGGAAAATCCAGCTGCTTAAAGTGCATAAGTCACAGATGTATGCCACGAAACCCGGCAAATTCAATATTCTTGAGAATGCCAGGGCCGGAGCGATTTTCAGGGGTTTCCAGGACAGGGTAAAATACGCGGAGGGTTTTGTGCCTCTGCGGTATTCATTGATGAAAAATGGAAGAAATTGAACGGCTGAAAAATCTGTTTGAGGAAGAGAAAAATTCCTGGCAGGACCTTCTCCGCCGGCGGGAAAAAGAGCTCCGCGAAGCTTTGACC
>Ga0172363_10002262_pt1 | contig 15513 bp, 14 predicted proteins | sample LakKivs2_kivu2a2_FD_114541 | JGI IMG/M metagenome (GOLD analysis project Ga0172363, IMG submission 114541) | Sediment microbial communities from Lake Kivu, Rwanda - Sediment s2_kivu2a2 | ecosystem: Environmental > Aquatic > Freshwater > Lake > Sediment | place: Rwanda: Western Province, Lake... | reverse complement strand
GACCATCCCCACGCCCTACTTCGCGCGCGGGCACTACTTCACGGTGTCGGGCGCCTCGCCCTTCCGACACCTCGTCTACCCCTTGCCGGGCAAGGACGGCCTGGGCATCCACGTCGCCCTCGATCTCGGCGGCAACCTGCGCTTCGGGCCGGACGTGTCTTTCGCGCCGACGCCCAGCTACGCGTTCGACGAAAGCCGTGTCCACCACTTCTATCGCGCCATCCGCAGCTACTACCCCGCTCTCGCGGACGGGGCGCTCCAGCCCGGCTTCGTCGGCGTGCGGCCCAAGCTGGCCCCCGAAGGTACCGGCTTCGTGGATTTCGTGCTCCAGGGACCCGAGGCGCACGGCGTCTCGGGCCTCTTCAACCTCTACGGTATCGATTCGCCGGGCCTGACCTGCAGCATGGCGATCGCCGAGGAAGTGGCCGGGCGAATCGGGTAGCAGGTCGTGAGCGTCCAAGGCCTCGTCGCGGCCGCGACCTGGCGGCAGCCGATCGTCACCCCGCCGAGGGTGCCGCTACCCGTGCCGGCGTGCAAAAGCCCGCACCTGGCAAGCACGCGCGCGTCGGTTCTTGGCCCCCGCCTCCGGCAGGTTCACCAGGCCAACGTCAGCCGAACGCCCATCTGGCGCGGCGGATTGAAGTAGCGCAGGTGGACGTCGGGCGAGCTGATGAGGGACGTCATGTACGCCACGTCGGTGACGTTGTTGACGAAGGCTTCGAGACGGGTCTTCCCGTCCGGTCGCATGTAGCCGACGCCGACGTCGGCGCGGACGTAGGTGGGTTGGTAGTCGCTGAATCTGGTAACCAGGTTGCCATCGGCGTCGTAGCCCTCGCCGTTGAAGATGGTCATGTAGTACTTCGTGCGAACTTGGCCCGACACGATCCAATCGAACCAACCGACCGAGGTCTTGTAGTGTTGGGAGAGAGCCACATTGAGGGTCATCATGGGCGAGCGGGGAAGCGCCTTGCCCTTGATGTTGGTCCTGTCGCTCGCACGATCGATGATATTGCCGTTTTCATCCGTGGCCACACCCCAGGCGACCCGTCCATCGAAGATCTGGCCGCTGACCGCCCGCGAGTGCAGGAATGACCCCATCACCGAAACCATCAAACCGTAGGGGAGACGGAAGTCGGTGTCGAGCTCGGCGCCCAAAACGCGGGCCTGTGCGATGTTGTCACGCACCGCAAAACCGGCGATCGCGGGTTGACCTGCAGGTGCACCTGCGACCGGGACCTGGATGACGCTCTGAAGGACCATGTCCTTGTACTCGTACCAGAACAAGGCCAGATTGGCCTTGATCTTCCGTTCCATGAATTCGTTCTTGGTTCCGAGCTCCCAGGCCAGGATGCTCTCGGGCTTGTACGTCCGCAGGATGGACTGGATGAACTGATTCGGTACATCATTCACAGTACCCCTCGTTACGAGGTTGTCGTTGAAGCCGCCCGAGGCGTGACCCGTCGAGAACGTGAAATACGCTAGATGCCCGGGCGCAAGGTCGTAGTCCGTGCCCAAGCGAAAATCGAAGAAGGTGGCCGCGTACGAGCCGTTCTGGGGTTGCAGGTTGGGACTGCCGGTGCAGGGTACGGAGAAGAAGTTGTCGCGCACCCCGTCCTTGGCAACGCCTTGTCTTAGTATTTCGCAGCCGTCGGCATTGGGCCCCATCCCGTACGCTGCACTTGGGTCGGCGTTCGGTCCCGTGTAAGTTGGTCGTCCGTCCTCGGCCCACGCGAAGCCTGGGGTGCCGAACCTGGAGTCGCCGGGACCAGGCCAGTTGTAGCCGTAGATGTTCCCGATACCCAAGCGCGACTTGGTTTCATGCGTGACGCGGGCGCCGCCGAGCACGCGCCAGTTCTTGAAGATATCGACAATGAGGTCGCCATAGCCAGCCTCGGACTGGCCCTTGACGTCGGGCATGTTGAACTCGACGCCGCGCCAACCACCCGATTCGTCCGCGGTGTTGCCCAGGAAGGCGAACTGCTTTTCTCGGAAGAAGAAGCCGCCCGCGGTCCAGCGGAAGCGAGCCGTGTCGGGAGCGAAGATGCGGAGCTCGTGGACCTGCGACTTCGACTTTGTGTGCCAGTGCGACGCCGAGTAGTTGTCGGAATTGGGTGGGTTGCCGTCAATCCCCGGGAACCAGACCACCGAGGCTCCGCTGATGAGCTGGCGGTAGTCGAGGTCGCGGTACCCCCCGAGGTACTGCACGAGGAGCGGTCCGAAGTCGTAGGTGATGTCGCCCTTGACCCCCCACTGCTTCATGTTCTGGAAACCCTGCACGCCCGAGTAGTAGACCTTGCGCGGGTCCTTGATCTCACCGGGCAGAAGGCCAGCGGCCAAGGCTCGCGTGAAGTTGCTCCCGGAATCGCCGGTTCCTTTCTCCTGGGTATAGTCCGCGCTGACGTTCAGCGTGAGGGCGTCCACCGGAAGCCACTTCAGGCTGGAGCGAAAGGCATAGGAATCCGCGCTGGCCGAGGGCGTGATCCAGCTGTTCTTGCCGGCATTGGTGTAGAACGGATCGTGGGTCTCCCCCATGCCTGCGAAACGCAGGGCCAGCCTGTCGCCGAGCGGGATGTTCACCATGCCCCGCGCCAGGCGCTGCGAGTAATTGCCCATCTGGTAGGAGCCCTCCGAGCCAAACTCGCCCAACTTGGGCTTCGCGGTGATGATGTTGATCGAGCCGCCGAGGGAGTTTCGTCCCCGGATGGTTCCCTGGGGACCGCGGTTGATCTCGAGCCGCTCGAGGTCGAAGAACATCGAACCCACGCCGCGGGGACGCGGGATGTAGATGCCGTCGATGTGGGTGGAAGCTGAAGGATCGCCGAGCTCGGTGTTGTTGTTCGAGCCGACACCGCGAATGAAAACCTCCGTGTTGCCTTCCTGGACGCCAATCTCCACCGCCGGGGCCACGACGGACACGTTCTTGACCGAGGTCACGCCCACCCGCTCAAGGTCATCCTGCGTAAACGCGTTGGCCGAACCCGCGTACTTCTGGATGTTCTGCTCGCGTCGGTCGACCGTCACCTTGACGACCTCGATGGTGCTGGATTCGAACATCTCGGCGCTTGGCGCCGGCATCTCGGGGGAAGTCGGCAAAGCCTCCGGTTGCGCCGGTTGCGGCTCGGGCGCGACCGGAGGAGTCGGTTCCGGCTCGGGCGCCGGGGCAGGAGCCGCCGCGGGGGGGGAAGCTTCAGCGGCAGGCTCAGGCTCAGGCGCAGCCGCCGGCTCATCCGACTTCTTGCTCTTCTTCGCGATGGCGGCGGATGCGAACATCGCTTGCACCAGGATCGCACACAGACAGAAACAGACTTTTCGACAGGTTCCGGTATCCCTGATCATCGGGGTCTCCTCGCGCTAGGGCTGTTGAGAAACGATCGTCTAATTAGGGTGCAGAGCCGCCTTCACCCCCGGCTCCACTGCCGCTGCTGCTGCTGCCGCCGCTTCCGCTTCGGCCTCCAGAACCGCCTGGGGGCTCCGGCACGGGTGGCGAGCTTCACGTAGGCAACGCTCCCGTAGTGCTCGACGATATCGATGTTCACCTTGCCGGCAAGCAGGGTCGAGCCCGATCCATCCTTGGCCTCCACAGAAACCTCGGCCGGCCCGCTCATGCCGTTCACGACAATGCGCGTGTAGGTAGCGGACGTGATCGCGCCCGCATCGTCATGTGTGAGGTTGAAGACCGCGGTCGATTGACCTCCGGACTGGGCGCTGATTCTGATGTGAAGGCTCGTAACATCGCCCTGCACATCTGAAGCGGTGGTGTCGAAGCTGTAGTTCACCGATACGACGGTGTCGCCGCTTGCGCAGCTCGACAGGGTGAAGGTCGCGGCAACCAAAACAACAGCCATCCCGAATCTTGTGTTCACCATGACGCGCATCCTAAGCACGACCGGGCCGCCAGGCCAAGACTTTTTTTTTCTTCGTGGGGGGACCCTATGGGCTTGCGCGTTTCCCCGAGGATTGTGTATCTATGCAGGTCAGGTTGACCGCCGATGCTGGAAGTCAATAGATGAGCAAAGAGGCTCGTGGGTATTCGAGAGCCGTCACGCCCACGCGCTTGGGGGCGGCGGTGGTTTGCCTGGCGCTGACCGCGGCCGGGTGCTCCGAGCTGCGGGGCCGGCGGCGGATTCGCGAGGGCAATCGTCTCTACCGCGATGGCCTCTACGCCCAGGCCCTGCAGCAATACAGCGCGGCAGAGCGCTTCGTGCCTCATCTCCACCAGCTCTGGATCGGGAAGGGCCTCACCTGCCGGCAGATGATGACTCCGGGGGCAAAGACGCCCGAGAACGAGCGGGCCGTGGACTGCGCCTTGAATGCGTTTGAGCATTTGCAGCAGGTGGAGCGCGGTGATTCCCGGGGCGAGACGCTGTACCTTCAGACGCTTTTCGATGCCGAGAGGTACGAAACCCTCGCGAAGTTCTACTCCGAGCGTCTGCGCAAGGACCCCACGGACCTGGCGGCCGTGAACGGACAGATTCAGGCCTATTCGCGCTGGAATCACATGGACGAGGCCCTGGCGGCGTATCAGAGGCGGGCGGAGATGAGGCCGGACGACGCCGAGGCGCAGTACGCGGTGGGGGTCTACATCTGGCAACAGCTCTACCTGCGCGGGGGCGGCTCGGACAAGGCCAGCTTTGATCCCCGCCCGGATCCGAACGCCCCCAGCGCGGCGGCGGCCAAGGCGCATAAGGGGAAGACCAAGAAGCAGAAGAAGCAGAAGCAGCAGAAGCAGAAGCAGAAGCAGAAGCAAGCGGAACCCAAGGTGGCCAAGCAGGTGCCGGTTTTCGGCCCGGGTGACATCACCGGAGAAAAGAGAATCGCGCTGGCCGAGCTCGGGATCAAGTACCTGGAAAGGGCGATGGCCCTGCGGCCGCACTATCGCGAGGCCATGGCCTATGTCAATCTGCTGCTGCGGCAGAAGTCGATGGCCTACTTCAGCCAGCCCGCGGAATGGCAAGCCTGCGTCGATGCGGCCGAGAAGTGGCGGACGAAGGCCGAAGCGGAGTATGCGAAAGGAGGCCCGGCTTCGCGCTAGGCGCGGTCGGGGGTCGACATGGCTTTCGAGGCAGTCCTCGCCGCAGAGCGTTTGGTGCCCAGGCGATGGTTGCGCGTGATGGTGGCCATCTCGCTTGTCATCCACGCGGCAGCGCTCGCGGTGGGCGTGGCGTATTCGTTCTGGACGATCGACGAGGTGCCCCTGCCGGCCTTCGCGGTGACCTTGGTGGGCGGGACTCCACCCGCACCGCCCCCGCCCCCGGCGAAGCGCCAAGCGGTCAAGCCGCGACCCAAGATCGACAAGCCGCGCCAGTTGCTGCAGCCGACCGAGCAGGCCCAGAAGCGCAAGGACGACGGCGGCGGGCGCGACGACGGGGTCGAAGGCGGCGTGAGCGGTGGCGACGGGAGCGCCATCCCGACTGCCGCACCGGCCGTTGCCCCGAAGACGATTGCCGCGCAGACCGCCCGCGCCCTGCTGCTCATCGACCCGAACAAGGATCCCTACGTCGTGCGGCTACCGCCCGCGTTCCAGCGCGACCGGGCGACCTTCACGGCGGATGTCTACATCTGCGTGTCGGCGGAAGGCAAGGTGACGAGCGTGAAGCTCTTTCGAGGCGCCGACCCGGCCATCGATTCCCAGATCCCGACGGTACTTAGCCGTTGGCGCTATCGTCCCTATCTATCGAACGGCAAGCCGGTTCCCTTCTGCTGGCCGTTTCGCTACCAAATCACCACACGTTGACCGGATGTGACCTACCACCTCGACGGGAGATGAAAAGCTGATGGACTTCACGCTTGTCGGACTTTGGAATCAAATGGGCGCGGTCGCGAAGATCGTCGTCATCCTCTTGCTGGCCATGTCGATGTACGGCATCGGCATCGTCCTCGAGCGCTTCCTCACGTACCGCAAGGGCCGGCGACAATCGCTCGGCTATCTGAGCGCGTTGCAGCCGCTCGTGACCGGACGCGGACGCCTCGGCGAGGCGTTGGCGCTGGAACGTAGCTTCAAAGACGCGCCCGCAGCCCGCGTGATCGGCCCCGCCATCGCGGACTTCCTGACGGGCGTGGAAGGCCTGGGCGCCGAGGCCACCGATCCCATCGAGTTGGAGCTCCTCATCCACGGGGTCAACCGCGGAATGGAGCGCACCAAGAAACGCGAGGTCGCGGGCCTGCAGCGCGGCCTGCCGGTGCTGGCGACGATCGCGTCGTCGGCTCCCTTCGTCGGCCTTTTCGGGACGGTGTTCGGCATCATCACCGCCTTCCAACAGATGGCCGATCCCTCGAAGGGGGGCGGCGGCGGCCTGGCCACGGTGTCCGCCGGCATCGCGGAAGCCTTGCTGACCACGGCCGTGGGTCTCGCCGTCGCGATTGCCGCGGTGTGGTTCTACAACTACTTCATCGTCAAGATGGCTCACTTCTCGGCGATGATCGAAGACTCGGCGGGCGAGTTGGCCGACCAGCTCTTGCGCAACCTTCGCGGAACCCCCGCCTCGACCCCTCCCCCCGTGCTCTCGGCGAAGCCCAAGGCATGAAGGCGCAAGCGGACAGACTGCACGCACTCCGCCTCTTGCGCGGGCTGCTCGCGGAAGACCGCATGGGCGAGCGCCCCGAGGTGCGAGCGGACATCAACGTCACGCCCCTGGTCGACGTCGTCCTGGTGCTGCTCATCATCTTCCTGGTGGTGACACCGCTCGTCACGAGCGGCGTGCCGGTCGATCTCCCCCGCACCGTGAATCACTTCCGCAAGGCGGACGACGGCAAGGACATCATCGTGGCCGTCACCGCCGACAAGCGGATCTACATCGGCTCCACGCGCATTGCGGACGCCGCCGCGGCCGCGCAGGCCGTGGTCGAGGAGAGGCGGCGTTCACCCCACAAGACCGTCTTCGTCAAGGCGGATACGCGGGCACCCTATGGAACCGTGCGCGCCCTGATGGAGGCTCTGCACGAGGTCGACATCGAGGACATCATCCTGGGCACCGAGGAGATCGAGAAACGATAGCCGACGCCCAGGCGAGGAACGATCATGGCGATGGACATAGGAAGCAAGGAAGGCCCGCGCAGCGACATCAACGTGACCCCGCTCATCGACGTCGTGCTGGTGCTGCTGATTGTCTTCATGGTGCTCGTGCCGTCGATGCTGAAGCACCTGACGGCAGCCGTTCCCAAGAAGGCGGACGAGAGCACGCCCCAGCCGCCCGGCGAGAGCCTGATCATGGTCGAATTGACCGCAGACCGCGAGCTGTCCTTGAGCGGGGAGCCCATCGCCCCCGACCAGTTGGCGGTGAAGCTCGCGGAGCGCTTGCGCTCCGACAGCCAGAAGGTGGTGTTCTTCAAGGCCGATGATGATGCGCCCTACGGGGAGGTGATTCATCTCATGGACGTTGCACGCGGCGCGGGCGCGCGCACGCTGGCCGTGGTGACGAAGTAGATGCGCGGCGCGGCACCAGCTGCCGTCATCGAGCTGCGATAGACTCGGCGCGCGCCGGACCTCTTCGCCATGGTTGCGGGCCGGCTGACAATGCATCCACGGTGCGCGGGTCGAAAGCAGTGATGCGGGCAGGATGCCCGCGTTCCCAGGGCAGACCGGACCGACGAAATCGCCGAGGAAAGAAGCCCGATGGGACCGGTCATGTGGGACACACCCGGAAACGGCGCCAAGAACCATCGTGCGCGGAAATCCGAGCGCCGTCCTTCAGTGCCGGAGAGGGCGCTTTTGACCCAGCCGAAACCAAGCGGAAAGTGTAAAGTCCCCCGCATGCGACACCCGAAGCTCAATGGTTTTCCCGTGCTCCTCCCCGCGCTGGCCCTTGTCCTGTCCGCCGGCTGCGGCGGCTCTTCAACCGAAGGCGAAAGCTCATGTGCCGACGGCGGCGGCTGCGGCGACGTGGCTGCGGCCACGTGCAACGACGTGCTTTTCGACAACGGCAACATCGCGGCTTGCACCAACCCGACCGACACCAGCGTCTTTGCCCTCGGGTCCGCGGCGAAGGTGACCTCGCTCAGGCTGTGGGTCAACACCAACATCTCGGGCCAGACCGTGTCGTACACCCTGCTCGGCCCGACCGGCGCCGTGCTCAGCGCCGGCCCCACCGCCAAGGGCGGCTGCGACCCCTACCAGAAGAACTGGTGCGAGTTCCTGGTGGCCCTCGACATGACCCTCGCGGCCGGCACCTACACCGTCAAGAGCTCCGCCGTCGCGACCTGCTCCAACAGCGGCTCGAACAACATCGGCATGGTCGCGGTCCGCGGCTGCCTCGCTTCCGCGGTCCCGCTCGACGCGGCGATTCCCGTGGCGAAGACCGACGCCCCGAGCGCGACAACCGACGGCCCGGTGGTCGTGTATAGCTGCGGCGCATTCGCGCTGGGCAGCGAGTGGACCACAGCCACGGGATTCCGTTCGGCGATCGTGGCCAAGGGCGGGCTGCTCGGCGCCCCGGTCGCGCTGACCTTCGCGGGCGGCGCATACGGCAGCAACGCCTACGTGGTCGATCAGGGCACCAACCAGGTGCTTCGCCTCGACGAGAAGACGGGCACGGTCACCTCGTTCATCTCCGGCACGAAGTGGGCCAAGGCGCCCAGCGTGCTCACCTCCATCGTGTGGGACAGCGGCAACGTCTTCGACGGCAAGCTCTACATCGGCGACCAGGGCTCCGACAGCGATGGCGACAGTACCGTGTTCCGCGCCGACGCGGCCGGCACGACCCAGGTGTTCGTGGCCGCGCCCGGCCCGGGCCTCGACGACGTCTACGGCATGGCGTTCTCGCCGGGCGCCGGCTATCCACCCGGGCTGTACCTGGCCGGCGACACCGAAGGCTCCGGGTCTGGATTCGGTATCTACAACGCCCAGGGAACCGGCATCGCCTTCGCGGCCTTCGCCGGCGTGGAGGGCTTGGCGGTCGACCGCACCGGTCGATTCGGCGGCGGCCTGTTCGCGACCATGCCGGCCGGCGGCGGCTACGGAGGCGACGACACGCTCACGCGCATCAATCCCGACGGTACCAAGGCGACGCCGTTGGTTTCCGGCGTCCCCGGCATCCATGCCATCGCCTTCGCCCCTGCCGGCCCCTTCGGCGGCGACGCCTACGTCGCCAGTTGGAGCAGCCAGAAGATCATGCGCATCAAGCCCGACGGCAGCATCAGCGACCTGGCGACCGGGCTGTCGCTCACCAACTACGACGGCAACATCTTGGCTTTCTCTCCCGACGGCCGTGTTCTCTTCGTAGCCGATCGGAGCAACCAACGCATCGTCTGCATCGAACCGGCTATCTAGAAATGAATCAAAGCCATCGCGCGCTCGCTCCTCGCCCGGCTCAGGTCGAGAGCCCCAGGCGGCGGATGATCTCCAGATAGCGCGGCACAAGCGCCGCAATCGCATAGGCCGCCTCGACGCGAGCCCGCGCCAGCTTGCCCGCTCGGGCGCGCAGGTCGGCGTCGGCAATCAGCTCGACCAGGCGCTCCTCCCACTCCTCGTCGGAAGAAGCCAGGAATCCGTCCACGCCGTCCGCCACCACCTCCAGGTTGGCGCCCACCGGGGAGGCCACTCCAGGCCGGCCGAGCGCCATGTACTGAAGCAGCTTGTAGGCGCACTTGCCGCGCGCGTAGGGGGTATCGGGCAAGGGCATGACCCCGATGTCGATGCGGCCGAGGTCCTCCGCCTCGCGCTCGGCCCGCCAAGGCACGAACTCGGGTCTGAGTCCGGCAAGCTCGCGCGGCGGCGGCCGGTCGCAGATGACAAGAAAGCGAGCCCCGGTGCGGCGCAGGGCGCGCAGGATTCCTTCCTGCGCCGAGGCAAGCTGGTGGTAATTGCCGGACGTGCCGGTCCAGCCCACCACCACCTGGGCCCCAGAAACCGGACGGGGCGGAAGGTATGGGAAGCGATCCGTATCGATGGCGGTAGGTATGACGGTCGTCTTCTCGGGCGCCCCGGCCGCGGCGGCCAGAATGCGATTGCCGGCGACCACGTGATCCACGCGGGCCACCAGATGGCGCAGCTTGGACCGTCCGAACTTGTTCAAGTAGATGGCGTCGTCGAAATCGAAGATGGACTTGCGTCCGCGTGCCGCCAGGCGCTCGAGACCGATCCACGGCCACTCGAACATGGGGCGCTGAAAGAGGATGAGGTCGTCGTGCCGCAGATCGCGAAGGTGCAAAAGGCGAGAAACGAGCGCCGCCGGATAGAACAGCGGCCGCCAGGTGCGCAAGGGCCGCGGCAAGGCGGTGTCGCCGTACACGCTCGGGACGCAGGGACGCAACGAGCACGCGACCCCCGCGCGCGCGAGGGCGCGCGCCACCGCCAGGCCGCGCGCGCGTGCGGCGGGCACGTCTCGTCCTTGCAGAAAAAAAACCACGCGACCAGAAGCCGGCATCGGCGAGCATGCTACCAGCGCAGTCGAAGCCTTGCGCGCCTATCGCTCGGCGACCAGCAGGGTGCGGGCGAAGGGCTGGAAGAACGATCGACAGAAGCGGCCCAGGCGGCGCGACTCCACGATGCGCAGACCAAGACCGCGTAAAAGCCACCGCCACTCGCCGGAGGTGAGAAACCCGTAGCTCGCGCTGCTACGGATCTTGGGGCGGAAGGCCTCGGCGTGCTTGCGCCCGAGCCGCCAATCCAGAGCCGTCCTGGGCGTGTCTTCGATGGTCTAGCAACGGGAGCGAGGCAGAAGCTCCTCGCCTGTTTTGATGCAGACTTCAGTCTTCTTCGTCGTCGTCAGTGGCTTGCCGCGAAGACTTGATGTTGAGATCCAGCTCTTCCGCGAACATCTCCCCGAGCAAGTCGTCCATCGCACTGCCGAACCCGTCTGCTCTGCGCAGCTCCTCTCGCTCGAATTCCTCGAAGGTCCGGTAGATCCTCTGGTCGGCGTACTTCATGTTGTTCTCCTTTGTTGCAGGAAAACACGCTACATGTAGGTATAAGTAGTATTGCGTCTGCTGATGTCGTCAAGTTTTTGCGCTTTTCCTTTCTCAGAAACCCTGTTCGGCCGCTTCGCGACCGGACCTGCTCCCACCCGTCGACTATTGAAAAGGCACCGGGGTTGATGCTAGGAGGGGGCTCCCCAACGCCGGGGCGATGAGACTTCATGGGCCGGGTTATCGCGGTTGCGAACCAGAAGGGGGGCGTCGGAAAGACGACCACCGCAGTCAACCTGTCGGCCTCGCTCGCCGTGGCAGAGAAGCGCATCCTGCTCGTCGACATGGACCCGCAGGGCAACGCCACCTCGGGTTTGGGACACGCGCGTCAGACGTCGGACGCCGAGGGGGGCAGCGTGTATGACGTGCTCATCGGACAGAGGAACATCGCCGAGGTCACCCGTGCCACCGAGCTGCCGTTCCTCAAGCTCTTGCCCTCGGGGCAAGAGCTTACGGGCGCCGAAATCGAGATGGTCACGCTGCCGGGACGCGAGACCAAGCTGCGCAATCCCCTGCGCCTGGCAACCCCGGACTATGACTTCATCATCATAGATACACCGCCCTCGCTCGGCCTTCTGACCTTGAACGCCCTGTGCGCGGCGGACGGCGTGCTCGTGCCCTTGCAGTGCGAGTACTACGCGCTCGAGGGGCTCTCGGATTTGCGCGCCACCGTGGGACTGGTCGGGCGTTCGCTCAACCCCGGTCTCGACATCGAGGGTATTCTCCTCTGCATGGTGGACACGCGCCAGAACCTGACCGAGCAGGTCGCGAGCGAGGTGCGTAGGCACTTCGGCGGCAAGGTCTATGACACCCCTATCCCGCGCAACGTCCGCCTTTCCGAAGCGCCGTCCTTCGGCAAGCCGATCCTGCTTTACGACGTGGCGTCGAAAGGCGCCAAGAGCTACATGGAAGCTGCCCGCGAGTTCCTCGCGCGCCACACGCGCGAGGGAAAGGGAAGGAAGGCTCCGTGAGCCCGGGCGGCAAGCGACAAGCCTTGGGCCGTGGCTTGGCGGCGCTCATTCCCGGCGCAGGCGAGGGTATGGCCGAGACGCCGGCGCGCATCCCGGCGGGCGGCGGGCTGCGCATGCTCGACATCGAGAGCATCCACACCTCGATGCGGCAGCCGCGCAAGCACTTCGATGACGGCCGTCTCGACGAGCTGGCGGAATCGATCCGCAGCCAGGGCATCATCCAGCCCTTGGTGGTGCGCGTGCGCGAGGGCGGCGGCTTCGAGTTGGTGGCGGGCGAACGTCGCTGGCGCGCGGCCCAGCGCGCCGGCCTGCACCAAGTCCCGGCCGTGGTGCGCGAGGTCGCCGAATCCCAGGCCTTCGAGATGGCGCTGGTGGAAAACCTGCAGCGCGAGGATCTGAATCCCATCGAGGAAGCAGAAGGCTACCAGCGTCTGGTCGCAGAATTCGGCTACACCCAGGAATCCCTGTCGGCACGCGTGGGCAAGGATCGCAGCACGGTGGCCAATGCCCTGCGCCTGCTCAAGCTGCCCCCAGCCGTGCGGGCCATGGTCATCGAAGGCCGCCTCAACATGGGGCACGCGCGGGCCCTCTTGGGCCTGGAGGACGATCACCTCATCGAGCGTCTGGCCCGCCAGGCGGCGAGCCGCGGGCTCTCCGTGCGGCAGGTCGAGGCCCTGGTCAAGCGCGAGCGGGCGAGCGCCGACCGGCCTGCCGCATCACCGCCGCAGCCTTCCCCCGCCGCCCGCGATCTCGTGCGCCGTCTCGAGCAAGCCCTGGCCACCAAGGTGAAGCTGGTGGAATCGAGCCCCACCCGCGGGCGCATCGAGATCCACTACGCCTCCCTCGACGCGCTCGACGCCGTGCTGGCCAAGATACTCCGTCGCGGATAGGGCCGGCCCGGAGGAAGAAAACACGAAGGACACGGCGGACGCAGAGACGGAAGATAATGTTCTTTTCGGCTCTAGATCCGAACCCTTTCTTCTCCCTTCCGTCTCTGTGTCCCCTGTTCTACTACTTCCGTGATTCTTCGCCTGGCGCGACGATTTCTTCAGCCGCGGCGTCAAGAGGCTTCGGGCTCCAGTCTCCAGGCTTCAGGCTGAAGTGCAGGGCGGCGGAAGACGCGATCGCTGCCACCCACCGATCAACCTGCAGCCTGCAGCCTGCAGCCTGCAGCCATCTTGGGTTGTGGGCGAAGCCCGCGCTATGTACTCTGTGGTGAAAACGCGCACCGACGACGCACGGCCTGCTAGCCTAGGCAGCACGCCCAGGCGCACCTGCTGCGCGCAGGCGTTTGGCGTGCTCGACCATGAGGGCATGGAATTCCTGGTAGTCGGCCAGCGTGCGCGGGAGGTGCTGTTCGCAGTAGCGCTTGGCCCGGTCGTAGTCGAGCGGGGGCCGACAGAAGCCGTGGCGGCGGAGCACGCGCAGGGTGTAGGCGTCGATCACCATCTCGACCTGGCCGTAGGCATAGAGCCGAATGCTGTCCGCGGTCTCCGGACCGATGCCCCACACCGAAAGCAGGGCCTCGCGACCGGGCGTGCGGCCGCCCTGCCCCAGGTAGAACTCCGCGAACGCCCGCAGCTTCTTGGCCTTGGCGCGGAAGTAGCCCGAGGAGCGGATCGCGGTCTCGAGCGCTCCTTCGGCGGCACCCAGGATGGGGCGCGGCGAAAGCAGCCCGGCGCGGACAAGCTCGACGAGCGCCTTTTCCACGTTGGTCCAGGCCGTGTTTTGGGTAAGAATGGCACCGCAACAGATCTCGAATCGTTGGGACTCGGTGTGCGGAAAGGTAAAGTCGCCCGGATGGTACCCAGTCAGCCGGCCCGTCAGGGTGGGGTTTCTTCCTGCATGGTCAAGCAGGGGCCACCAGCCCTGCGGCCCATAGGCTTCGAGCATCCTTGCCGCAAAGGCAGGAAGCGGCATCCGCCGGGACAGCGCAAGAGGCTGACATGGCTTGGCTGGAACTCCCATCAGAATCACCTCGGACATAGCATGAAGCGACCTGGTTTCTCGAACCCGCTTGTGAACAATTCGGCTGCGCGAGGGTGCCCCGGCACCATCTTCTCATGAGGATCGGCGAAATCCTGGTCCAGCTCGGACTCATCACGCCGGAACAACTGCAAGTTGTTGTTGACGAGCGCGATCTGCTCGGCGGCAGGTTCGGCACCCAGCTCGTGGAACGTGGGCTGGTCGACACCGAGCAGGTCTCCGAGGCGCTCAGCCGACAGATGCGCATCCCGGCCGCCTTCCAGCGCCACTTCGATCGCGCCGATCCAGCCATCGTGGCTCTCCTCAAGCCCAACCTCGCCGCCCGCCACATGGCCATCCCCCTCGTGGCGGCCCGCTCGGGGACCAAGCGCGTCTTGGTCGCCATGGCTACCCCCCAGGACGTACGGGTGGTCGACGATGTCGCCTTCTCCCTCGGCGCGCGCGTCGAGCCCATGGTCGCGGCCGAGCTGGCCATCGCGCGCAACCTCAAGCGTTTCTACAACATCGACGTGAAGCTGACTCGGCCGGCGCGGCCCGAGCCCGCACGCGGCCCTGAAAGCGCCTCGTCGCACGGGCTTGTTGCCCCGGCCGACGAGCCTCTTGTGCCGAGGCGCCCCACCCTGTCGTTCTACGGCGATGCAGCAGGGGCGGTGCCGCGGAACCTGCCCCCGCCCATTGAAGCCGCCGTCACCTTGGAGGAAGTCCTTCGCCGCCTCACCGTGGCGGAGGAGCGCGAGCAGGTGGCCGACATCCTCGTCGACTTCATGATGCCGCGGTTCGGCTGCGGACTCGTCTTTCTCCTGCGCAGGGGCAGCGCAAAGGTCTGGCGCGGCTTCGCCCCCGGCGTCGAGGCGCGCGCTCTCGAAACCATCACATTTCCCTTGTCGATGCCCTCGATCTTCAGCACCACCACGGAACGCGGCGTGATGTTTCGCGGGCCGCTGCCGACTGACGCGAATCACCTGCACGTGCAGATCTGGAAGTACCTGGGCTGCGAGACCCCCGCCGAGACCCTGCTGATTCCCGTCGCCATCGGCGAGCGCGTCGTGTGCCTGGTGTACGGGCATGCAAAAGAGAAGCTGGAGGATGCCTGCGTGGAGGAAATGGAGGCTGCCTGCAGAGCGGTGGGAGATGCCTTCGTCAGGCTCATCCACACGGCGAAGGACGGCCAGCAGCCGACCACGCTCCTGCCGCGCTGACCGACCGGTGAAAGCACCAAATGGCTTGAACCCCAGGTCCTTTCGGGAGGTTCACCCCAGGGAGCACAGCGCGGGCTTCGCCCCCAACCCAAGATGGCTGCAGGCTGCAGGCTGCAGGCTGCAGGTTGCAGGTTGATCGGTGGGTGGCAGCGAGCGCGTCTTCCACCGGCCTGCACTTTGGCCTGAAGCCTGGAGACTGGAGCCCGCAGCCTCATGACGCCGCGGCTGAAGAAATCGTCGCGCCACGCGAAGAAACTCGGAAGTAGTAGAACAGAGCACTCCGAGAATCCCCTCGCTTTGGAAACGTTCGGTGCGCTAGCCCGCATTGTTCACGACGATAGGTTTTCAAACGAAGCACATTGGACAATCCGTGGTCACCTGCGTGAAGGATGGCGGGCTAGCTTCATTGTGATGGAAACCCTGGGAGGGTTTCCAAACCTTCCCGCGCTCTGGCT
>Ga0172363_10002261_pt1 | contig 15517 bp, 15 predicted proteins | sample LakKivs2_kivu2a2_FD_114541 | JGI IMG/M metagenome (GOLD analysis project Ga0172363, IMG submission 114541) | Sediment microbial communities from Lake Kivu, Rwanda - Sediment s2_kivu2a2 | ecosystem: Environmental > Aquatic > Freshwater > Lake > Sediment | place: Rwanda: Western Province, Lake... | reverse complement strand
GAAGCGTCCGATCCAGACGGGAACACGTATATTGATTATGCCGCATCCAGAAATGGATGCAGCGATAAAAGTTAATACCTTGCATAAGAGTAATCCATTCACGCAAAAACCGCAGTGTAGTTCTGACAAGTGGAGACCTCTTTTGGATCTCCGAGAGGTTACTCTCTTGGTCGCCTGCTTTAGCAGGCGAGGTATTTAGTACATCTATACGGACGAGGGATCCCGTGCCGAGCAGCCTTAGATTGTTCGCTTCGCGAAGAGAACAATCTGTCGGAGCGTGGTGAAGAAGGGACTGCCATTTGGAAAGTCCGGATGCCTGCAATAATGAATAAAAAGCAGGGACTTGCTAAACCGGCTTGCTTTTTGGGGTTGATTCGCGTAAGATTACCAGCCAGGGTAGATACCCCACGGGCATAGTCCGTGGCATTAAATATCTCGCCCGCAAGCGGGCGACCAAGAGAGTAACCTCTCTTGGAACTCTCTTTTGCAAGGTTTAACATTTTATTGGCGTTCATTCCTCCATGCCTTTAAGGCATGGAGGAATGAACGTGGCAAAATGAAAGAAAAATTAACCGCGAACTACCTTTATTTTGGCACCGTAGAACCTGATCCAAACTGGCGGATTAAGGACCACCGGCACGACCATTTTGAAATCATAGGGGTAAGCAGTGGCAGGGCAGCAGTGCGTTACAATCGACGTCTTTATCAGGTAAGCGGTCCGGCTATCCTGGTTTATCAGCCAGGTGCATATCATCAGGAGGTTGCAGACAAACAGCATCCATGGAAAACAATGTATCTGGGGGTGCGGATTACGGGTTGGCCAGGCGGGTCATTTAAGCGTCAGGGTTTACTTACAGTTAATCCGGTTTCCTCAATCAGGGAAGGCTTGTCCATATTATCAAAAATTCAGCAGGAAATAACCGGCCGTCAGTGGTGTCAGAAACCGGTTATTACCGGCCGTGTTTATGAGTTAATCCGGCTGTTGCTGGTGCGGCATGAACCGGCAAAGGAAAAAACTGAAGTTTCTCCGGCGCAGAAAATCCGGCAGCAGCAAATCATCTCCAGGCTGAAATCATACATTGAAACTCATGCCAGCGATAAAGTATCCCTGACACAATTAACCGAGGTGGTTTATCTGAGTCCCTATTACCTGAGCCATATTTTTAAAGCCGAGACCGGTTATTCTCCTATCCATTACCTGATCAAGGTCAAGGTGGACCTTGCCAGGAAACTGCTGGCTGATCCGAATCTGACTGTTTCCCAGGTAGCGGCAAGGATCGGTTATGAAAGCATTCATTACTTCAGCCGCATATTCAAGACTGTTGAAGGAATTTCCCCGAAAGCTTACCGGAACCGCCTTTTTACCAGAGCAATAACAGACAAATAAAAAACAATCCTGTCTAACGACAAATTCCCGCAACCTGTGTAAACTGGCATTAAAGTTTAAGGGAGGAAACCAATATGAAAATATGCCTGAATACAGCCACAACCGGTAAATATCCCCTGGCGGATGATATCAGGTTTTGCGGCAAGTACGGTTATGACGGTATTGAAATAGATACCGGCAAGCTTGAGGCATACCTGAAATCAAAATCGCTGACCGACCTGAAAAAGCTGCTTGCTGATAACCGGCTGAAGGTTGCTGCCCTGATGGCCTTTGGTTTCGTTCCATTCGGAGCAGATAAACCTGCGGCACTGGCGGTAATAAACAGGTGGGCGCCGGCAGCCAGGGATCTGGGTGCTCAAATTCTGTTGACATACATAGCCGGTGTACCGCCTGCAGATATGCCGCTGGAGCAGGCTTTTACTCTGGCTGGTAAAAGCGGCATTGAATATGCCGAACTCGCGCAAAAATACGGTCTCAAAATTGCCCTGGAACCGATAGGCGGACACCCATTCATGCCCGGACCGGTTGAGGCAATGAAAATAATTGCCGCATCCGGCAACCACCCTGCCCTGGGACTGATGATGGACACCTTCCATTACTACAAGAGCGGAATCAGCCGGGAAGCCAAACAGCAGATACCGTCTGACAGGCTGTTAATTGTCCATGTCAATGACTGCGAGGATCTGCCAAGGGAACAGCTGAACGACAGTCACCGGCTATACTGCGGACTTGGTGTAATTCCCCTGGTGGAAGATTTCAGGATGCTTGCCGCAAAATCCTACCAGGGTTACCTCTCAATTGAAATATTCCGGCCGGAATACTGGCAGGACAAGCACGAGAATATCATTCGCCGGGCCAAGAGCGGGATTGATAAAGTTCTGGCAAAAATCTAAGGAGAAAAATCATGGGAAAAATTAAGATGGGTTATGTCGGGTGCGGTTTCCTTGCGCAGAAAGTCCACCTGCCAAACCTGGCCAGCCTGCCGGATGTCGAATTTGCCGCAATTGCGGAGGTCAGGGAAAAACTGGGACGAAAAGTCCAGTCCAGGTTCAACATCGCAAAATATTATCCGGACCACCGGGCTCTGGCAAACGACAAAGATATCACGGCAGTCGGCGTTTCCGGGCATCAGCTTGTCCAGGGCGATATTGCCGCAGACCTGTTGCTGGCAGGCAAATGCGTTTTCATGGAAAAACCGATGGCGCTGTCAGTGGCGCAGGCAGAGAAAATCCTTGCCGCTGAGAAGAAGGGCGGCGGACGTCTGATGGTCGGATACATGAAGCGCTACGATCTCGGAAATGAGCTGGCCCATGATAAAATCCAGGAATTTAAATTGAATAAAGAGTTCGGTAACGTTGTTTATGTGAGAAACCATGGCTTCGGCGGAAACTGGGTTGCCGGCGACGACGTGCAGATTGAAAGCACAGATGAACCGGTTCCGCAGGTGCCGGACCTGAGTCTGGACTGGCTTCCTGAGAAATATAACGACCTCTACATCGGCTATCTTCAGCAGTTTACCCACAATGTGAATCTGATCAGGTATTTGCTCGACGCCGGAGATAATACCAGAGTGAAAGTGGTCGATTTGAATCCCGACGGGTATACCGGCGTTATCATTCTTGAGGTCAACGGTGTCCGGGCAATTATAGAGTCAGGGGGCGATTCCTATCCTGCCTGGGAGGAACACACACAGGTCTATTTCGACAAAGGCTGGGTTAAAACTTCCTCGCCTCCGCTGCTGCTGAGAAATACCTCTGCCAAGGTGGAAATATTCCGCGGCGGAGAAAAACCAGAATGGGATACACCGCATGTCGGCTGGGGCTGGTCGTTCAAACGGGAGATGGAGCACTTCATTGCCCGGGTAAAGGATGGAAAACCGTTCAGGTCAAGCGGACAGGATACCCTGACGGATGTCAGGATTTTCGAGGAAATTTTCAAAATCTACATAAAAGGAGACGTAAAATGAAACTTGGATACCTTACCGAGTACACGCCGGAAGAAGTGGCTTTGGCAGCCGGGTTGAAATTTGATTCTCTGGAAATCGGTGTTGCTTTTAATACGGACGAACAGACAGTCGCACTGGAGGAAAAAACCGGTGAAGCCAGGGAAAACCTGTCGAAACATAAAATTGCAGTTTCCGCCCTGGCATGTTACGGCAATTTCCTGGCAATTGGTGACGACATCATGGTGAAACTGTTTAGCAAAGCCGCTGCGGTTGCAAGGTCGCTTGGCACCAATGTTATTACCACTATGGCCGGACGTCTTGCCGATAAAAACATCGACGAAAATATGCCAAGGCTGAAAGCCCTGTGGAGCAAGGTGGCAAAAGTAGGGGAAGACCAGGGAATCAAAATTGCCTTTGAACCCTGGCCTGGTGTGGTCAACGGCCACGGACCGTATTTACTGTTTAATTCCGCCTCAACTCCGGAATTGTGGTCCAGAATTTTCAATGAAGTCAGGTCAGACGTTCTGGGCATTGAGTATGACCCGTCACACCTGATCTGGCAACAGATAGATTATCTCCATGCAATCAGGGATTTTGGTCCGCGAATTTATCATATGCATGCCAAGGACACTCTTATTGACCAGACCCGGTTGAAAAAATGCGGGGTTTTGGGCGGTAACTGGTGGCGTTTTACAATTCCCGGCGAGGGAAATGTCGACTGGCCCGGTGTATTTGGTACTTTGAAACAGGTGAATTACCAGGGCGATATCGCGATTGAGCACGAAGATGCAAATTACACCGGAGAAAAGCGCGTCCCAGGGCTGTCCAAAGCACGGGATTTCCTGCGGCCATTCACTGACAAACAAGGATGACACAATCCTTATTTGTTCATTAGTGCCGGCATTCGCACGGCAGTCCTTTCTTCACTGCGCTCCACACAGTCATTATTGCCAGCAGTCGCGTCTAAAACCGTTTGCTCAAAACATTTCAGGCAGCTGCGTAACTTGTTTCGGTTCAATACAACAGCATCCAAAGGAGTGTCTCCTTTGCTATTCTCTTTTGAGAGGAATAATTTGTCGTTGCGGTTAACTTCGTTAATCGCGGCAAAATCAGACATACTCGCTGAAAGATTCCTGAAATCTTTTCGTTCATAAACGGTTTAAGGACGCTTAATACTGGCAATAATGAATTTTAAATAATTAAGTATTATGTCACCTTAATTAATCAGGTATTTGCTTGACAATTGGCGGATTATGTATTAAATGGTATTGCAGGAAAAGGCAGTATAGTGGTGAAGGAGGAAAAGCAGGGATATGAAAAACAATAAAGAAATAGGTAAGACAATGCCAACGCCAGGCGACACGAAATGGTTTGTACACGACAGATTCGGAATGTTTATCCACTGGGGCCTTTACGCCATGGCAGCAAGGCATGAGTGGGTAAGGCACAACGAGGAGATTCCGAATGAAACATACGACAGCAAATATTTCGCGCGGTTTAACCCTGACCTGTATAATCCCTGCGAATGGGCAAAGGCAGCGGCAAATGCAGGTATGAAATATTTTGTGATTACGACAAAACACCATGAGGGTTTTTGCCTGTGGGACAGTGAATATACCGACTACAAGGCACCGAACACTCCGGTAAAAAAGGACCTTCTGAAGCCGATGGTTGAAGCGTTTCGCGGCCATGGGCTCAAAGTGGGATTTTATCATTCGTTAATTGACTGGCACCATCCCCAGTTCATCATAGACAAGCACATCGGACCTTACAGAAACAAGGACAGGGAAGCGCTGAACAAAGGAAGAAAACAGGAAAAGTATGCGGAATATCTGCATAACCAGGTCAGGGAACTTCTGACAAAATTCGGGAAAGTAGACATTCTATGGCTGGATTTCAGCTATCCCAATCCTGAAGGCACAGGAAAGGGAAAAAATGACTGGCAGAGCGAAAAACTTTACAAAATGGTAAGAGAACTTCAGCCGAAAATCGTTCTAAACGACAGGCTGGATCTGGACTACGGGTTCGACATCAAGACGCCTGAGCAGGTTCAGCCGCGTTCATGGGTAACCTTCAACGGCCAGCCGGTTGTCTGGGAGGCATGCCAGACATTTTCAGGGTCATGGGGCTATCACAGGGATGAATCCACCTGGAAAAGCGTGGATATGCTGATCTGGATGCTCATCGATGCTGTCAGCAAAGGCGGAAATCTCCTGCTGAATGTGGGGCCGACCGCGCGCGGAGAATTTGACAAGAGGGCGCTCGACCGTCTTTCCGGAATCGGAGAATGGATGAAAAGACATTATAGGTCGATTTACGGATGTACACAGGCACCTGAGGAATTTGATTCGCCGAAAGACTGTCGTCTTACCTATAATTCCGAGACAAAACGGCTTTATGTACATCTTCTGAACTGGCCGTTCGGAGGATTGTTTATGGACCGCGTCGCTGGAAAAGTTGAGTATGCTCAGCTTCTGAACGACGGCTCAGAAATAAAGTTTGAGCCGTATAAAGTACCTGACTGGCAGAAGGACAAAGGAAATAAAGAAACCCTGTTGTTTCATCTGCCGGTGGTAAGACCGGAAGTGACAGTGCCGGTAATAGAACTGTTCATAAAATAAATAAGGTGACATAATACTTAATTCCTGTGTAGATTTTCCAGTATAATATCTGCGGGGAGGCGATAAATGCCTGAGAGTTCCGCTTATGCGGAAGACCCGGTGAACCTGAACTGGATAATGCCAGCGTAGGGAGGGGAAATACTTTTAACCCTTATGCAATCGGCATAAGGGTTTTGTCATTTGAAGGAGGAAAAATGGACGAGAAACTGCCTGAATTGGGAAAAATACATCCGGAATTTTTTAACAGGGTTATTTATCCGCACCTGGGAAATCCCGACAAAACAATTCTGGTGAAACCCCAGCATGGTGTGGATTTTGGAGTTGTGGACCTTGGAGATAAGGTGATGGTGCTTTCTACAGACCCGTTTTACATTGCGCACGAGCTGGGTATGGAAAAAGCGGCATGGTTTGCGGTTCATATCATTGCCAGCGACGTAGCTGTGAGCGGAATCAGGCCCAGGTACCTTTCAATTGATTTAAACCTTCCGCCTGAAATGACAGAGGAACAGCTGACCGGAATGTGGAAGGAAGTCGACAGGGAATGCAGAAAACTCGGAATTAATGTGGTGACAGGGCACACTGCCAGGTACCAGGGATGCACCTATCCAATGGTCGGCGGAGCCACTATGTTCGGCATCGACAAGCGAGAAAAACTGATTATTCCCAATGCAAGGCCGGGCGATGCGATTCTCATTTCAAAAGGGCCTGCGATTGAGACCACCGCCCTGATGTCGGCATATTTCCCGCAATACCTCGAGGAAAAATACGGCAGGGATTTTGTTAAAAAAGCCCAGGACGTTTATTATCAGATGTCGACCGTGAAAGATGCCCTGACAGCCGCAGGAACCGGAGGCGTTACCGCGATGCATGATGCGACAGAATGCGGCATCCTGGGAGGAATTTTTGAAATTGCCAGCAGAAGCAAAGTGGGAATTGAGCTGGATATCGACAAAATTATCCTGCAGGACGAGGTCGCAAAGACCTGCGAGTGCTTTAACATTGACCCTTATGTGGCAATCAGCGAAGGCACTCTGCTTGCGACTGTCCGGCCTGATAAGGCGGATAAGGTGGTGTCTGCCCTGAAAAAACAGGGAATTCCGGCAAGCATTGCCGGAGAAGTCAAAACAAAGGGCGCAGGAATGCATGTTTATCGTGCCGGCAGAAAAACAGTCCTGGAGCATCCAAAGGTTGACCCGTTCTGGATCCGTTTTGCAGAGTATTCAAATAAATAGGGACAGTTACCATTTTTCTCAAGCCCATCTTTAGGGCTTATTTTGCAAGGTTCAATTCATCTACGGCCAAGCCAGTGGTATTCTGAATGCGGCAAAATAAAATATCCGTTTGACAAGACGACAGCAAAGGTCTAAAATAATTTCAAAAGATATTGAAACCATAACTATTGATCAGAAGGAATATTAAAATGAAAAAAGAACCGATGCTGACAAAAACCAGGGAGTGGAAGTCGCTGAAAAAGCACCAGACCAGGATCGCAAAGGTGCGCCTGCAGGACCTGTTCAGCAATGACAAGGAACGTTGGAAAAAGTTCCTGGTCAGGAATGATGGAATGGGGATTCTGCTGGATTATTCCAAAAACCTGGTGACCACGGACACGATGAAACTGCTGTTTGCCCTGGCAAAGTCCGCAAAAGTCAGGCAGTACGCTCTGAATATGTTCAGCGGCAGGAAGATAAACTGGACCGAGCAAAGGGCTGTCCTGCATATTGCCCTGAGAAGCCAGTCGTGGCGACAGATAATTGTCGACGGCAAGGATGTCATGCCGGAGATAAAAGGCGTTCTTGCCAGGATGGAGAAATTTTCCTCGGACGTCCGGACAGGCAAATGGGTTGGGCACACGGGGATGAAGATTGCCGACGTGGTAAACATCGGGATTGGCGGGTCTGACCTGGGTCCGCGGATGGTGTGCGAAGCGCTGAAGCATTGTGCCGACGGTCCGCAGGTGCATTTTGTTTCCAACGTGGACGGTGCCGACATCTTTGAAACGCTGAAGCGTCTGAAACCGGAGACAACGTTATTCATAGTGGCGTCCAAAACATTCACCACGCAGGAAACAATGGCAAATGCGCACACAGCCAAAAAATGGCTTGTTTCAGCTCTCGGCGACAAGGCGACCCCGAAACATTTTGTGGCTCTGTCCACAAACAAAGCAAAGGTGCAGGAGTTCGGAATCAGCGCAGAGAACATGTTTGAATTCTGGGATTTTGTCGGCGGAAGGTATTCGGTCTGGTCGGCAGTCGGGCTGTCGGTTGCATGTTGCGCGGGTTTTGACAGATTCAGGGAGATGCTGGAAGGCGGTTATATGATGGACCGGCATTTCATCGACACTCCGCTGGAAAAGAACATGCCGGTAATTCTTGCCCTTCTCGGAATATGGTACAACAATTTTTTCAGCGTCCAGACACACGCTGTCCTGCCCTACTGCCAGTACCTGCACCGTCTGCCTGCGTATCTGCAGCAGCTGGATATGGAAAGCAACGGCAAGACCATAAACATCGACGGGAAACGGGTAAATTACCAGACAGGTCCGATTATCTGGGGCGAGCCGGGAACCAATGGACAGCATTCCTTTTACCAGCTGATTCACCAGGGCACCAAGATGATACCTGCTGATTTCATCGGAATTATAAATCCTCCGGAAAAGGTCGGCGGGCACCACGAAATGCTGATGTCGAATTTCTTTGCCCAGACACAGGCTCTGGCATTCGGGTTGAGCAGGGATAAGGTGATTGAATCAATGGCTAAAGAGGGGTTTGGCAGCGATGATATTGCCATGCTGGCTTTGCACCGGACTTTTGAAGGAAATAAACCCACAAACAGCATTTTGTTTTCAGAACTTACTCCCAGAACACTGGGCTCTCTGATTGCCTTATACGAACACAAAGTTTTTGTCCAGGGCGTAATCTGGCGGATAAACAGTTTTGACCAGTGGGGAGTTGAATTAGGCAAAAAGCTGGCTGGCAGGATTCTCAAGGATATTTCTGCCGGTAAACCAGGAAACGACCACGACATCTCTACTGCAGGACTGCTGGAATATTACCTGAAAAAGAAATTACACTGAAAATTTTTACATATTTTTATGGTGCTGGACATAGTTGGCAAGGAATGCATGGAGGTCTTTGTTTAAAGATTTAAATAGTTCGCCGACAATCGGCAGGTAACCGAGCAGACTCAGCAGAGCCGTTATGATAACTCCCGCTAAAACACCCAGAGAACCTATGCCTAGTGTGAACCCGATGCCCCGGCTCAGTCCTGCAAGAAAGTTGGTCCAGATTAATTTTTTAGGATTTTGAAGCAGTTCCAGGTAATCCTCAATCTGACGTTTATCCAGGTGTACGTTCAGTTTCTCTATTGCTTTTATCAGTTGTCCCTTTTTTTCCTCGCTCAGCTCTTTATCGTCATGTTTGTTTGCTTCCATTTTCTCACCTCACCTGTATTTTAACACAAAATATAAAATAGGGACAGTTGCCATTTCTTTTCTGTGGCATCCTGGCAGGCAAAAGTATAAAATATCAAACGGGAAAACTAATGCCGCTTTTTAAAACAGAAGGGATAGTCCTCCGGACGATTGATTTCGGGGAGGCCGATAGAATTGTCACGTTTTTTACCCGGGATTTCGGCAAAATCAAAGCAGTGGTGAAAGGCGTACGCAGGACCCGGAGCAGATACGGAAGCGCGGTCGAACTTCTAAGCCGCACCCAGGTTTTCCTGTGGGGGAAACCTGGCAGGGAGCTTTTCCGCATGACCCAGTGCTGTATAGTCAACTCCTTCAAAAACCTCAGAGAAGACCTTGGGAAATTAGGGGCAGGCGCTTACATCGCTGAACTTATCGACCAGCTTACTGAACCCCATGAAAAAAGTCCTGAGATTTACCATCTTCTGCTGACATGCCTCTCAATGCTTGAGAAGGAAGACGATTTCAAGAAAATCATATATTTATTTTCAGTGCGGCTGATTACCCTTGCCGGCTGGAAGTTCAATCTTGCAAACTGCAGTTATTGCAAAAAACCAGTGGAACTGTCCGGAAGAACAGGGAAACTGCATTTAAGCGGACACTGGGGAGGACTGCTCTGCGGTTCCTGTGTTTCAAAGGACCGGCAGGCAATAGATACAATACCCGGAACCGTCCAGCATCTTCGGTACCTTCAGAGGGTCGAAATCGGCAAATTCAGGCGTCTGAAACTGTCGCTGAAAGAAAAACAGGAACTGGAACGCGTCCTGGAATATTTCCTTGTGTGTCAGACCGGCAGGGAATTCAAGGCGCTTAAATTCCTGAAAGAGACAGTAAATGAAAGTTGACAAATTTCCGGTATAGGATTAATATAAACACTGAATGATTCCCAGGACAAAAATCATAGCGACACTCGGCCCTGCCAGCACTTCTGAAACCATTGTCAGGAAAATGGTGATGGCAGGGCTTGACGTTGTGCGGCTGAATTTTTCGCACGGGCTTCATCCCGACCACCTGGCGCGGCTGGAAACCGTCAGAAAAATCAACAGAAAATACCGCCGGCATATCAGGATCCTGCAGGACCTGGAAGGGCACAGAATCCGGGTGGGCAGACTGCCAGGCCATCAGGTTGAGTTGAAGAAACGGCAGACCATATACCTGATTCAGGCGGAAGCATCCGACAGGCGTGATTATATTCCTTTTGATTACCAGGGTAAACTGGATGTCTTCAAAAAATGGCAGGCAATTTATATCGACGACGGAAATCTGACGCTGGAAATAACAGGCAGGAGCAGACAATCTCTTACGGCCAGGGTAATCGTCGGAGGAACGCTGAAGGAGCACAAGGGAATAAACGTTCCGGAGGCAAAACTGAAGTTCAGGGGAATGACCGAAAAAGATACGGCCGACCTGGAATTCGGGATTGCCAGCCATGTTGATTTCGTTGCACAATCATTTGTCCAGACCCCGGAGGACGTGACAGTTGTAAGAGAATATATCGGCAGCCGGCTGCCCGGCGTAAAAATCATAGCAAAGATAGAGAACAGGGAAGGCATAAAAAACATAGATGGGATTATAGATGCCTGCGACGGTATAATGATTGCGAGGGGCGACATGGGCGTTTCCGTGCCGATCTGCGAGATACCTTTCCTGCAGAAGGAAATCATCAGGCACTGCATTTCGCACAACAAGCCGGTGATTACGGCAACCCAGATGCTTGAGAGCATGACAGAGCACACAAGGCCCACCCGCGCCGAAGTCACGGATGTGGCGAACGCTATTCTGGACGGCACCGACTTTGTGATGCTCTCGGAAGAGACAGCCGCCGGAAAATATCCCGTTGAATCCGTTGCCATGATGAACGAAATAATCAAGTGCACGGAACGTTCAGGTCTTTACCGTAAAAAACAGTGACGTTGGAATACAACCAAAATATTTTCTTGACATATTCTGGAAATCTGGTAAAATATACACAGTCATGATGAACATTGAACACATAAACATAAGGTTAAATTGGTGGTGGGCGTGGTGTGTCTGGAGGGCTGCCTGCCGCTAGCTAACTGTTATTAAGCAATAATCAGCCGTGTGGCAGTCAGCCGCACGGCTTTTTTGTTTGAAGCCGTGGAATATATCACGGCTTTTTTTGTTTTTAGAAAGGGGAAAAAAGGAAGAAAATGATATTTCCTGAAATTGAAGAATTGAAAGCTTTGCGCGGAAAATTCAACAGGGCGGTTGTTTACCGGGAGATAAGCGGCGATACCGTTACCCCGATAGGACTTGCCAGAAAATTTTCCGGCTCAAAATACCTGTTTCTGCTGGAAAGCGCGAACATGGACAAGATGTTTTCAAGATTCTCGTTTCTGGGCTGGAATCCTGCCAGAACAGTGCTTTTCAGAAACGGGAATCTCATTGTGAGGTCCAACGGCGATGAGAAAATTCTGCCGACCAATCCCGCGGCATTTCTGGCAGAGGAACTTAGGACAGCCAGGGGATGCCCGGGAAAAATCGGGGATTTTGCAGGAGGATTTGTAGGGTTTTTCGGGTACGAAACAGTGAATTACATGGATGTTCTGCGGGAGCCGGTGAAAGAGCCACAGGACGACCTGCTGGCAGGGTTTTTTGATGTGAACGAGTTTTGTGTTTTTGACAATCACCTGGGCAAACTCTACGCAGCCTGTGTAATCGACCTGGACAACGATTTAGCCGAAGCATATTCTGCGGCTGAAAAAAGAACGGCAAAAATAGCAGAAGAGTTGATGGCGCACGACATCAAGAACGGGCCGAGCGATTCAGAGCCGGTCATAAACAAGGAATACACAGAATCGGAGTTTGTCGACAGGGTCCGGAAGGTAAAGGAAGACATCATCGCAGGAGAGGCAATCCAGGTGGTTTTTTCCAGCAGGTATGAGGCAAAGGCAAGGATTAATCCTCTGAGTTTTTACAGGGCTTTGAGGAATATAAACCCCTCACCATACATGTTTTACCTGAAATTTGACGAAACCGTCATATGCGGCTCCTCCCCTGAGATTCATCTGAAAGTAAAGGACAGGCAGGCAACCCTTAAACCTATTGCAGGAACATATCCTGTTTCGGGCGACATTGAAAAAGCCACGGAATCTCTTCTTGCTGATCCCAAGGAGCAGGCAGAACACCTGATGCTTCTGGACCTGGCAAGAAACGACCTTTACAGGGGGTGCGACGTTGAAACCGTAAAGGTCACAGAGTCTTTTACACCGGAAACTTATTCGCATGTGATTCACATTGTTTCAACAGTGACAGGAACCCTCAGGAACGGTACTTCTGCGCTGGACCTGTTTTTCAAAACATTTCCTGCCGGAACAGTAAGCGGAGCTCCGAAGGTCAGGGCAATGGAGCTGATAAGCCAGTATGAAAAATCTCCGCGGGGATTCTATGCCGGCTGTGTTGGATATTTCGGGTATGACGGAAATCTGGATACCTGCATCACAATAAGGAGCGCCTTGTTCACAGACGGAAAGATGGTATTGCGTGCCGGTGCCGGAATTGTTTTCGACAGCGATCCTGCACGGGAGTTCGGAGAAGTTGAAAGAAAACTGATGGCGCTTTTCACAGCCGTAGAAATGGTCAGGAAACTGGAGGAAGAAAATGTTTTTGCTCGTTGATAATTACGATTCCTTCACCTATAACCTTTACGCTCTTTTTCGCTTATCCGGCGCAGAAGTCACAGTTGTCAGGAATAACAAGCTGGTGAATGCCGATAAATACGAGGGGATAATAATTTCTCCCGGTCCTTCAACCCCGGCAAATGCCGGATATTCACTTAAGTATCTGGAGCTCTATGCAGGCAAAAAGCCGTTTTTTGGTGTCTGCCTGGGTCTGCAGGCAATCGGTTCTTATCTGGGTTATCCGATATCCGGAGCAGAGACGATAATGCACGGAAAAAAGGACAGGATTGTCAGGCAGGGGAAAAGCGAACTTTTTGGAAATCTGCCCGGCACATTTACCGGTGTGAGGTACCACTCGCTGTCGGTGAAAACAGACGGCAGAGTTGTCACTGCCAGGGCGGAGTCCGACAATGAAGTAATGGCGCTGGAAGACAGTAAACAGATGCTTTTCGGAGTCCAGTTTCATCCGGAATCAATTCTGAGCGAGTTCGGTTCCGATATTATAAGGAATTTTCTGAATTTCTGCAGGAGGCGATAAATAGATATGGAAAAAGAGCCGATACTCCAGAAGGCAGTTTCAGGAAACAGACTTTCCTTTGAAGAAAGCAGGGAAATATTTTCAATGATAATGGACGGTAAACTCGCAGAAGCGGAAATAGCGGAACTTCTGGTCGCCCTGAAACTTCAGGAAATAACGGCCGACGAAATAGCAGGTGCGGCGCATGCGATGAATAGTCGCAAAGTCAGGTTACAGCATAACATAAGCATGGTGGTTGACACGTGCGGGACAGGAGGCGACGGAAAATCCACGGTGAACGTTTCAACCGCGGTGGCGCTGGTGATGGCTTCCTTCGGGTATGCGGTTGCAAAGCACGGGAACATTGCGCAGAGCGGGAAAGTCGGTTCAGCGGACATCCTCAGGATGCTGGGTGTGCCCACGGACCTGGGTCCTGACGAGGCAAAGGAATATTTTGAAGAGAACAGGTTTGTTTTCCTTTTTGCGCAGAAATATCATCCTGCAATGAAATACGCGGGCAAGGTCAGAAGAGAACTGAAAATTCCAACCATTTTTAATTTCCTCGGACCCCTGGCAAATCCTGCAGATCCTGATTTCCAGGTGATAGGCATAAACCGCATGGCACTCCTGCCTGTCATTGCCGGTGCAGCCAGGAAACTCGGCAGGAAACACCTGATTCTTTATTCTTCCAGCGACGGCTTCGATGAGGTTTCTTCGTCGGCTCCGACACAATGCTACGAAATCGATGGGGAAAACATAAAAAATTACACGATAACGCCGGAGGAATATTTCACGCCTTTTCCGATGCCGGTTGCCAGGGATGAAACAGAGGCAAAGTATTTATTTATGAAGGCAATTTCAGGGGAAGACGAGAACCTTTCAAACCTTCTGTCGCTGAACTCAGCTCTTGCGCTCAGGGGTCTTGGAAGAGCAAAGGATATTCGTGAAGGAATTGAACTGACAAAGCATTACCTCAGGGCAGGAGCGGTAATGGATAAGCTTCTTGCGCTTCGCATATGAAAAACATACTGAAGGAAATTCTCATGCAGAAAAGAGCTGAATTGTCGGGGCTTGCATCCCCGGCTTTTCGGCGCAGTAAACCTGTCAAACAGGTCCTGCCGTTTTTGATAAAGAGTCCTCTGATCTGCGAGATTAAAAAATTCTCTCCTTCTGCAGGCGCCATTAATCCCGGCGCTGATGTGCAGAGGCAGGCAAAGGTTTATGCCAGGGCAGGAGCCGGCGCTATCAGCGTTCTGACGGACAAAGAGTATTTCGGCGGAAGTTTTGACGACCTGCATTGTGTCGCAAAATCGGTTGATATACCTGTCCTGTGCAAGGATTTCATAATAAGCGAAGTTCAGGTGGAGAATGCATATCTGGCAGGAGCCGACATGATTCTTCTGATTGCTGCTGCGCTTTCAAAAGAGGAAATGTCGCGTCTTTCCCGCCTGGCTGGAAAAAAAGGTCTCAGCATCCTGTATGAAATTCACAAGAAAGAAGAAATCTCGAAGATAAAAAATCTGAACCCGGAATTCGTGGGAGTGAATGCCAGGAACCTGAAAAATATGAGTATCGACAGGGCGAAGTCAGCACGGATTCTCCGGGAACTGAAGGGCGACTTTTTGAAAGTTGCCGAGAGCGGGATCTCAGATACAGACGATATCTGCTATTTCAAGAAGGCAGGGGCGGACGCGTTCCTGGTAGGCACGGCGCTGATGAAAGAAAAAAATCCTGCGGGAAAAATAAGAGAAATGCGGCAGGCGGTGAAAAAATGTTTGTAAAAGTCTGCGGAATAACTGATATAGTGTGTATTGACTGGGCAATTGAGCTCGGCTATGATGCTGTCGGCGTTGTTCTTTATAAAAACAGCAAAAGGTACTGTCCGCCTCCTTATGCTGCCGGGCTCGCAAAATATGCGCGCAACAGGATAAAAACCG
>Ga0172363_10002259_pt1 | contig 15525 bp, 16 predicted proteins | sample LakKivs2_kivu2a2_FD_114541 | JGI IMG/M metagenome (GOLD analysis project Ga0172363, IMG submission 114541) | Sediment microbial communities from Lake Kivu, Rwanda - Sediment s2_kivu2a2 | ecosystem: Environmental > Aquatic > Freshwater > Lake > Sediment | place: Rwanda: Western Province, Lake... | reverse complement strand
GTCAGATTGTTCTCCTCCTATATTAATTCCAATTCCATTTGGTATAGCTGTATTTGATCCACCTATTAATCCATTTGTTATATTTATTCTTGCTGCACCTGCTTTACCATAATCGATTTGATCAACTACTAACAGCCAACTAGTTCCTCTGTCTGCGATTGTTAGATTATTCGCTTCCTGTCCAACGGTTTTTTTACCATATAAATCTTCCATAGAACAAGTCGCTGCCCTGACCCCTTGAATTGTTTGATATTCGAAACATCGTTCTCCTCTCCCGAGATAACCATCAATTCCATCTGATGGGGATTCTATTGTTAACCAACTATTATGATGAAATCCAACAAAACCATTCCAAAATCCAGACAGCCAATTCTCACTCTTTCCATTCCAAATTCTTCCTTTTGCACCACCATTGTACTTAGTTATGTGAAAAATAGTATAGGAACTACTTGTTCCTACCCAAGCATTACCGCTTATATCCACGGTAGCATTAGTACCACCTCTCATGAACCAAGGTTGTACGCTCTTGTCAATAACAACATCTGTGGTTAATCCAGCATTTCTATTGTTCCCTGATTTATCACTCCAAACTCCGGTTGATGGATTCGCCGAGTAAGAATCGAACCAAGAATATGGTTGATAACTCCTAATTTTATCTTCTTGAGCTTTTACCTCATTTACTCTAGTGGCTACATGCGCAGCATCTGCTGCAGCTGCAGCTTTAGCTGCTATTTGCTCTGCAGTCAAATTTACTTCGAGAATTTGAAATACTACTATTCCATTCCATTGGGTACTTCTATTATCATCATAAGGATTATATTGTGAATTAGGGTGCGATGGAAAAGAATAGTCTGGTGATATGTAAGCTCCCTTATAAACATTTGAGCCACCACCTCCTCCTCCTCTATAAACAGCTACTTGATTCCCCATCCAAGGATTAGTCCAAACTCCAGGACCACCACCAGGTCCACTTCTTAATCCACCACCACCTCCGCCACCAACTTGACCATTTTTTTTTGCATACCAATTAGTGAGTTCATTACTCGTATTTAGTTCATTCTCTCATACTTGTTGTCCTGTAGAAACACCCTCTGTATTATCCCAATAAGTTGCCCATACTCCTCTTCCATTGATTGATAGTGCATTTCCTCCCTCTTGTTCTTCACCAAATCCCCTACCACCTCCTCCACCAGCAATCGCAATTATGCTTTTAATTCCTTCTAATGAATATATATCGGCATTACTCCTTCTAATATCAGATGACCCTCCACCTCCACCTGAAGACATTCCCGGACCAACATTGCCACCATCACCTCCATTTGGCCAACCACCTCCATTATTATCTGCCTGTCTTCCCACAACTACATATATATTTGTTTCACCTTGTATAGTATATTCACAACAAAACCACCCCCCAAATGAACTAGACTCACTTTGACCTTGTCCATAATTTGGACCATACTTATTACCATCTCCTCCTCTAACCCATACTCTTACTTTTTTTGCATTATTAACTGGGAATGTTTGTAAGTTTCCTGTATAATTGAACTCTATCTTTTGTCCAACTGTATAACTTGCTGACTGGAATTTTTCAATTACATCGCTATTTTTTATCGAGAGAGGTTTTTCTATAAATTCAAAATTTCTTTTTCTCTTTTTTCCAATTTTTCGATTTGTCAATCCATCAAAAATAAAAAATAAAACCAATGATGAAATGGAAATTAATAGAATACTCTCTCGCCGGTATCCTATGTATTTCAGCACAATAAAGCAAGATATTACTACCGCTAGTATCAATAAACCAATCTTGCTGAATATTAGTTTTTTCTCCATTATTATATTATTAGAAAAATATAATAACTTTTAAATTAAATTTCTAAAAAATTAAATTTTATTTGTATTGATCTCTAACTCTTCTCTTCTCTTCTAATATTCTTAATTTATTAGATACATCTTGATCCGCAGCACTCAATGCGGTTCCAAGTGAATTACAATTCTCAGGATTGGCTGGTGGAAGTGCTCTACCGGGTGCAATCAATGCCTTAATTTGATCACTTGGACAAAATTTATATTGATTAATTAATGAATCTTGATATTCATTATATGCTGCAACAGCATCTCTCTCAGCAGTATCTAATTGTTTTCTATAATTTCTTATTGATTCTTCAGCTAAAATCTGGGCACTCAATTTTGCTGCATAATCCTGCTCTGCTAAGGTCATTGTCTTAGAAGCACTAGTGAATGATTCCTCCGCTAAACTCAATGATTTCTCAGCTGCCTTCTGCGCATCAAGCTTTGCATCATAATTAAGTTTATCTTGCTGGTTCTTCGCTGTCTCAGCTGCCAAAGCTTGGTCTGCACGTCTTAAGGCATTTTCTTCCTCTAATAATGCTGCAAATCTATTATTGTAATTTTGTAAAGCCTGTCTTTCAAGTAATTCTTCTTGAGTTAACTGCGAACTTAATATTGACGTTTGAGTCTCAAGATTTGCTCTTGCAGCAGCACTTGCATTGTATGCAGCTAATATCTTTTGTTCTTCCTGTTCGTTAAAAATTAAACTTGCTTTAGCTGCGTTCAACTGTAATTTCTTCTCTTCTTCCTCAGCTGCTTTAGCGTTATAAAGAGAAGTTGCACTTGCAAATGATGCTACCGCTTGGTTGTATTGAGTTGTCAGTTGATTTACTTGAGAATTAATATTTGATTCAACTTCAAGATCTCTCCTCCAAGCAGCTTCTGCATCAGCTTTATCTTCGGCGGTTGCATTCACGATTTGATTTGTTGTTTGTACGAGTAGTGCTGCTTCCTCTGCTTCTGCTCTAGCGGCATTATATTGAGCCTGTAACTGTACGCCCTCTGGAGTTCTATCCGCAGCATTCAAATTAACAAGTTGCTGAATTAAATCCTGTTCCTCACTTCTAGCTCTATCTAACTCACTTGTGATAGCATTAACAATATTTTTCTTATTTTCTTCATCTTGTCTTCTCTTCTCCAGTTCATTCTCAGCTTCTATCTTCTGTTGAGCAATACTTGCGAGAATCATTTCTTCTTGTTGAGCAATAAGGGCAGTAGTATTTTGTTCCTGCAAAATATTCTCGTAATTAGCTAAATTGATAGCACTTTTCTCTTCTGCTCTTGCTAACTCACTCAAGTACTGTCTTACATCGGCTTCCTCCTCTGGAACGAAATTTTCAATAATTAATTCGTTTGTTGGTGTTATAATGTAAAAAATAATTATTGCCATCAATGGAATCAAAATCATATTTTTCTCACTCATTTTCATAACCATTTTATGAATTCCAAAATATCCTAAACTCGCAACCACTAATGATAGAATAAAATAACAAACTTTTTTAAGAAAATCCTTATTCATAATATTTTAAATATTTTTTTTTATAAAAAATATTTAATATTGGAATATTATTATATACTACATTACTAAAAAATTAAAAAAATTATGATTGTCTATCTCTTCTTCTATCCCCTCTATTTTTACGATCAAAACTAGATCTTCTTTCTCTACTAGATCTTCTTTCTCTTTCATCTCTCCTTTTTACTGCCATTTGATTCACTAAATCTTCCTCATTAACTCTATTATAACTATCTTCCATCGACATATTATCACTTTCCTCATCTTGCAACATCATTTGTTCACTTTCCATAATTCCCTTCTTACCTTTACCTTTTCTCATACCTTTCATTTTTGATCTTCTCATTTGCTCTTCTTGCATAGGCACTGCTAAAGCTGGTGCAGGTGAGGGAGTTACCATGGGCATTGAAGGAGCTGGTGCTGGTGCTGGTGCTGGTGCTGTAGAAGGAGCTGGTGCAGGAGCCATTACTGGAGCAGGTGATGGTGCAATTATAGAAGCCTGTGCAGGAGTTCTCATTTGATTTCCCTCTGGAGCTTTACTACCACAAGCTTTTGAAGAATCTTCGGTTCTATAGGATCCATCTCTTCCGTATTCATTTATTATATGAGGTTGATTACTGTTAAATGAAACATTTATGTTTATTGGATTTCTTGAATCTTCATTTTCATTATACATATCATAATTATCATCGTATCCTAAATTATTACCAGATAAATCATCTCCTTCTTCGTATTTTCTTTCAATATTAGTTTTTAATGCTTCATTCCCTTTACTCATTGAATTAGTATCTTCCAATGGTGACCCAACTAATGAATTCTTTGCTGGAGAAATTTTCCTATTTTTCATTTTATCAAAGAGGTTTTCTCCAGGAACAAATGATCCGAGAGGTCTTAGGTTAGTGTTAGTAAAGGAGAATTCTTCTCCAAATGGAACATCAACTTGAATTCCTCCCATTGAATAACCATTATTACTTACCATACCTTGGTTTGGAAAACCAAAAGTTGAGAATGATCCATCACTAAAATTAGCATCACCTCCAAAACCAAATTGTAGTTTTCCACTTGAAGTTGTACCATCATCACTACTACTTAATTGCATCATATAATCAGTTGGCTGGACTCCTTGATTCAATGCGGTTATGGATCCATCTGGTCCCCAAGCAGCAGGAACCATACTGTCTCCAGAACTACTGGATTGGGTATCCCCAAATTGGATTTTTCTTTTTGGTAATTTGGAAATTCCAGAACTATCTTGACTTACTCTTGATAATTGAGGAACATTATTGAAATTGGATAAACTAGCATATCTATTTTGTCCTTCTCCCATCCTAAAATTTTCAATCATAAAACTCTCCATATTTTTCTCGAAAAGTCTTTTTGCGGAGAAATCAATAATTAAATATAAAATAAGGGCAAATACTGGAATAGTTAATATATCAATAGTTTGAAATTTTCCATGCATAATAAAAACAATTAATGATGCTACAAATATTGAAAATAATATATAAGACAATCTACATGTTGTAATCTTAATATTCATTATAATTATTTAGATAATTTTTCTAAATTATATTTCCTTTTTGACCAACATAAACAAAATAAAAATTGCTATCAAAAATGTTAAAATAAAAATCACAGAAGATACAATAACATAGGGATATACTTTATCAATAATGTACATAAATATAGGATCAATCACCTGTCTTTTAATTTTTTCTTTTGTTTCCTCTTTACTTATCTCGGAGATAAAATAATCCATTGCAGATTTAGAAATTTTATCCATATTTTTTTTTATAAAAATTTTTCGATTTAATAACTTATTACTTAAATAATAAAATGGAGTTTCTACAATTACAAAATACAATAGCCCCCTTTGGAATAGAATCATCTGGAGGAATAAAATATCTAAAAGTTTTATTGAAAATGGATGATACTAATCATCAATTTGTAAAAGATAGATTGGAATATTTTGAACAATTAGAAGCAAAAAAATTGGGAAATTTTCCAATCATAAGCAATATTAGAAAATTAAAAGATAATAATGATCTTTTAAGAATTAAAATCAAAACCTTCAAAAATAAAACTTTCACAAAAATAAATTATGACAAAAATTGCCTTAAAGAGGATTATTTGAAAACATTGGATGAATTAACTTTAGATGCAAAAATTCATACAAAAATTTCGATTGGAAAAGGTTATACCTTTCAGGTTGATGGAGAGACGAAAAGTGGTTTAAATATCCAATTGGAAGAAGTTACTATTTTATAACTTGCGTTATATATTTCTTTTTTTAGTGATTTATATAGTATAAATGACTGAGAAAGTATTTAATAACCGTAATTACCAAACAAAGGATAATTCTCTTATCCAATATGCGACACCAAAGAGTGTTAACAAGGGTCCTCTTATAAGTAGAGCACATTATTTAGAGGATAATGAAAAACTTCCAATCTTTTTCGAAACTGAATTTTTTAGGAATGAGAGTGGAGTAATAACTAATGAAAAAGGAGCCAATTTTTTAATTATTCCATTGGATGAAATAAATCAAGCTTTTTTCGAATTTGTTGAAGAATTGGATGAATTGGGAAAAGGAAAAACTTGGGAGAACTGCAAGAAATGGTTTGGTTCCCAATTAGAATTAGATTTAATTGATTCATGGTATAAGAGTGATATCACTCCTTCCAGCAAGGGTCCCAATTATTTAAAACTTAGATTGGATTTGGATAATTTATTTATTAAAAATCAGTTTGGGACATTGGTTGACCTTCATTTAATTAATAATGCTAAAATAAAGGTTAAGCTACATTATCAAGGAATTGCCTATTTTCAACAAATATTTAAGCCTATCTTTAAAATTACAGAAATAACTTATTACCAACAAAACAAAGTTGAGGACGAAGATTCCTTTTACACTCATGAAAATTCATACCCAACTTTTAAACTTAATAATTTAGGAAATGAAACTGATCCAGAGGATAACTATGAATTTGAAAAGAATAATGAAGAGGATGTTAGAAAATTAACTAAGAGTGAAGAGATTGTTGAATATGAAGAGGAAAGTGAAGATGAGAGACCTTTGGAAGAAGTAAGTGTAGAAAATGAAGAAGAACAAGAATATGAAGAAGTTGAAAAGGATGAAGGTGAAGTTTTAGAAGAGGAAAAACCTTTGGGAGATTTATTTAATGTAGAGCATTCTTCATCCAATCACACAGAAGAAAATAAAGAATTTGAGGAAATTTTATCGAAAACTTTAACAAAAGCCATTAATGATAATACTTTTGATGAATCAACCATGAATTTAGAATATAAAGATGGTGACACGTTGGAGGACCTCAAGAAAAAACTTTACATTTATAAAAATAAGGTTGAACGCATTAAAACAGAAAAAAGTATGGATTCATTGACTACTGAATCCAAAGGTAAAACTACCAAACTGATCTTAAATAATAATAAAGTTAAGACCGTAAGACATAAGCCTTTAGAATAAAAAATAAATAAGAATTTTTACAAAGATTTTTTTTATCTAATTTTAATATAAATGGCTGAAGGAAATTCTTATACATTTGCTATGATTGTCATATTAGGTTTAGTGGCACTTTTTTTAATTTATTGGTTCACAACTTCAAATACTTCTTGCAAGAGGATGCCTCCTCGTCCTCGTATGATGCCTGAACACTTTGCAAATGATGACGATGGTGAAAATTATGAAGATCAAGTTGAAAATTTTGCGGGAGATATGCAACAGGTTTCTAATTCAAACGAAGGCGGCGTTCAAACCACCGGTAGTGTAGGCGCCCCATCAAAAGAGGAGCTTTACAAATTCTCTCATGCTCAAAACTTCCCTCCTGAGACTAAGAAGCCAATGAATGGAGATTTAGTTGGTCAAAATTTACAAACCGAGTATAGCACTAATCCTGCTCTTCAACAGCTTCGTCAAGCTGCTTGCTTCCCTAAGGAAATGCTTTCTCCAGAAGAACTTAAGCCCCAAGATAACAGCTCCCTTTGGGCTCAAGTAAATCCTGCTGGTGAAGGCTCACTTAAGGGTCGCAGCTTCCTCCAGGCTGGTCATAACATTGGTATTAACACCGTTGGACAGACTCTTAGAAACGCCAACTTGCAATTAAGATCCGAACCACCTAACCCACAGGTACTTGTGTCGCCATGGAACCAGACCACAATCGAGCCAGATGTCAACAGAAGACCACTTGAGATTGGTGGATGTGCTTGAACAGTATCCATGGTATAAAAAATATTTTTTGAAAATATTGATTTTTATTATTCATAAAAAAATAACTTTTTATGATTATTTTACACCTTTGCGCATTTAAAATGCGCACCCCCAAAGGGGGCGCATGAGCGATGGTCCAAAGGACCATTGCGCAAAGGCAACGTTACCTTGCACCTTATGGGTTGGCTCGGCAGAGCCGGCACATACAGAAAACGCTGATTTTATCAGCGTTTTAAATGTGCAAAGGTGTATAATAAATAATTAAACAGTACAATCCTTTTTTTTCATTGGGTAAATTATAGCAAGGTTGTGTTAAGCATCCTTCTTCCTTATATTTGTGAGTAGTAACACATATCATCCCCTGTAATTGATGAGTTGAACAATAGATTGGAATCCTACTAGGGGGATAATTGTAATGAGGTCGCTTATCATATCCTTCTTGAATGCATTTTATTGGCATTTATTTATTTTTATATTGGTTTAACAATATATTTCAATTTTTTTATATATTTTTATTAAATTCAATCGATTAAAAAGACTTAAAGAAAAAAATACAAATAACATTATGAAAATGATTCCAGGAAAATTCAATAAGAATCCAATTTACTCTGCAAAGCCTTTTAATAACCCTCTCAAAAAATTCTTTAGAAGAAATGACGAAGATGATTTCGAAGATGATGATGAACCTCCCAAGATTGACATAAGTAAAATTTTTGGAATGGGTGGTGGATCACATTCAGGTGTGTCTCGCAATCATAATCATATATATTTTTACACGGATGTTTGCACGGAGAGTTGTCTTGAATTAAATCGTGAAATTGTTCATTTGACTAAGGAACTTAAGAGACATAGTCTTGATTTTGATTGTGAGCCAGCAAAAATCTATTTACATATCAATAGCTTTGGTGGTGAATTACTTGCTTGTTTTTCCACACTTGATTACATAAAAAATTGTCCAATCCCAATTGTATCAATTATTGAAGGATGTGCAGCAAGTGCAGCTACTCTTATTAGTGTAGTAGCCAAGGAAAGATATATGACTCCTAGTTCATGGATGCTTATTCATCAATTGCGTGGAGGATGCTGGGGTAAATACGATGAAATGGAGGAAGATCTAGGTAACAGTAAGAAGTTTATGGAGAAGATTTATAGTGTTTATGAGGAACATACTAATTTGGATAGGAAGCAGTTGAAGAAAATGTTAAAGAAGGATGAATGGTGGAATTATCAAACTTGTTTAGAGTATGGATTAATTGATGGTGTTTTCAATGATTGGAAGCCAAACAAAGAGAAGGCTGTTAAAGTTGTTGTTGAAGATAAGAAGAAGGAAAAAAAGAAGAGTAAATCTAAGAAGAAGGATGAGAAGAAAAAGTCAGTTAAGGATGGAGGAGTAAAGAAGAAGAGTTCTAGTAAGAAAAATAAAGATAAGAAAAATCCTCACAATGGAGTTGTGACTAGAAGAAAGGCGAAAGAATTAGGAATACATTTATAATTTTTTATCATTTTTATAATAATGAGTCAAGAATTTAAAAAAGCAATTCTTGAATGGAATACTATTCAAGATAAAATCAAAGAGACAAGTTCTCAAATTGTTCCTTTCCAAAAGAAAATTAAATTATATAAAGATCAATGCGATGGATTGGAAAACAAGATTGTTGGATACATGCAGGAAAATAAAATGAATAAGAGTAAGATCGAATTGGGAAATGTGGTAATAACAATGGGTGAATCAAAACGAACTGAGAGCGTTTCAAAAGAATATTTAATAAAGAAATCAAAAGAATTTTTTAATGATGAGAAGTCTGCGAATAGATTCATAGATTTTATTTATAATAATAGACAACAAACAATTGAAAATTGTTTAAAAAGAAAAATTAAAAAATGAAAACTACTTAAAAATATTTAGATTGTAATTATCAATAATGAGGGCTTATATTCCTGGGGCATTCAAAAAAGCATTAGTTTCTACTAAGGAAGAGATTGTTCCTGTAGATAAGGTTAAAGAGGAAAAGATTGAATACATAGTAAAACCAGTTGAAAATATTAAGCAAGTGGTTTGGGTTAAGAATAATAATGAAGATAAAAGGGAAGTTGTTAAATTAGATGATATAAAACCCATTAAATATTTAAGAAGGGATACATACTTAAGAAGGAGAAATTATAGGGAATTTTTAGATAATGAATGGGACAATTTAAATCATATTTATGATTGTTTGATAAATTATGATGAAAGATTACTAGATAAGATGAGAGTAAGTGAAGATGACAAAGGATTTTATGATTTAACAAAAATTATTTATTCCAATTTAAAAAAATATGAATAATAATTTTTATAATTGGGACAATGGAATATAACACTTTGTCAAGGAAAAGAAAGGAGGAGATTTGGAGATTAAAGGAAGAAGAAAAGAAGGAGGAATTAAGTCAATTCAAAAATGGATTGGATGATTTATACTTTGATTTATACTCAGATGATTATGGAGGATTTTATAACTACTTTATGGATTTATTAGAGAAAAAATTTTATTGTGTAGAAAGGGATTCTCAAAGTTATAATGATTTTGTTAGTTTTGTTGACAATTATTCTTCACATAAAGAGGAATTTAAGGAAGCTGAAATTGAAAGATATTTAGACTATAAATCGAGTGATGAAGAAGAGGAAGATGAAGCAGAATATGAATTTCTAAACAAAAAAATAGAAAGATTTTAATACTCAATTTACTGAAAATTTTTATGTTTACTTTAAATATAAGATGCCATCAAAATCTCGAAATGGTAGATCAAATAGATCTTCAAGCCGTCGCCGCAATAATAAGAATGGCGGCGCTGGCGAGCTAATTCAATTAAAAGAGACTGTTTTCAGTGGAGGTCGTTCCAAGAAGAGCCGCAGCCGTTCTAGCAGTCGTAACAATAACAACAAGAACGGAGGTCGTTCCAAATCCCGCTCTAAATCTCGTTCTAGATCTCGTTCCAAGAAGGGAGGTATGTTGGGAACTGTTACTGAGCTCATCGCCCCAACTGGATGGGACGGTTTTGTAACTGCCGCTGGTCTTCTTGCTCTTGACCGCCTCGATGCTAAGCGTCGCAGCAAATCAAAGTCAAAGAAGGGTGGCAAATCTCGTAGCCGTTCCAGCAGCCGCCAACGTGGAGGTCAAACTCCCATGGTAAATGTTGCTAATGCTAGCCCATCTCCTGTCCCATTACCTGTTTCATCTCATCATATGATGAGTGGTGGTAAGAGAAAATCTAAGAGCCGCAGCCGTTCTAACGGTCGTAGACAGCGTGGTGGTCAAAGCAGCATGAGACGCGAGGTAGATGCTAATGGTAATGTTGTTTCTACATCTGCTATTGCCCCTGTTTCTAACTATGATGATAGTAACCAGTTTGGTGGTAAGAGAAAATCTAAGAGCCGCAGCAAATCTCGTTCGAAGAGCCGTAAGAGCAAGAAGGGAGGCAAATCTCGCAGCCGTTCTAACCGTCGTAGACAGCGTGGTGGTCAAAGCATGAGTTCTGTTATGGCAGCGGCAACTGCGGCTTCACCAGCAATGGCAAGCCCTGCTTCTGGAATGGGAAGTGCTAGCCCTGCTTCATCTTCATCTTCTTATGGAATGGGTAGCCCTGCATCTTCATCTTCTTATGGAATGGGAATGGGAAGCCCTGCTTCATCCACCACTGTTATGCCCCCATCTATGATGATGATGTCTGGTGGAAAAAAGAAGAAATCCAAATCCAAATCTCGCAGCAAATCTCGTTCAAAGAGCCGCAAGAGCAAGAAGGGAGGCAAATCTCGCAGCCGTTCTCGCAGCCAAAAACGCAAAGATAACAAGCGCGGTGGTTCCCGTAGCCGCAGCCGTTCTCGCAGCCGCTCCCGCAACTCCAACAAGCAGCGTGGTGGCTCTGATGGACATATGAGCGTTAAGGAATGCTACCAGGCAGAGAGACATAATGCTCCATCTATGATGATGATGTCTGGTGGAAAGAAGAAGAAATCCAAATCTCGTTCTAAGTCCAGCAAAAAACGTTCTTCTTCCAAGAGACGTTAAATTTATAATTTAAATATAAAAATTAAATTTTTATATTTTTTCAAACATTTGAATAACTTGTTTTCGTTATATCATCCGTGAGAACAACTGTTCCCATCATCGTGGAACGACAGCAATATCTCTCAATTCCCAATTCGTCCAAAGCTCGACATTCTGGAGTTTTTGCGTTATCCACACTAACAACTAAAGTTTTCTTATCTTTTTCTAAAATTGACTCATTTGTAGCCTCTTGTAATTTTTTTTCATATGGCTCCCATAAATGTGCTAATACCTTATTGCAACCAAAACATCTAACAGGTGGTAACATTTTTCTATATATTATATATATAATACTTTTAAATAAAAAGAAATCACTTTTTTCGTTTAATTTTATATATTTAATTCTTTAGAATACATAACTATGCATCTTAATGAAGGAAGAATGAGCAGACAGCTTGAAATGAAATTTGGTGTTATAGAAAACGCTATCAATAAATTAATTGGTATTGTTTCCTCACTTACTCTAGAAAACCAAAAACTTCAAAAGCGCGTTGAGCAGTTGTCTCGTGGTCAGGCAAATCTTGGAAATGACTCTAAAACTGAGACAACCGCCCAGGATGAGAATTTTGAACTTGATATTTCTCAGGTTCAAAAGATTCTTAAACAGCAAACCGCTGCCCCTCAGACTCTTGGTCGTCGAGTAATTAACAATTAAATATTTGTTTCAACTGTTGGATTGAAACATTAATTTGAGTATCCTTTTTTATTTTTTCTTTTATAGTTCTCAAAGACAAATTTTTTGTCAAATATTCGTAACTCTTAATTTTATTTCTAACCTCTTCTTCCAATCCTTCTTTCTTTTCAACAACATGAACTCTGGCAGTCGATTTTATCTCTTTTTCACTCCAATCCAATTTCCTTCCTTCCAAAGTCTCAACCCATCCATTCAAAATAATTTCTCCCTGGTGAACCTTATTATGATGTTCATGACATAAAACGACTAAATTTCCTTTATGATTCTTATTGAAAAAATCAATAGAACCATCACAGTCAGCAAATTTTTGACTATTGACATGATGTACTTCTAGAGTTTCTTTTTTGGATGGTTCATCACAAACCTCACATTTATCAACATAAATCTCTTGATTATATTGACTCTTTTTTGTAGAAACTATCTCGGTGTCTTCCTGTTCCAATAATTGTCTTCTTACTTTATTTGCCAATGCTAAAAACTCTTCATGTTCAACTATATGCTCAGCTACTTCCAATCCATATAATTTTCTTCCAATTCCCTCATAAATTCTTCTTCCAAATATTAATTTACCATTCTCCATTGTTAAATCAATATAAAAATGACGTAAATTAGGGCAACTTTTAACAACATCTATTTCGTGTAATTTATGCAAATGAGTTGCAAATAAAAAATTTGTTCTTTTCTTACATAAAACACTAACAGCACTACTTACAATACTTAATGCACTATGTATCTCAGTTCCTCTACAAATCTCATCTCCCAATATCAATGATCTTTCATTACTGTACTGTAAAATCGTTTTCAACTCAGTCATCTCCAATGCAAAACTACTCAATCCTCTAAAAATATTATCATTACCCATAATTCGAGTATATAGAGTTTTGAAAGGGAAAAAAGTTAAATTATCTGCTGGAACGAACATACCCATTTGAGCCATAACAGTAGCTAATCCTACAGCCTTGAGAAGAGATGATTTTCCTCCACCATTTAATCCATACAATAGAATTCCGGTTCCGTCTATTTCAATATCATTGGGAACATATAATGTTTCCGTTATTTTTTCAATGATTGGATGACGTAATCCCTTGGCATTGAAATAGCTATTATTTCCTTTTTTAGCAATTATTGGGCGATTATAACAATTTTCTTTACAAATTTTTCCTTGATTTAACACCATATCTATGGTGGCAATAAATTTAATTATAATTGTGAAAATTTCATGATTTTCCCTGTACTCCCTCTCACACCATTTTATAAAACAATCGCGAACATTATCTCGAATATCTGCCTCTGCTTTTCTCAATCTTAAATTGGATTCTTCCAATTTTTTATCAATAACTCTGCATACATTTGCTCCAGTATTCTTTACACTTCCTTTTCCCAATTTCTTTTCCAAAAGTTCACCTCTCTTTGACGTTGTTCTTAAAAAATAGCCATCTCTATCATTATGATCGAATTTTATAGCATCTGCTACATCAATTAGTTTACTTAATCTTGTAGCTTCTTTTTCAAAAAAATCTCTTTCTTTAATTATCTTTTGTTGAATTTCATCCAATTCAGGTTCAACTCCAATCTTAAAAAAAGATTGATTAATATCATTCATACAAAATTTTGCCATAATATTCAAATCAAATGTATTGAAATATTTTTCGTAAAATTGGAGGAATTTTGTTTTTGTTTCTTCTCCAATTGAATAAATATCTATGAAATTATTATCCAATTCAGTGAAATCACTTTGAGATCTCTCAATAATATTTTTGATTGCATCCAAGGATATCTCAAATGAAGATAATTCGTGAGGAAGAAGATATCCAATACTCATTTTTCTAAAAAATCTTTCCAAATCTATAACCATACTCAAATCTCTATCATATGCCTTCCATAATTGTTTTTCCATAATTTTTTCCAATAATTTGTATTTTTTTTCCAATGTAACTGGACATATAATTGGATTTAACATCCAATTTTTCAATGCTCTCTTACCCATTATAGTCTTAGTGCAATTAATAATATCCAATAATGATTTTGCATTTCCTTGGCTTCCATCACAAACAATATTCAATTGATAAAGTGTGTTATTATTTAAAATTAAATGCTTCTTTTCTTCCCATTCTCTTGGTGGATTCAAAGATCTTAAAATTCTTTCATCGTGATCAAAAATAAAATCTAGAGCCAACATAATTGCAAGAGTGGATAAAGATTGGAATTCCAAATTTAATCTCTCGATTGGGCTCAACATAGATTTCTCATCAGGGAACACCTTAGTCAATATTTGATTTTGATATCCAATCTTGAAATAGTCCTTTTTAAGTTCTCTAATGTAAAATTGATGCCTATATAATTCAAGATGGTCTTTTATCTCTGGGAAAGGGATCTCGCAATTTTCCATATTAATTATAATTTCCTTTGGATCAATTGCTTCCATAAATCGGTACACCTCTTCCAAAACGACTTCTTTATTGGTTATAAAGGTTTGATAAAATATTCCATCACCTGTTGTTAAATCATAGGCACACATTCCAGCTCCAAGATTGGACTTTTCAGTGTCAAAATAAATAGAAAGAACATAGTTATTCTCTGTTCTATATTCATCTGCTATGTAAGTGGTTGGAGATAATACGTGAGTTATTGCTCTTTCAGGATTGGGTGGAATAGTTGTCTGTTCTACAAAAACAATAGTAAATCCAGATGCTATCAAGGATTTAATGTGTCTCTCTGAGTGAGCAGTTGGAACTCCAACCATTAATGGATTTTTTCTAGAATTTTCTAGTATTTTTTTATTTTTTCTTGTGATAGCAATATTGAGAATTTCTCCAATTCTCTTTGGTTGTCCAACTTTTTCTTTATCATTGTCTACACCATAAACTTCATAAAATGTACCATTTTCAAAAAAGACGATCGTATTTGGACCATATTTGGATTCTGCTTCCAATTGGTAATTAATATATTCGTCTATAGCGGTCATATTCCTTTAATAAAGAATAAAAATATTCTTTAAATTTCATTTTTTTAGTTTATTTTTCACTTCCAATTCGAAGTCATCCACCATTTTTTTGAAGAAATTATAGGTGAAAGGTTTATCAGGTCCAAAATATTCTTTTAAGGGAAAAACAAACTTCTTTATTTTGAGTGTTTTTGTGAAATTCTTGTAATT
>Ga0172363_10002257_pt1 | contig 15536 bp, 17 predicted proteins | sample LakKivs2_kivu2a2_FD_114541 | JGI IMG/M metagenome (GOLD analysis project Ga0172363, IMG submission 114541) | Sediment microbial communities from Lake Kivu, Rwanda - Sediment s2_kivu2a2 | ecosystem: Environmental > Aquatic > Freshwater > Lake > Sediment | place: Rwanda: Western Province, Lake... | reverse complement strand
TCTAATTCTAAGGTTCTTTTTCTTAATAAGTCAGTAAAAAGATTGGCTGCCCATCCAATAAAATAAAAAGTGAACCAAACAAAGGGAATGGTTATTAACAAATAGTTTAAATCCTGATAAAAATTTGCTCCAGTTGGATAGGCCGCCCTAAATGGGATAAAGCCGAAATACTCCAGAATCGCTAAAAGGGTGTAAAAAACACATCCAGTAGTACTGATGATAAGTCCTTTAAATTTAGATAAAACAATGTTGCCATAAACAATTACAAATATAAAAAATATCGCTCCTATCCACTCTACGCCACCATTATTGTAAACTATCAAGGTTATGAAAAAAAATTCTACCATTTGATAACCAAAATAGAGATTACTTGTTTCAGAAGCAGTTTTTGTTTTTCTGATTAAAAATTCAAACCAATAAACACTAGCAAACCAGATTAATAAAATAATAAAGGCGTCCCTAATGTACTCGGGATAAAGGGTTAGTTTGGAGGCCAATACCCCAATAGTGATTATTATAGCCGCTCCTATGGTGATTTTTCTTAACTTAATAGTTGGCAAAATTCTGGCCAAAATATCTTTTAATTCACCATTGTTTTCCATAAATTTTCTTCTTTTATTTTACCATAAAATTAATCTTTATTTAATGTTTTTAATCTTTCAATTAAGGTCTTGAATTCAAATTTTTTAAAAACTCGAATTATTTGTTTTTTATCATATCTTCCCCATCGACATTTTTCCAAGTCAAAATCTATTGGGACATTTTTTTCTAGTTGAGCCAGCTCTTTAGATAAAAAGGCCTGCTCTTTATAATTTAATAAGGTCTCTTTTAATTTTGGGCGAAACGTTTTAGCTTTTTCTGAATTTTCTTCAATTTCTTTATATAAATTTTCTAAAGTCCCGAATTTTAAAAGAAGTTCAGTCGCTGTTTTTTCTCCTACGCCGGTAACCCCAGGAATATTGTCCGAAGGGTCACCCCTCAGGGCTTTAAAATTAATAAGTTGCCCAGGATTTAGTCCTTGATATTTTTCTCTAACTAAATTTTCGTCATATAAAACCGTATCTTTTACCCCTTTTCTCAAAACATAAACTTTAGTTCGGGGATTAACCAGCTGAAGGGTATCTAAATCACCACTTAAAATAATAATTTGAACATCGGGAAAAACTTGTTTTTTTGGAAATTTCTCACTAATTGTCCCAACTAAATCATCAGCTTCAAAGCCTTCTTTTTCAAAAATGGCGACATTAAAAGTTTTTAAAATTTCTTTAACTTTAGGAATTTGCTGATATAATTCTTCTGGCGCTGGCGGTCTTTTGGCTTTGTATTCTCTATATTTTTGGTGCCGGAAAGTGAGGGCAGGGAAATCAAAAGTCGCGGCTATAAAATCTGGTTGAAATTCTTTTATTGCTTTAAAAAAAACCAATAAAAAACCGTAAACCGCATTAACCAATTCTCCTTTTGTGGTCGTCAAAGGTGGTAAGGCATGGAAGGCCCGATGAATAATAGAATTGGAATCAATGATAATTAAACTCTTTTTTTGATTAAACATTTCTGATTAAAATTTCGCGTTGGTTTTTATCAATAAATTTAAACTTCAATATTGGGGTATCTTTCGGTAATATCTGACGGATGCGGTCGGCCCACTCAATAACTACAACACTCTTGGGATTATTAATAATTTCTTTAAATTTTAAATCTAAAATCTCTTTTATTGTTTTAATTCGATAACAATCAATATGATAAAAATTCTTAAATCTTGAATCTTGAATCTTAAATCTCTTTAAAATAACGAAGGTGGGGCTAAGTATTTTTTCTTTTATCCCCAAGCCCTTGGCAAATCCTTGTAAAAAAGTGGTTTTCCCTCCTCCTAAATCTCCTTCTAAGCCAAGAAGGAGAGCTGTTTTTTTAATGTTATCTTTTAAAATTTCTTGGGCCAGAATCTCCCCCAGTTTTTTAGTTTGTGAAGAATTGATGGTTAAATATTTTTTTTTCATTTGACTAATTTGAAAATTTAAGATAGGCTAAAATAAGTTTATGGAAAAAGTTTCTGAAAAAATAACTAGTGAAGTAAGAATTTCTCTTGCTATCTTTACTATAACACAGAAGATAAAAAATGTTTCTCTGTTTAAAGAAAGAATTGAAGAGTTTTTGGACAAAAGTATTACTGAACTTTTAGAAATTATTTTAGGGGGGGGGATTTCGGCTGAAACTTCTGATATCCATATTGAACCTGAGAAGCAGGGGGTTAAAATCCGAGTGAGAATTGATGGAGTTCTACACGACGTTGTCACTTTTGATTTTAAAACATATCAAGCTCTTCTGGCTAGAATTAAACTTCTTTCTGGAATTAAATTAAATATTGCTGATCGACCTCAAGATGGTCGATTTTCTGTTTTAATTGAAAAAGTACCAATAGAAATCAGAGTTTCAACTTTACCGGCCGAATATGGGGAATCGGTGGTAATGAGAATTTTAAACCCGAAAAGTTTAATTGACCTGGAGGTTTTGGGGTTAAGGGAAGACCTCTTGGCTACTCTAAAAAAAGAGATTGTCAGACCAAACGGAATGATCATTGTTACTGGACCTACTGGTTGCGGAAAAACTACCACTTTATATGCTTTTTTAAAAGAAATCCAAGGACCAGAAATTAAAATTATCACCATTGAAGACCCGATTGAATATCATTTAAAAGGAATTTCTCAAACCCAGGTCGCCCCTAAAAAGGGTTATGATTTCACCAGTGGTTTAAAGTCAATTATGAGACAGGACCCTGATGTAATTTTAGTTGGAGAAATTAGAGATTTAGAAACAGCCGAAATTGCTCTTCAAGCCGCCCTCACCGGCCACTTGGTTTTTACCACGTTACATACTAATGATGCAGCCGGAACCGTAGCCAGATTAATTGCTCTTGGGTCTAAGCCAGCTAATATTGGACCGGCAATCAACATCGCTATCGCTCAAAGATTAGTCAGGAAATCCTGTAAAAAATGTTTAAAATTAGAAAAACCCAATCCTGAAGAGCTAGAAAAGATTAAAAGAAATTTAAGGGAAATTTCCAAAAAAATAAGAATTACAAAAGTTCAAAAGGAATTAAAAATACCTAAAGCTCAGGGTTGTAAGTATTGTAATTTTACCGGCTACCGAGGCCGGGTGGGAATATATGAAGTAATGATTATTGACGCAGAAATGGAGAAATTTATTTTAGAAAATCCCTCTATTGCTGCTTTAAGAGAAAAAGCAATAGAAAAGGGAATGGTTACCGTCCAACAAGATGGAATTTTAAAAGTTTTAGCCGGTGAAACTACCATAGAAGAAGTGGAAAGAATCGCTGGGAAAATTAAATAGCCCCAAAACTGGAGGCCAAACTTAAGCTTTAGGATCAAAAGTTTAGAATTTTTCCGAGAAATGGTCTCGCGATTGGCCAGACCACCCGACTAAGAAAAACTCTAGGCCCCCAATTTCGGGGCTATTTAATCTTTAATTATACTAAACTATGAGAAATTTGTCAACCCCCACACCAAATTTAGTATGGGGGTCAAGAGTAATTATTATTTCATTCTTCCTGCTTATCCCCCTCTTTGTTCAAACGACTAATTTGTCTAGTGCCGGAAAAATAGACATTAACAGTGCTCCTTTAGAAGATTTGATTAAGATTATCCATATAGGAAAGGCTAGAGCAGAAGAATTAATTTCTTTAAGACCATTTTCTTCTTTAGATGACCTTAAGAGGATAAATGGTATAGGCGAAGCCAGGTTGGAAGATATTAAAAAACAGGGTTTAGTTTGGGTTCAAAGTGAAGAAACGATTGAAACTGAGAAAATAACAGAAAACAGTTTAGATAAACAAGAAACTAATAAGATAGTTAGTCAAACCGAAAAAGATTTTAAAGAGGAGTTAGCCATGGTGAGTGCACAAATTCCTAAAAAGCCGTCTTTTCTCCTTTTGTTAATCGCTTTCTCCTTGGCCATCTTGTCTGGGGCAATTATTTTACTTCTTAAAAGAATGCTAAAATTAAAAGTATGAGCGGTCATTCCCACTGGGCCGGAATTAAACATAAAAAAGGTCTAGCTGACGTAAAAAAAAGTAAAGTGTTTTCGAAAATAGCTAGAGAAATTACTGTTGCCGCCAAAGAAGGCGGTGATCCGGCGTTTAACCCTAAGTTAAGAATGGCGATTGAAAAAGCGAAACTCTCCCAGATGCCGGCAGATAATATTGAGCGGGCAATAAAGCGAGGCACTGGTGGACTGGAAAGTGTTAAGTTAGAATCGGTCTTATTTGAGGCTTATGGGCCAGGAGGAACAGCTATTATTATTGAGGGTATTACTGATAATAAAAATCGGACTTTGGGAGAAATTAAACAAATTCTAAACCAGAATAACGGGAAAGTGGCTGGAGAGGGTTCGGTTAAATGGCTTTTTGAAAAAAGGGGTTGTTTAACTTTGCCGATTGGGAATAAAACCAAAGAAGAACTGGAATTCATAGCAATTGAAGCTGGAGCTGAAGACTTTTATTGGTATGATAATACTTTAGAGGTTTATACTAAAATTGAAGATTTAGAAAAGGTTAAGAAAAATTTAGAAAATCAAGGATTAGAACTTGAATCAGCCAGCTTAGATTGGGTGGCAAAAAAAAACATCACCATTGACCAAAAGGCAAAAGAGGCTTGCCAGAAACTTTTTGAGGATTTAGATGAAAACGATAGCGTCCAAGAAATATATTCTAATTTAGACCTATGATAATTTTAGGTATTGACCCCGGGACAGCCACTACTGGCTACGGGGTAATAAAGAAAGTCAGCTATCCCAAATTAAAAACTAAAAATCATTTTAGATGTTTAAACTACGGTTTAATCCAGACCCATCCGTCTTCGCCAACCCCTGAGCGTTTAAAAAAAATAAACAATGAACTTAGTAGATTAATAAAAAAACACCAACCCGATGCTTTAGCCGTTGAGAAGGTTTATTTTTTTAAAAATTTAAAAACAGCAATACCAGTTAGTCAAGCCGAAGGAGTAATTTTATTAACGGCGGCTAAGAATAAAATTCCGGTTTATGAATTTACCCCTCTTCAGGTAAAATTAGCAATCACTAAATTTGGTTGGGCGGAAAAAGAACTTGTTCAAAAAAAGATAAAAACTTTGCTTAGATTAAAAGAAGCACCGAAGTCAGACGATGCCGCTGACGCTTTAGCCATCGCTTTAACTTATTTTCTAAAAGAGAATTTGCCATCTAAAACTCCCAAGAATCTTATTGGGAAGGCTTGACAAGTATTTTAAGAAACATATAATGCCTATGTGAACAGCATGTTGCTTTTACGGGCGATATAGTGTTCTTTTAAAACCAATCGCCGAGAGCATAATAATTTATGTGCTTCGGTTGAAAAGGTCGATTTAACCAAGAAAATAAACAATAAAACAAACCATGATTGAAGATAAAGTTTTAACTCCTTTTGTTGGCGCAGACGAACCTTCAGAAGAAACTCCAGAAGAAACTCCAGAAAAAACACCAGAAGAAACACCAAAAGAAACACCAGAAGAAACACCAACGGAGTAACTAAAAACCCCCATTTTGTTGGGGGCTTTTAGTAAATTATTTTAAAAAATTTTCTTTTCCCCACCTGGATTACCATCCCTTTTTTTATTTGAACCACTTTTTGCCAATCTTCTTGAACTTCATTATTAATTTTTACTCCTTTTTGTAAAATTAATCTTTTAGCCTCTGATTTTGAAGAGGCTAATTTTGTTTTAACTAATAATTCTAAAATATTTAAGGATTTTCTTTTAATTTTAATCTGGGGGATTTTTATTGGTAATTTTTTCTCTTTAAAAACTCTATTAAATTCTTCTTCAGTTTTATTACTTTCCTCTCGATTATAAAATAGAGCAACGATTTCCCTGGCCAGCATAGCTTTAATTTCTCGAGGTAAAAGATTTTTAACTTTCTCCCAAGAAACTTTAGTACAAAGCTCAAGATATTCTTTTATTAATTTATCTGGGATAGACATTATTTTCCCATATTGGGTCTGAGGAGATTCGGTAACCCCTATATAATTATTAAAACTTTTAGACATTTTTTTCTTTCCATCCAACCCTATCAATAAAGGCACGGTGATTACATCTTGTCGGGGCTGATTAAAACGTTTTTGCAGGGTTCGACCCATTAACATATTAAATTTCTGATCAGTTCCTCCCAGTTCTATGTCGGCCTTAATTATAATAGAATCGTAGGCTTGTAAAATCGGGTAAAGTATTTCATGGGGATAAATATCTATGCCACTTTTTAACCTTTTTTGGAAGTCATCTCTTGCTAAAACTTGAGCCAAGGTCACCTTACTGATTAATTTGATAAAATCATCTGAATTCAATTTATCATACCACTCACTATTTCTTCTTATTTCTATTTTTTTTATATCTATTACTTTTTTTACTTGATCAAGATATGTTTGAGTATTTTTCTCCACCTCTTTTTTTGATAATTGGGGTCGCGTTTTTGACCTTCCAGAAGGATCACCAATTCTCGCCGTAAAATCACCAATTAAAAAAACTACCCGATGCCCTAATTGTTGGAACTCTTGAAGTTTTTTTAATGGGACAACGTGCCCCAAATGAATATCGGGACGGGAGGGGTCAACTCCGAATTTAATTCTTAGCTTTTTGCCACTTTTTAACCTTTTTTCTAAGCATTGCCTGTTTATGACTTCTTTTACCCTTGTTGTTAAAGCTTCTTTAATCTTTTTGGGGCTGGTATTTATTTTCACCCCGTTAGAAATTTTGCGTTGTTTTTTACGCAATTTAATATTATGATGAAAGTGTTTAGTTTTGGAATTTCTAACGGGGTTCATACAATTTTATTTTAAGATAAAAATGTCTTATTGTCTATGCCAAAAAGGAGATATTACCGCAAAATTTACCAACAAGACCTTAAAAAAAAGAGAGTGGGTTTAATTTTAAAACTTTTAGGGTTTGGCTTTTTAGTTTTGGTTTTGGCTTGTTTATGTTTATTCAGTTTTTATGCTAAAGATCTCCCCCAGCCAGAAAAATTTACCGAAAGACATCTTTCTCAATCAACAAAAATTTATGACCGCTCTGGCCAGGTTCTTTTATATGAAATTTACGGTGAAGAAAAAAGAACCTGGGTCCCCTTGCAAACAATACCAGAATATTTAAAACAAGCAGTTATTGTCACCGAAGATGCTGATTTTTATCACCATTTTGGAATTGATTTTAAGGGGATAATTAGGTCAGTCTTAATTAATTTTAAAATTATGGAACCGATTTACGGTGGCTCAACTATCCCACAACAATTAATTAGGTCAACTTTTTTCTCCACGGAAAAAACTATTCAACGAAAAATAAGAGAGATTATTTTGGCCCTAGAGATAGATAGGCGTTATTCAAAAGACCAAATTTTAGAATGGTACCTAAACCAAATTCCTTTTGGTTCAAACTGTTATGGAGTGGAGGCAGCCAGCCAAACTTATTTCCAAAAGCCAGTTTCGGAAGTTTCTTTACTTGAGGCGGCAACTCTGGCTGCATTGATTGCTGCTCCTAGTCGTCTTTCTCCTTATGGCCAAAACTTAAGTGATTTATTAAATAGAAAAGATTATATTTTAGACAAGATGGTTAAGACGGGTATTATTACTAAAGAACAGGGTAAAGAAGCAAAAAAAGAAAAAATAGTATTTGCTGAGATTCGCAATCCAATTAAGGCTCCTCATTTTGTAATGGAGGTAAAACAATATTTAGATGATAAATATGGAGAAGATTTTTTAAGAGAGAAGGGATTAAAGGTTTATACTTCTTTAGATTGGGAACTCCAGGAATGGGCAGAAAAAATTATTAAAGAAGGGGTAGGGGTTAATGAAAATTATGGGGCCTTTAATGCTTCCTTAGTGGCAATTGACCCAAAAACTGGAGGTATTTTATCTATGGTGGGATCTAAAGATTGGTTTGCCGACCCCCATCCTAAAGATTGCACTCCTGGTTTAAAGTGTTTATTTGAACCGAAAGTAAATGTCGCCACATATAAAATAGGACGTCAACCAGGGTCGGCTTTTAAACCTTTTGTTTATGCGACTGCCTTTCAAAAGGGCTATAATGATAAAACAGTGGTTGTTGATGAAGAAACTAATTTTGGAGTTTGGGGCGGCGAAGAATATGCCCCTCAAAATTATGACGAAAAATTCCGGGGAGAAGTAACCTTAAGAGAGGCCTTAGCCCAGTCTATTAATGTCCCTTCGGTAAAAGTTCTTCTGAACTTAGCCGGATTAGAAGATAGTATTAAAACCGCTCAAAAACTTGGGGTTACCACTTTAAAACCTCCTTTTGGGCCTTCAATAGTTTTAGGAGGGTGGGAGGTGAAATTATTAGAAATGACTTCGGCTTATGGGGTTTTTGCCACTGAAGGATTAAGAGTGCCGCCGGTTTATATTTTAAAAATTGAGGATTCTGGGGGCAATATTATTGAAGAAAATAAAAAAACTCCGGAAAGAGTTTTAGAAAAAGAAGTTTGTCGATTAATTAATAACATCCTATCAGATAATGAAGCTCGGGCTCCTTTATTCGGTTTAAATTCTCCTTTATATTTTGAAAATTATCAAACGGCGGCGAAGACCGGGACTACTCAAAACTACAGAGATGCCTGGACCGTTGGTTATGCCTCTTCAGTTACGGCAGGAGTTTGGGTGGGCAATAATGATAGCACTCCTATTGCTGAAAAATTAAGCGTTTTGGTTTCTGCACCAATCTGGCATAATTTTATGGAGAAAGCTTTAAAGAAATATCCGCCAGAAAATTTTAACAAACCAAAGGTATCAGGGGTTGAATAATTTTAACTGGCCTTAATTGGCATCGCCACATAAATATAACTTTGGTCACCAACTGGCTTTAAAACCCCTGGCTCATCTTCACCATTAAGTTCGAAAATCACTTCTGAGCTTTTTATATTTAAAAGCCCGTCAATTAAAAAACGGTGGTTAAAAGAAATTTCTAAAACTTCTCCCTTTACTTTACCAGATAAAAAACTCTGGTGTTCTCCTAAGTCTGGGTTTTGGCTAAAAAGCTCAATCTCATCTTTCTTGGGAGTAATTTTAAATTTAACTTCATTAATTTTCCCACCAAACAGGCTAGCAGCTTTAATTTGATTTAAAAGCTCATTTTTTTGAAAAACAATTTGAGTTTTATATTTTTTAGGAATAATTTCTTGATAATCTGGGTAATCTCCTTCAATTAATCTAGAAATTAATTGGATTTGAGGATGAGGAGTTTCAGCCATTGGGACTTCAAACTGAACCTGATTTGGAGAAAAATATATTTTTAGTTCTCCTTTTTTTTCTCCAAAAATATTAATAATCTCTTTGGCCGCTTTTTGAGGGAGAATAAAAGAATACCCTTTGCTAATGGGTTTTTCAAAAAATATAGTTTTCTCCCCTAATCTAAAAGAATCAGTGGCAACTAATTTTATTTGGTTCTTTTCTAATAGAAAATAAATACCAGAAATTTCAGGTTTAGCGGTAGAAGGAGTAGCTATATCAACTACTTGATTTAAACCCTGGCAAAAAGAATCACTATCAACTGTAATACTGTCTTGGTTTTTGATTTGAGGAATAATTGGAAAATCTTCTAAGTTGGTTCCTTTAAACCGACCTCGGTAATTTTCACAATTAACCTCTAAAAATAAACCTTCTAATTTTATATTTAAGGGTTTATTAGGAAGAAAATTAATAAAACTAGAGAGGGTCCTGGTTGGGATGGTAATTCCGCCCTCTTTTTCAACTTTAACTAAAGACCACCAGTTAATTCCAACCTCTAAGTCAGTAGCGGCTAGGTTTAAAAAATTTTTTTCTGTTTTTATTAAAATATTATTCAAAATAGGCAAGCTTAATGATTTAGCTGGAATTCTTTCAATTATATTGATTCCTTCTTGTAGTTTCTCTTTTAGAATTATAAAGTTCATATTTATATAATTATTTATTATTGTTGTTTAAGTATTTTTAGATTATTTACTTAGATTAATATGCAAGAAATGGGGAATTAAGGGTTGTAAAAATGGGTAAAAATTGGGGATAATTTAGAAGTTAATTTTTATTAAACTTTTCCCATTTTTTTTAACACTTTCTCCGCCTAACATCCCCACTTTAATATTTTTAAAGATTAAATATGTTTTGTTTTATTAATCCTAATTCCTCATTAAGAGGTTCGTTTTTCTCTAACTCTTTAGTAATCTTTTTATAAGAATGAATAGCGGTGGTGTGGTCTCTCCCCCCAAATTTCCTGCCTATAAACGGATAGGAACTTTTTAATTCCTCTCTTAATAAATACATAGCTATTTGACGGGGTTTAACAATTTCTTTTTTTCTAGAAGAAGATAAAAGGTCTTTATCTTCAATATCATAAAACTCAGCCACAGCTTGGATGATTTTTTTAGGAGTAGCTATTCTATTAGGTGAAAGGATTAAGCTTTTGAGTAGGGCTTTGGCGATTTCTAAATCTGGAGGTCGATTATTTAAATTTTGATAAGCGATTAGCCGATTTAAAGCTCCTTCTAATTCTCTTATATTTCTTTGGATATTAGAAGCAATATAGTTCAAAACCTCATCAGAAAACTCAATCGCTCTTTCTCCGGATTTTGTTTTTAGAATCGCTATTCTAGTTTCATAGTCAGGGTAGCTAATATCCGCAATCATCCCCCCTTCAAAACGCGACCTTAATCTTTCAGTTAAAGCTGGAATTGCTTTTGGTGGTCGGTCTGAAGAAAGAATTATTTGTTTATTTTTTTCATACAAAGCATTAAAAGTATGGAAGAATTCTTCTTGGGTTTTTTCTTTTCCAGCTAAAAATTGAACATCATCAAGAATTAAAACATCAATTTGGTGGAGCTTTGATTTTAAACCCTCAATACTTCTGTTTTTAATTGAAGCCACTACCTCGGAAGTGAATTTTTCAGCTGGAATATATTTTATTTTTTTCTGAGAAAAATTTTGAGCTACTGCGTTCCCAACTGCTTGTAAAAGATGTGTTTTGCCCAAACCTACCCCCCCATAGACAAATAAAGGATTATAAACAACTCCAGGGTTTTTTGAAACCGCCCAGGCAGCGGCTTGAGGTAATTCATTAAAAGGACCAACTACAAAACTTTCAAAAGTGTATCGGGGGTTTAAATTAGTTTCTTTATCAACCTTAAATTCTTTAAATTCAAGTTGCTCGGTTTCTGGTAAGTGGAGAAAGGTTTTTTTAAAAGTTTTTAAATCAGTTTTCCCTACCTCGTACCTTACTTCTTTAATTTCTTCATCTAAACCATGTAAAATCTTTAGAATGAGTTTATTATACTTATTTTCTAACCATTCTTTAGTAAAAGAATTAGGAACTGAAACAATTGCTGAGCTTTCTTTATTGGAAATAATCCCTGTGTCTTTGAACCAGGTAGCAAAATTAGCTTGAGAGATATTTAATTGAATTTGGGCAAGTACTGCTTGCCAAAGCTCTTCTTTGTTCATAGGGATAAAGTAAGCGACTGTATTATATCACAGGCCAAAAAGAGAACAAGTTATTTTAAAATTCTCTATTTTGTTAATAAGGTGAGGAAAAGTTGTGAATTCTTCCTAGAAAGAACAAACAGATTGACCGTTGTTTGACTTAATATTATACTAATCTTAGTAATTATTATCAATATGTCTATTACTTACCAACCTAAAAAAAGAAAAAGGAAGAGAACCCATGGTTTTAGAAAAAGAAGAAAAACAAAAGGAGGGAAAAGGACTTTGATGAGACGCAGAAGAAAAGAACGATGGAGGATTGTTATTTAAATTAATGTTGCCAAAACAAAACTGTCTTAAACAAAAAACAGATATAGATAGGGTTTTTAAAAAAGGGAAAGGATTTAAAGAAGATTTTTTATTTTTAAAAACGTTAGAAAACAATTTAAAAATAAGTCGGTTCGGATTTATAATATCTCAAAAAATCTCAAAAAAAGCTACAACTAGAAATAAAATTAAACGAAGATTGAGACAATTAATTAGATCAAAATTAAAAGAAATAAAACAAGGCATAGACGTTTTACTTATAGCCCTATCGGGGTTAGAAAAAAAAGATTTCCAAGAGATGGAAGAAACAATTAATAAGATTTTTAAAAAAGCAAAATGTTTCAAAAAATCATTTTAATAATTATTGAGTTTTATCAAAAGTTTATTTCTCCTAATTTCGGCCAGAATTGCCGGTTTTGGCCCACCTGTTCAGAATATACCCATTTAGCTGTTCAGAAATACGGCGTATTAAAAGGAGGGTGGAAAGGATTTAAAAGAATTTTAAGATGCTATCCTTGGAATTCAGGAGGAATAGACCTGCCTTAATTAGAAATTATGGGTTTATTTAAAGATGCTTTTAATTTAATATTATATCAACCCTTATTTAATGCTTTAGTATTGCTTTATGAATACATCCCCGGCCATGATTTTGGGATAGCTATAATTGTTTTGACCATTTTAATTAGATTGATTTTATATCCCCTGATGGTTCAATCAATAAAATCCCAAAAAGTTTTAAGCGAGCTTCAACCGAAAATTCAAGAAATCCAAAGGCAATACAAAGAAGATAGGGCCAAACAAGGGCAGGCGATGATGGAATTATATCAAAAAGAGAAAATTAATCCTTTTGGTGGGTGCCTGCCTTTATTAATTCAACTTCCAATTTTAATCGCTCTTTATAGAGTATTTTGGAAGGGTCTTCAACCCGAAGCCATGGTTAATCTTTATAGTTTTGTTCCCTATCCCAGTGCGATTAACCCAGTTTTTTTAGGAATGATTAATCTGGCCGAGACATCGTTAGTTTTAGCGGTTTTAGCCGGCGTTACCCAGTATTTTCAAACCAAAATGATGACCCCTAAAACCCAAAAAACAAAACAAAAAGAAGGAGTGGCTCAATTTTCCGGAATGATGCAGAAACAAATGCTTTATTTTTTTCCAATTTTTACTGTTTTTATTCTCTGGAAATTACCAGCTGCTCTTGGCCTTTATTGGATAGTCACTGCCTTATTTTCAATCTTTCAGCAATATTTAATTTTCAAGAAACCAACCTATGCTCAGCCAAAATAATTTAAAAATCATTAAAAAAACCACCGAAGAATTCTTTAAAAAAGCCGGCTTTGAGGTGACCATTGAGTTTTTATCTCCAATTGACCAGACTTTTCCTATTAATGTAAAAACCGACGAACCCCAGATTTTAATTGGAGAAAAAGGGCAAACTTTGGCCGAGCTTCAGCATTTATTAAAAGCAATATTAAAAAGAAAAATTGAAGAGCCTTTTTTTCTTGATTTAGATATTAATAATTATAAAAAGAAAAAAAATGAATACTTAAAAGAATTGGCTCGTTCGGTTGCCGACGAAGTGGCTCTAACCAAAAGAGAAAAAATTCTTTCTCCAATGCCGGCTTATGAAAGGAGAATTATTCACCTGGAATTAGCTGAGAGAAAAGATATTATCACTGAAAGTGTCGGGCAAGAACCAGAAAGAAAAGTGGTAATCAAACCTTGTCTTTAAACGTTTCGTAATTTAAATCTTAATTTTTGAAAAGAGCCCATTAATGGGCTCTTTTCATTTTTAATTTATAATTTTCGTTTTATTTTGTTAATTCTTTCTTAGCCATTTTTATTTTTAAAACTTCTTCTGGAGCAGTGGTGATAAATTGGTCTTCGGAATATGAAGCCACCACTCTAATTGCCACATGTTTTGGACCTGCAAAAAATAATCCCTCCCCTACTGCTGATTCCAATAGGAGATACTTTTCCTCCTCGGTTAAATTAAAAGTTTTTTGGGCCACATCAATAGTAGCTGGGCTTTGTTTCATTAAAAACTGTAAAGAGGAGTTGGCAATAATTGGTTGGCCATAACCGGATTTCATAAAATCATTAATGTCCTGGGTGATAGTGGTGACCCCCAACCAATACTTTCTGGCTCTTTTAGCAATTCCGAAAAGAAAGGAGGCTCCGTCTTCTGACTGCATTAACCACCAGGCCTCATCAACCACCAAAATTCTTTTTTTAAGTTCAGCTCTAATCATGTTCCAGATGTATCTCATTATAATAAACATTGCTATCGGCCTTAGTCCTTCTTCCATGTCTCTAATGCCAAAAACCACCAAGTTTTTATCTAAAGCGATGTTACTGGGCTGGTTAAAGAAGTTAGCATAGGTGCCGGTGGTGAATTTCCTTAATCTAACTGCCAGAGATTCTCCTCCTTCCATTCCTTTTAAAACCGTTTCCAAATCCTCCATTAAAGGGGTTCTTTCTTTCCATAATTTAGGGTCGGTTTCTGAAGTGATATCTTTTAAAGCATAGGTTTCAGTTAAAGCGCTATCCATAACAGCATCTTCTTCCGGAGTTAATCCGCCCAACATAATCCGCATTAAGCCGACCAAATTTATAATATTCGTCCTTAAAACGTCTTCTGGTTTTTCATCTTCTCGGGGGACAGGTAAATCAAAAGGATTAACGTGATTGGGAGAGGCTAAAGAGATATTAAAGAAAGAACCGCCCACTGTATCAGATAAAAATTTGTATTCGTTTTCCGGATCAATGACAATACTATCTACCCCGGTCATTAAAGAACGGAGAATTTCTAACTTAATAGCGTAACTTTTACCAGCTCCGGCTTTAGCAAAAACCACACTATTGGCGTTTTCCAGAGAAAATCTATCAAATAAAACTAAAGAATTATTATGTTGATTAATTCCGTATAAAATTCCCTCATTGGCACTTAAATCATAAGAAATAAAAGGAAAAACACTAGAGATGGGCCCGGTATTCATCACTGTGTGAACTCCAAGCTGGTCTAAACCATAAGGGGAGCAGGAGATAAAACCTTCTTTCTGTTGGTAAAGAGCTGGTTTGATATAAATCAACCTCGCTTCCAGAACCGACCTTAAAGTAGTTTCAGTGTTTTCCAGTTCTTTTTCATTATTTCCGTAAGCAGTAATATAAAGACCCAACCTGAACATTCTTTCTTGGGCAGTTTGTAATCTATCTCTTAATTCTTCTATATCCCGATAAGCGATCTCTAAAACCGGGTCCCGAACCAGTCCTTTTTCTTCCCTTTCCATCATTTCAGCCTGGACTTCAGTCACCTTTTTTCTTAATTGTCTTAAAATCGTCTCGGTTTCAACTGGATGGAGAAAAAAAGCAATATCCATCGGAGTGTCCAGATTTATTATTGGAGAAAACCAGGCTGTGCTTAAGTATCTTGGATAAGAAAAAATAAAAAAAGTTTTGGTCAATGCTTCTCCTAATTTTAAATAGCCCGGTGTTAATTGGATTGAAGCCGGAGCAATAATATCTTTTACTCCGATTAGTTCAGGTTTAAAAATTTCTGGTATTTCCTTTTTCTTTTTTCTAAAAAAAGCCATAATTATTGAATTAACTCGGGAGGCACTTCTGGGTAATAGCCAACTTCGGCTTGCTTCGGGTGGTGTAAACTCCAGAAAAGCTCAATGATCTCCGGAGTGGTTAAAGGAATGGCCTGGAGGCCGCACCTTCTTAAGCCTAAAGC
>Ga0172363_10002255_pt1 | contig 15536 bp, 17 predicted proteins | sample LakKivs2_kivu2a2_FD_114541 | JGI IMG/M metagenome (GOLD analysis project Ga0172363, IMG submission 114541) | Sediment microbial communities from Lake Kivu, Rwanda - Sediment s2_kivu2a2 | ecosystem: Environmental > Aquatic > Freshwater > Lake > Sediment | place: Rwanda: Western Province, Lake... | reverse complement strand
TTTTGCCTGCTGCCTTATTCATATGTTTGTACGTGTTCTTCAACAGCACTCGATTATGGTTTCCGTATCTTCTCAACTTGTATGGGCTAGTTTTCGCAGTTTTAATCATACTCTATCTAGGAAGTTTATTCACGTGGAAAACAACAATAATTTTCGCTGGGCTCCTCACAGTTATGGACATAATACTTGTATTGGGCACTGGCACAATGGTTTCCGCTGCAAGCCACATTTCAGAACTAAAGCTTCCAGTACTAATAACGTTGCCAACAGTTCCGCAAATTGCTACACAATACGGCGTGCTTTACATGTCTCTCGGTTTAGGCGACTTCTTTTTTGCGGGTTTGCTTGCTATCCAAACGCTTAAAAAATTCGGCAAAAAATTAGCAACTATGTCAATAATAGCTATGACTGCATCCTTCTTCATTTTCGAAGTCTTACTACTTAACTATAAACTTAGAGCTTTTCCGGGCACGTTGATGATCATAATTGGGTGGTTGCCCATACTTGTTCTAGCAAAGAAGATGCAGTCTAAAAATGCAAGTTAAGAAAGCATGCTATGGGATTGCGCTATGCTTTTAAATGTTTCAATTTGCAACAAATATGGCATGTGCGGGGCGTATGTTCAAGTATGATGAGTAAAAAGGTAAAGATTTTCGCTCTAATTGCGATTCTGGCAATAATTATCCTTGCGTTAGTCCTCTATATTCAATTAAACACTTCAGTATTAGAAAACAAGGTTGTTAACATCAACACAGAATTAAGCTACACAACAATTCAAAAAGCCATTAATGCATCTGAAACAAAAGACGGCGACACTTTGCTTGTTTATCCAGGTTTATATCGCGAAAACATTGTTGTTAACAAATCTCTCACAATAATGGGCACGAATAGAGAGAAAACAATCATTGAACGTGAAGAGAAAGGCGTCATAGTTCTATTCATACAAGCAGACAATGTAACTGTCGCAAACCTCACGGTGCAAAACAGTGTCTTTGGCATTTGGAGCAGAAATGGGATAAACAACCAGATTGTAAATAACACGGTGATAAATTGCGTCACGAGCGTTCAACTTGAATACTGTTCAAATTGTACGGTAAAGGGAAACAAAATATTGGATGGAAAATTACGTGGAATTTGGCTCTACCATTCGAAAAACAGTGTCATATTTAATAATTATGTAGCACGTGTCATTAATGAGACAGGCTACGGGGCTGTGCACCTTGAATATTCCAATTACACAACAATCATGCTTAACCATTTTGTGAACAACAGCTATAGTTTATGGCTGGAGTCATCCTCGCACAACATGGTATATCACAATAATTTTGTCAACAGTTCCAGAATCAAAGTGTTTACAGGATGTGTAACTAATGCTTGGGATGATGGCTACCCGTCTGGCGGCAACTACTGGAGCGATTATAATGGAGTGGATGCTGATGGTGACGGAATTGGTGATGCATCGTACGAAAAATGGGGGATAGTTGATCAATACCCACTTATTGAACCATTAGAGACTTGGCAAATTGAGCCTGCAAAATAAAAGAAAAACTAAATTGTTTCAACTAATTCAATAGTTTTAAGATGTAAAAAAGTGAAACTAAAATGAGCCCAGAAGAATATTCTGTTGCCAAAACCAGAATTGTTCTAGTTCAAGGAGACATAACTGAAATAGACACTGACGCAATTGTAAACGCAGCAAATTCATCACTTATGGGAGGCGGAGGCGTTGATGGCGCAATACACAGTAGAGGTGGACCAAAAATCCTCGAAGAATGCAAACGCATAAGAGCTACTGAATGGCCGAATGGACTTCCAACAGGAAAAGCTACTATAACTTCTGGCGGAAAACTGAAAGCCAAATATGTTATTCACACTGTTGGTCCAGTGTGGCGAGAAGGCAAAAGCGGAGAAGCAGAGCTTTTAGATGAGGCTTACGTTAACTGTTTGAAATTAGCAATTTCCAAAGGAATAAAGACTATTGCTTTTCCATCTATAAGCACTGGCGCTTACGGTTTTCCAATTACAGAAGCTGGTCAAATAGCATTGAAAAGTGTGAAGCAGTTTCTTCAGAAAGAGAATACCCTTGAGAAAGTTGTGCTCGTCTTGTTCACACAGCATGATTTTGAAGTTTACAAAGAAGTTCTAAGAAAGATTCAATCACTCTAGCGCACGAAAATACAGACGTAAGGTTTCTGGCATGAGTTTCGAGCAAAATCATTTTCATTTAAAAACAAAAGACTAATAAGCACATTTAGTTATTTTATTGCAAAATGATTCCAAAATACTTTTTCCTAACGAAAGGCGTTGGCAAACACAAAGAACAACTGCAATCTTTCGAATTAGCATTGAGGAATGCAGGAATACAACACTGCAACATAGTCAACGTTTCAAGCATAGTACCGCCAGGCTGCAAACTTATCCCACGCGAACAAGGTCTAAAAATGATAAGCCCAGGAGAAATAACCTTTGTTGTTCTAGCCAGAAACTCAACCAATGAACCGCACAGGCTTCTTGCCTCTTCAATAGGCGTGGCAATCCCTTCTGGAAAGAATAACTATGGTTATCTTTCGGAGCATCATTCTTATGGACAGACAGACGAGGTTGCAGGCGATTACGCTGAGGATTTAGCTGCCACGATGCTTGCAACTACTATGGGAATTCAATTTGATCCAGAAATCGCGTGGGACGAAAGGAAGCAACTGTTCAAAACCAGCGGTTTAATAATTAAAACGGCTAATGCAACGCAGTCTGCAGCTGGAGATAAGAATGGTTTGTGGACGACAGTTATTGCTGCAGCTGTTTTTGTTCCTCCTGAGTGATTTCTGCTATAGGCTGTAGATGTCTATGAGTTATGAAACAATTTCTTTCTAAAACAATATTAACTGTTAATGTTAATCTTAGGAATAGGTGAATTTGCGCTTGGTGAAGAAACTTCAAACACCAATGATAATTGTCAACTTCAAAACGTATTTGGAAGCAACTGGTCGGAAGGCTGTTGAACTTGCCAAGAAAGCCGAAAAGGTAAGTGCTGAAACCAGTGTTTTTGTTGGAGTGGCGCCTCAACTTGCAGATATATCTTCAATAACAAAAAGCGTGAGTATTCCAGTTTTCGCTCAACACATAGACCCAATAAAACCTGGAAGTTCTACTGGGCATGTGCTTGCTGAATCTGTCAAAGAAGCAGGAGCTGTTGGCACACTAATCAATCACTCTGAGAAACAGCTTAAGCTGTCAGGCATTAATGAAACAATTAAAATAGCTCGTGAAAATGAGCTGATTTCTATTGTTTGCGCCAATAATCCTCATGTAAGCATGGCTGTGGCAACTCTTAAGCCAGACATTGTTGCTGTAGAACCGCCTGAACTTATAGGTACTGGAATATCCGTTTCTAAAGCCAAGCCAGAAGTTGTTTCCGGAACGGTTAGCCTTGTTAGAAAAGTTAACACTGAAGTCGTCCTTTTGTGTGGTGCCGGAATCAGCTATGAAGAAGACGTGGCAGCAGCGTTGAAACTTGGAACTCAAGGTATTTTGGTCGCAAGCGGCATCGTCAAAGCGAAAGACCCATATAGTATTCTATGTGAATTTGCAGAAGCAGCAAAATGTTAGGGCGAGTTAGCAATTGAAAGTTGAGCCAGAATGTGCAGCATGTATAATTAACAGAGCAGTAGCAGAGGCGACAGAAGCTACTACAAACCATGCCTTACGTTTTAGAGCAATGACCGAGCTTTTACGATTGTTAAATAAAGAGTTTAAGCCTACTGCTGTCCCAGCAGACTTAGGCACAAGACGAGACCGCTTAATAAAACGGATAACGGGTAATGATGACCCATACGAAAGATGCAAAAGGATGAGTAACGAAAAAGCTTTGAAACTTTTGCCCTACGCTAGAAAGTTTGTTGAAGAAGGTTTTATGCAGTATGACCGTTTCAAGAAGGCTTGTTTATGTGCAATCGTTGGTAATGTTTTAGAGTTTGACATTCCCGGGCACAACGTGACGTTTAACGGGTTGAAGAAGGAATTTCGTGAAGCTGCTAAGGATTTAGTTATTGATGATGTTAGCAATGCATATGATTTGGCGAAGAAAGCAAGGGCTGTTCTTTTTTTGGCGGATAATGCTGGAGAAATTGTTTTTGACATTTTGCTTGTGGAACAGCTTAAAAATATGGGTTTGATGGTTACTGTAGCAGTTAAAGGCGGACCAGTTATAAATGATGCTACGTTGAAAGATGCGGAAGCTTCTGGAATGAGTAAACTCGCTGACAAAGTAGTAACTAGTGGAACTGACACTGTCGGTTTTAACCCTAAGGAAGTTTCGCGTGAATTCCTTGATGTTTACAAATCTGTTGATTTCGTCTTTGCTAAGGGAATGGGATATGCAGAAACATTCACTGAATACAAACTGGAAAAACCTCATATCTTGCTTTTCAGAACTAAATGTGACCCAGTTGCAAACTTCTTCTGTGCAGATCGAAACAAGAACGTTGCAAAGTTGATGCCTTAAATGAAACTGCCATCTATGCAATTAAGTCGAGAACTGCTCTCGAATTTTGAAAATGCGATTACGAAAGAATGGATTGTAGCAAACGGCTTAGGCGGTTATGCCTCTTCTACAATTCTTGGTTTGAACACACGAAAATACCATGGACTATTAATTGCTGCTTTAAATCCTCCATCCGACCGTAGAGTATGCTTGGCTAAGTTAGATGAAGAAGTTAATATTGGAAACAAAATTTATCCTTTAGGCACTAACGAATTTCAAGACAAGCTTTACCCGCAAGGACATTTCTTCTTAAAGGAATTTTCGATTGCGCCTTTTCCAAAATATGTCTATGAAGTAGAAAATATTGCAGTTCAAAAATTGATTTTCATGCCTCGAGGCAAAAATGCGGTTATAAGCGAGTATGACGTTTCGAATAAAAACGGTTTTGATGTCAAAATTCGAGTTTATCCGATAATAAACATGAGACCCATGAATTGTGTAACGAATAGACAGCAATCATGCTGGAACCTTGTTCAGAGACAAAGGGAAGGTGAGGTGAAAGTTGGCTTTTCTATTCCACAAGCTACATTGATGCTAAGAATAACTAGCGGACAATACTCACAAAACGAAAAATGGATTGAGAAAGTATATTACCGCGAAGAAGCTGCACGCGGAGAAAGTTGTTTTGACGACTATTTTCAACTTGGATTTTTCGAAATTGGTGTAAAAGCAAACAAAGAAGAAAACTTTAGCATAGTTGCGGTTGCAAATAAGAACGAGACGGATGCCGTAAAGCATTCTGCTGAGTTGCCCTTTGATGTGCATGGCATAAAAGCTTTGTATAAGACTGAAATTGAACTTCGAGAGAATCTGTTAGCTCATTTTTACCTGGAGCCTAGAAGGTTTTCAGAAAGTGATTGGTTAAGTTGGGTTATTCTAGCTTTAGACACTTTTACAGTCAAAGGAATTGACAAAACGCAAAATTTCGTGATTGCGGGGTATCACTGGTTCGGAAGTTGGGGACGCGATACATTCATTGCTTTGCCAGGTTTAATGCTGATACCGAGAAAATTTAAAGAAGCGCAAAACACGTTTCTCACTTTTAGTTCTTATTGTAAAGATGGTTTGATTCCAAATTTTATTCCAGAAGGAACCGAACCACTAGCTTACAATGCTGTTGACGCAACTTTGTGGTTTATTAACGCTATATTACAATATTTGAAGTATACAGGCGATTTTAGATTCGTTAGGGACAAGCTTTGGAAAATATCAAAGAATATCATTGCAAACTATGTTAATGGAACAGTTTTTGGCATACGCGTTGATGCAGATGGATTGCTTTCTCATAGTGCACAGCTGACTTGGATGGACGCTACCGTGAACGGCGAAGCAGTTACGCCCAGAGCGGGAAAAGCAGTTGAAGTTCAAGCTTTATGGTATAACACCGTCAAAATTATGGAGCTTTTGGCAAACAGGTTCGGAGAGAAAGACGAAGCTGAAAGATTTTCTCAAATGGCAGAGAAAGCAAAGGAAAGTTTTGCTGAAAAATTTTGGAATATAGAAAAAAACTGTTTGTTCGATGTGGTAAATGAGCAGTGCAATGATTTATCTTTGAGACCTAACCAAATAATCGCCGTTGCTTTAAACTTCACAATGTTGGACAATATCAAAAATGAAAAAATCGTCGATACGGTTTGCCACGAACTTCTAACGCCCTATGGCTTAAGAACGCTTGCCAGAAACGACCCAAGATATGTTGGAGAGTACGTAGGCGACAGAAGAAGTAGAGATAAAACATATCATAATGGGACAGTTTGGCCTTGGCTATTAGGACCTTTCACCACTGCATTTTTGAAGACAAAAGGATATGCAATTTTTAGGCGCGAACATGCTTTGAAAAGTTTCCTTGTACCTTTATTTACTGAGCAGACTTGTAATGCTGGAATCGGCGTTATCAGCGAGATTTTTGATGGAGATCCTCCGCATACACCACGAGGTTGCATAGCTCAGGCATGGAGCGTAGCAGAACCTTTTAGGGCTTATGTAGAAGATGTTATGTTGATTAGACCACCATATGAAAAACAGGTCTTACGTCGAGATTACCTTTCTTAAACTTTCTGCTGCTATCTCTGGCGTGACCGTGTTTATGTACATGCCCGTGCTTTTTTCGAATCCAGCCCAAATTGCAAGTTTTGGATAAACCTCTAAATGCCAATGATAATGGCTTCGTGCATCTTTGCCTATTGCCATGTGAAAACCATAATTGTAAGGCGGATCGTTCACTAACTGTTTTAATCCCTTTAAGCTTTTGTGTAACGTCTCGGCAAAGGCTTTCACTTCTGTTTGTGTTAAGTCAAGTATTGTAGTGTTGTGTTTTTTTGGCAGCATCCAAAATTCAAGTGGATGCACACTTGCGTATGGAGCGAAAACTACAAAATGCGAATTTTCAAGAATAGCTCTGGAGCTTTTGCTTTCTTTTTTAAGTATTTCGCAGAATGCGCATTTCTTGTTTTGCTTCCAGAATTTTTTGCTAACCACTAACTCCTCTTGGATCGCTCTTGGAATAAATGGCGTAGCGATTATTTGACTGTGAGCGTGTGAAAGCGAAGCTCCAGCTTCTAAACCGTGATTGCGGAATATGGAAACATACTTTACGTAAGGCTTTGACGAAAGCTCGCGTAATCTGTCAATGTAACCGTTAATGACCTGTATTAACTGTGAAATTTTCGCATCTGCTGGGTGTTCATCATGTATGGGCGATTCCACGAGCACTTCGTGATGTCCAACAGCAGCAGCTAAACAGGAATCTGCTGTTTTCTGAAAGCTAGTTTTCTCTTTTGGCGGTGTAAAAGCAGGGTAAAGGTTTGGTATGCAACGAATAAGCCAGTTCTTGTGTCGTAGTCCATCCTTGTCTTTTTCTTTCTTGATTTTCCCATTTCTGTTAAGATAAACTAGAATTGCAGGTGGCGTCATACTTTCGTTGTTTGGGCAAAGTGGGCAAGTGCTTGTTTTGGCTGTTTCTCTCTCTTGCTTTGCAAAATCAGTTGGTCTGCGACCGCGTTTAGTGGCGATTACTACCCAGCGATCGAGAAGATAGTCCTTTCGCAGTTCGTTGAAGTTCATAACGCAGATTATGTTGTGAAGACTTTTAGCATTTTCGAGAAAACGTGATGTTAATATTCGAAAACGCTTAGGTCTGTGCCTACAAATTCGCTTACGTCTATTGGCGTTATTATGAATGATTGGCTTGTTGTTTGTCCTGCGTTGATGGTTATGTTAAATGTGTATGTTGCGATGTGTTCGCTAGAAGAGTCTTTGTAGTATAGTGTGCAGTTGCATGTTATTGCTGTAGCGCCTGTGTTTCCCATTTCTACGATTGTTCTTAGTTTTGTGCTGCCTTGGATTTGGTGTCTAATGGCGAGTATGCTGAGGCTAGTGGCATCCACGTTGGCTTGCCAAAAACCAAGCTTGGTTGCGGGAACTAAGTATATTTGTATGCCTAATGCAATTCCGATAACCAAGCCTGCAAGCAAAGCTAAGAGAAGTGTGACCACCGTGGTTTTTGTGTGGTCAATCTTGTTGTTTTGGTTCATTTTGTTCCTCCATCATGGTGATGACACGCTTGCCTTTTGTTTGGTTTGGTATAATTGTCTTATGAACTTTTGATATTAACTGTAAGTATCACCAATTCGGATTCAGAATACCTAATGAGCTCTGGAACATAAGACCATTTTCTGCTTTATCAAACTAATCAAGTTTTCCAACAGAAATCTTGGCAATAGAACTTAGTTGATGCGAGAAAGCGATGGGTCACTGAGGTTCGACGCCCAGAATCCGCTGCACCCCACAAAACCTACACTCTTACCCGCACCCCCCTGAGCGCTGAACGTCCAGACTTAGGTTGCTCTCTCCCGAGCCTGGCCAGATTCGCCTGGCAAACGTTGGAGGCAGCTTTCCTACGGAAGCAGCCCAATGACCGCCAGCCCCAAGGGACGGATAGTCACAGCTTCGGAAATGGAGGTTTCAGCAGCCTTAAGCGCCTCAGCCTCAGCTCTCGGCCCGTCCTATAGAGGGTTTACGGTGCAGGGGACCCCTAGCCCCCCGCCTAAGACCCACCGCCAAACATTCATGAGCAAATCAAAACTATAAAACTTTACCCCAAAACCCAACCACTAGAATTAGTGCTGGTTTTTGTTTCAGAACAAATGTTTCAGCATACGAAGGCACACTGTGGATACGGTGGGTGGTAAAATGGACAATAAGAATGGTTATAGAAAAGATATTGACGAGAAGCCCATCAAATGGAACAATATCTTTGAGAAGTTATTGATTGACGAGTGCTCCACGATAAATCTTATATTTCCACACTTCTAATCTCGCATTATGAACTATGATAATAAGATAATTGCTGGTTTGTTTGGTTTTGTCGCTATTGTCCAGTTTACTCTTGCAGTAATCATTTGTGAAGCTCTTTATTCGGGCTACAGCGTAGGGCAACAATTCATAAGTGACTTAGGAAACTGGAGCTTAGCAGGCAACTATGCTGCAATTTTCAATGCGTCAATTATCATTGCGGGCATATTAGGTATTGCTTCCGCTCACTACATTCAGAAAGCATTCAAAAACAGACTTTTCACATCCCTGTTGATGGTTAGCACATTCTGCGATATCCTCATAGGAGTGTTTGCAGAGGACATTTCTATGCCAGCGCACGGCATTTCCGCTCTTTTCAGTCTTATTTTTGGATTGGGTGGTATGTTCATGTCCTCCAAATTCGTCAAATCGCCTCTCTCGTACGTTCCTTTTGTCTTGGGCGGAATGATAGTCGTAGCGGTAATCCTTCAGGTTTCTGGTTTCTATTTAGACTTGGGTTTAGGCGGAATTGAACGCCTTGAAATCTATCCTTCCTTACTCTGGACGCTTGTCTTTGATGGCTACTTAATCGGAGAAGCCAGCAATATAGCATTGACAAGTAAGAGGTAGGTTGACCGCAAGGATAGGATTTATAATGACAGAGCATAGTGGACACGAAGACAGAAATCTCGTATTGTATTTCGTGATTGTCTCCGTTTGGAGCGGGCTATTTTGGCTACCAATTGTCTTATTTTCATTAACTGTAAATGACCCACTCGGTGTTTTGTTTGGCACCATCAGTGTATTTGGTCCACTTGCGTCAGCCTTCGTTTTGACCTACTTCAACCAAGGGAAAGACGGAATCAGAAAATTACTGAAAAGAGGAGTTGACCATAGATTCGGAAAGAAGTGGCTGATTCCAATTTTCTTGCTTTTCCCAGTGGTAAATGGCAGTGCTGTCTTGGTAGCTATGCTCACCGAGGCAATTACTATAGATGTGTCATGGGTATCGAAATTACCGTCTGTTATTATTGGGGATTTGGTCATGTTCATACTCTTCTGCGTTTGGGCTGCGGGAGAAGAGTTCGGCTGGAGAGGATACGCTCTTGACAGGCTTCAAGGACGTTTCAGCGCGATTATCTCCTCAATCCTGCTTGGAATCATTTGGTGGGCTTGGCACATACCAGCACTCGATTTTCAAAGCAGTGCTCTTGGCACGCAACCAATTAACGTCTGGATATTCCTCATCATAATATTGGAATTTGCTGTCCTGCTCACGTGGATATACAACAACACGAATCGAAGCATACTTGCAGTCATCCTCTTTCACGCAATGTTTAATGTGGCATCCTATGCTACAATTCCAATAGCGAATCAGATTCCAACTAACTCAATACCTAATTACTACTCGCTTATCGTGCTTCTCACAATCGTCATTGCAGTGACAATAGTTTATGGATCCAAAAGGCTGGTTCGCCAAACAAAACAGCAAACGAAAGTCAAGCTATAGCTTTTCTGCAATTTCCATTCATAGTCGTATTTTGGTTTGGTTGGACAAAACTTTGCTACAACCAGCAAGCGATGACGTGAGCGAGCTGATCTTGCGGAAAAGTTATAGCTGAACTGAAGCAGACTGTGTAATTAGTGATTTGAGTTGCTTGAAGGTAAAAACGTAAATCTGAGAATTATGGAAAAAGAAGATTTGTCACTTTTTGTTGAGTGGGTGAACAAGCCTGAGGTCTTTGGTGAATACAATCCTCTACATCAGATGTCGAAAACAGAAGCTGAGAAAATGGTTGATGACCCCTCTGATTCCAAGCTTTTCTTCATAGAGAAGAAGGATGGAAGCAAAATCGGTTTTATATGTCATTTTCACGTTTTGCATATGGGAACTGGAACCAAACAAGTGGAGGTCGGTTATTCTCTGATTCCTAATGAAAGAGGGAAAGGTTTTGGTACCGAAGCCTTGCAGATCATGGTGGACTATTTGTTTCTATCTAAGGAAATAATGAGGATTCAAGCCCAAACTGACCAAAGAAACGCAGCCTCCCAGAAGATTTTAGAGAAGGCTGGTTTTAAGAAGGAAGGAACTCTTCGGCAAAACTTCTTCATAAGAGGAAAGTGGACCGACGACTACATTTACAGCATCATCAGAGAAGAATGGAAAGAACCAAAAATACTGACAAAAACCATTTGAAAGTAATCGATTTTTGGTTCATCGGATAAGGCTTTACGTCAAACTTTCGTTTAGCTATTCAACGCATGCTCCAAAGCCTTGCACTATTGGCAGTGCAATTATTTCTGGCAGTTCATATGTACGCAATGTTTTAACCCTTGCACAAAGCTTTTCAAACAGGTCTAGACGAGATTTCATCAATAGAAGATATTCTTCTGCTCTTTCAATTTTCCTTCTCCACCGAAAAAGCGAAGAAACTGAATTAGTAATGTTTGTGCATGCGATTAGTTTTCTTTGAGCAGTTTCTGTGCAATTATCTCTGCTTCTTCTTTTTTCGCTGTTGTGACTAGCACGATTATGTAAGTTTTCGTCATGCTTCAACACTATCAACCCACATGTTGAATAGGAAATCATTTATTTTGACACTGAGGAAATGCTTTTGAGGTTTGGCGTTGGGTGAGCGTGTATGAAGACAATCGGTATAGTTACAAGTGGCGGTGATGCGCCGGGTATGAATGCGGCTATCCGTGCAATTACGCGAATAGCAAGTGCTAAAGGTTTTCAAGTTATCGGCTTTGAGAGAGGATGGGAAGGCTTGATAAAGAACAGTTTTAGGCGTTTGACTCCGCGTTCTGTTGGTGGAATAATCCAGTCTGGCAGCACAATTCTCCTGACTTCGCGTTGTCTAGAATTTAAAACGTCTGAAGGCATCAGAAAGGCTTCGGCGAATTTAGCCACAGACAATGTTGACGGTCTAGTAGTTATCGGCGGCGACGGTTCTTTTCGAGGAGCTTTGGCTTTAAGCCATGAAGCAGACACCTTAATAGTTGGGGTTCCAGCCACAATAGACAATGACGTTTATGGCACTGATGAGACAATAGGCTTCGATACTGCTGTTAACACTGCGGTAACTGAAATTGACAAGATTCGCGACACAGCGATTTCCCACGAGAGAATATTTGTCGTGGAAGTTATGGGAAGGAAAAGAGGTTTTTTAGCTTTAACAATTGGTTTAACGGTCGGAGCTGAGGTAATCCTGGTTCCAGAAGCCCCCATAAATAAGGAAGAAGTGTTTAGAACGGTTAAAGAAAACGCGGCGAAAGGCAAGAAGTCCGGCATAATTGTGGCTGCAGAAGGCATAGGCGACACCCGCAAACTCGCAGAAGAAATAGAAGCAAACACTCGAGCGGAAGTCCGCTTAAGCATACTTGGCTATGCACAGAGAGGAGGAAGTCCAACTGCTAGAAGCCGCTTATTGGCAAGTTTATTTGCTGATGAGGCAGCTAATTTGTTGGCACAAGATATTGGCAACCGTCTTGTTGGATTGCAAAAGGGCGAAATAACAAGTATAAGCCTTGAGAAGTCATGCAAAAATGAAAAGCCACTGAACTTACGCTTGTTAGAGTTGGCTAAAACCCTTGCAACGTAGATTCGGTCGGTCAGTTTCGACTCTAGCCAAAAAATACGCTTGCTATTTCGTAAAGCTTCAAATCCACGGTTTTCCGCTTACCAACAACGTCTTTTAATGGGACAGAAACTATTCTATTTCCTTTAATGGCCACCATTTGTCCAAATCTCTTTCTATGGATACAGTCTATTGCTGCGATTCCGAAGCGTGTGGCCAAAATTCTGTCAAAAGCCGTGGGCGAGCCGCCGCGTTGAAGATGCCCTAAAACTACGACGCGAGTTTCAATTCCTAAACTCTTTTCAATTTCCTTTCCCACGTAGTAGCCGATGCCACCAAGTCGGATATGGCCAAACTCGTCTATGGATTCGCTGTAAACAACTTCTTTTCCTTCTTTCGGTTTTGCTCCTTCTGCAACCACAACTATGCTAAAGTTTCTTCCTCTTTCGTGCCTACGCTTGATATACTCGCAAACCTCGTCAATATCAATAGGTTTTTCTGGAATTAGGATTACGTCTGCGCCTCCTGCCAATCCAGCTTCTAACGCTATCCACCCAGTGTAGCGTCCCATGACCTCGAGAATCATCACTCTTCGATGTGTTTCAGCTGTTGTGTGAAGCCTATCTAATGCCTCTGTAGCGATGGAAACCGCAGTGTTAAAGCCGAAGGTGTAATCTGTCCCACTCAAATCATTGTCAATAGTTTTCGGAACGCCAACACCTTTGAGCCCAAAATCGCCCATCTTATAAGCCACGTTTAAAGTATCATCTCCTCCAATAACAACAACAGCCTCTATGCCCGCCTTCTTAGCATTTCTCACAATTTTTTCTGGACCCTTTTCATGCTTGAACGGATTTGTTCGTGAAGTACCTAAAATCGAGCCACCACGTGGCAGAATCCCAGATGCAGACTGCAAATCCAATGGTGTAAACTCACTTTCTAAAAGCCCATGCCAACCGTCTTTGATGCCAACTATTTCATCACCGTATTGCTGGATTCCCTTTCTAACAACAGCTCTTATAACAGCGTTTATTCCCGGAGCATCTCCGCCTCCACTTAAAACTCCAACTTTCATTTTTACCTCTCCAAAGGTTAAGCTTTACCTGAACTTCCAAACAGACGCATTTTTCCCTTAACAACCTCTTTCATAGCATCTTTCGCCGGACCCAAAATCTTTCGTGGATCAAACTCTTTTGGAGAATTCGTCAAGACCTCGCGTACAGTTGCTGTGAAAGCCAGTCGTAAGTCAGTGTCAATGTTTATTTTTGCAATTCCCAAAGAAATCGCCTTTTTAATATGCTCTTCTGGAATGCCTTTAGCTCCAGCTAACTCTGCACCGTATTTTGTTGCTTTTTCAATAATCCATGAGGGAACACTTGAGGCTCCATGCAAAACCAAAGGAACATCCACTTCTTCTCGAATTAGTCGTAGCCTTTCAAAATCAAGCTTAGCTTCACTTTTGAACTTGTAAGCGCCATGGGAAGTGCCAATCGCCACAGCAAGCGCATCAACGCCAGTCCGTTCCACAAATCCGTCAGCGGTATCGGGATCAGTTAAAATTGCCTCCTTTTCCTCAACACTTGATTCTTCAACACCCGCAAGTCTTCCTAATTCAGCTTCGACCGAAACTCCTTTTGAATGCGCCAAATCAACAACACGCTTTGTCAAAGCCACATTTTCTTCAAACTTTAAGAAAGAACCATCAATCATAACTGAAGTGAAACCAGCATCCACACACTTCGCAGCTATTTCAAAATTTTCGCCATGGTCAAGATGAAGAGACATGGGCACAGTCGCTGTTTTTGCAGCGGTCTTGACTATTTCTGAGAGATAAGCTAATCCTCCATATTTTATGGCGCTTGGAGTAACAGCCACAATCGCAGGCGACATTTCTTCAACAGCAGCTTCCACAACAGCCATTAAGGCTTCTAAGTTGTTTATGTTAAAGGCTCCAACAGCATAAGCTTTTTTTGTAGCTGGTAACAGTAGATCTTTGTTTGTAACTAGCATGTATTTTCACCGTCAACTGCTATTAACATTTATTCGATATAAATGGTTTACATAATCGTCAAGCGTATATTAAAAATTCAGAAGGTTTTTCCAATCAAAATGTATGACGCAACAGCTGCCACGCAAATAACTGCAATCAACATCGCCAAGAAGAGCATTTGAGGAAATCCAAAAATGTAATGTTGCACCTCATAATCCAAAGCCACAAGCTTGTCCTCGGCAGAGCCCACATTAGAAAAACGCAAAACATATTCACCTTCCAAATCACAAACAAAACTGTAATCCAAACTTCCTACTTTACCAAAATCTACTTGAGTTCCGTTAGGACAAATCAAGTGGAAATGTATAGCCTTATCAGATGTGGCAACAACATTGAACTTGATTAAGACATGATCTTCCACTGCAAGTCCAAAACTCTTATCCACTTCTTTATCTCTGTACACTGTGAAATTCATAGTTGTCGCCCTCGCTGGAAGAACTAAGAATAAAAAACCAATTGCCAGCACTAAGAGAACAACTAATAGTTTCATGTCTTGCCCGCTTATACTTTCTGTTTAAAGATCAATAACTTTTATGAAACTTGAATTAGGATAAACAATAAGAATTATAGAATGATATTGACTTCTAATATAGGAATGACGTGTCGAAAATGACTTGCTATTTTAGACATCTTGACGACATCTTCAAAAAAGCAGGAATAAAAGTGACAAAAGAAAACAAACAAGAAATTGACAGAATAATTCACAAAATCGTCGGCGTAAAATACAAGGATTGTCCCGACACTTGGAGAAAAGTTAAAAAGAGAATAGCCACTGACGAAGACAATTTTGTTTTAACACTGAAAGAAGCATGGAACAACAAGCAATAGCTCGAAGTAGCTTCCTATACTTTTTATGGTGGCGCACCACAATTTGGGCATTTCCCACTTGAAATGTCATATATTGCATCACAGTATTTACAGCGAATCTTAACCACTTCCTTAATAACCGTCGTTCCTCTCGAGTTGTCCAGCATTGAAGCTTGTCCTCTTGAAGCGATTTTTCTCCAAAAAGCCAAAGGCATTCGTCTTCCCACAACTTTTTTGCCAAGACCGTTGTTGGCTGGTTTTTGCA
>Ga0172363_10002254_pt1 | contig 15538 bp, 10 predicted proteins | sample LakKivs2_kivu2a2_FD_114541 | JGI IMG/M metagenome (GOLD analysis project Ga0172363, IMG submission 114541) | Sediment microbial communities from Lake Kivu, Rwanda - Sediment s2_kivu2a2 | ecosystem: Environmental > Aquatic > Freshwater > Lake > Sediment | place: Rwanda: Western Province, Lake... | reverse complement strand
CACAATGCACAATGCACAATGCACAATGCACAATGCACAATGCACAATGCACAAAATTTATTCCGTCATGATGCGCGGTGCAATGTTCATGGTTTGCAGTTCCTGAAACAGCAGCTTGCACGCGTATGGTATTTCAACATACGCAAACTCCGTGCGATTCTCGCACATGTGGCAGCAGTGTATGCCCATTTTTTCGTTCACCGCAGCAATCATGCCACACCGTTTGCACACGTAGACTTGATACTTGTCCGACGAATCGTACATGCGCCCGCGCGTGAATCGGCACGCTCCGTGCGCCACCATGCTGTCGCGCTCCATTTCGCCAAATCGGTGTCCTCCGTCGCGGCTGCGCCCCTCCGCCGGCTGCCGCGTCAAATTCACCATGGGACCAATGGACCGGCTGTGCTGCTTGTCGTTCACCATGTGCTTCAGTCGCTGGTAGAATGCGGGGCCGATGAACACGCTGGTTTCAATCTGCTCCCCAGTTAGCCCGTTGTACATCAGCTGGTTGCCGTTGCACTCGTATCCCAGCTTCAGCAGCTCTCGCCGGATGGTCTCAATGTCCAGTTCGCCGAACGACGTCCCGTCGCCAAACAAGCCCAGCTCCACTAGAACCATGCCGAGCAGCGTCTCCTTCAGCTGCCCGATCGTCATGCGCGACGGAATGGCGTGCGGATTGATGATGATGTCGGGCCGGAGTCCCTGCGCCGTGAACGGCATGTCGCGTTCCGGAATGATGTTGCCCAGCGTGCCCTTCTGCCCGTGCCGCGAGCTGAATTTGTCACCCATCACCGGTTTGCGCAGGGTCCGCACCCGCACCTTGCAAATGCAGTACCCCTCCCCGTTCCGCTCCAAGAACGTGCGATCAATGTAGGACTCCTCCTGCGTGCGATACGCCCGGCTCTGGTCCTCGTATTTAAGCACTTTCGTGGGATCGTTGCGATTGATGGGCACCACTTTCGCAATAATGATGTCGCGGTTCTCCACCAGCGTGTTTTCCGGCATCACGCCCTTGGCGTTCACCTTGTCGTAATTCCCGAATTTCATGCCCTTGGTTTTCGCAGAGTCGGGCTTGCATCGCACCTCTTCGTCCCCGTTGACTTTCTTGTCCTCGTCCTTCTCGGTGTGGTAAATCACCGTCTGGAACAAGCCGCGGTCAATGGAGCCCTGGTTCATCAACACGCTGTCTTCCTGGTTGTAGCCCGTGTGCGTCATGATGGCCACAATCACCGGCCCGCCCGACGGAATCTGGTCCAGCTTGATCATGCCCATAACGCGCGTGTCCACCAGCGGACGCGCGGGGTACGTCATCACATACGCCGTCTTGTCCATGCGCTTGTCAAAATTCGTCACGTACATGCCCATCGCCTGCTTCGCCATGGCCGACTGGTACGTATTCCTCGGCGACTGGTTGTGCTCCGGAAACGGAATGCAGGACGCAATCACGCCGAATATGGTGCTGGGGTGAATCTCGCAGTGCGTGTACTTGTATTTGAACGCGTCGTCGCGCGGGGAATACAAGTCAGACGGTTTCATGGCAATCATGCTGAAGTTCTGTTCCTCCGGATCAATGTATTCAATCACCGCGTTGCCAATCCGCGCGTCCGTGAGCAGGTCGTCCCATCCCAGCTCCTTGGTTCGCAGCCGCCGGATGATGTCATTCGTCACGTAAAGACCACCGGTTTCTTGGTTCACGCGCAACACCGGGCGCATAATGCGCCCCGCATCCGTGCAAATCCGTATTTCGTGGGTGCGATAGTTGAACACGACCGACGTGTAAATGTTGATGATCCCGCGCGTTTTTTTGTCCTTGAAATCGTTGTACAGCTTGGGCGCGTCTATGGCCATTCCGATCCAAGCCCCGTTCACGAACACTTTGACCTGCTCGTGCATTTGCGCGCGGGTTGCGTCTTCCAATGCAACAATGTAGGACCGTATTTGCTCGCGAATGTTGTCCGAACTGCTGATTGTGGTCACGTGCGTCATGTAGCTGATGTTTTTCACCACACCCACGCTGCCGCCTTCAGGGGTTTCGGCCGGGCAAAGGAATCCCCACGTGGTATTGTGCAGCTTGCGCGGCGGAATGAGCTTGCCGCTTTTGTCAATCGGCGTGTTAATGCGCCGCAAGTGGCTCAAACTGGAGATGTACGTGAGCCGATTCAAAACCTGCGCAACGCCGACTTTCGTGGAGCTCACGTTCTTAATGCCGAAGTCGCCCGTGGAAAGCGCCTTTTTGAGGCCGTTCTCAATGGTGGACGACTTGATGAGCTTGTACACGTTGGTGTTGTTTATGATGCTCAAATAATCGTCCGTGGAGCGCCACGATCCCGTGTTGATCTCACGAATCACTTGTTTGGACATGTCTTTCACCACCTTGTTAAAGTAATTGCGGAACAGGTTGTTGATGAGTGCTCCGGTCGTGTCCACGCGCTTGTTCACGTATGAATCGCGGTCGTCCTGGCGCGATGCGTCGCCGCTGATGCTCGCACCAACAAGGCGGTTCGCCATGTATCCCAAGAAATACAGCCGCTGTTTTTGAGTGCTGCAATGCGGAAACAAGTCGTTGTTCAAAATGTCGGTGGCGAATTCTCGTTTTTTTCGCGCACCCGCCTCCTTGTCCATATTCATCGGGGTGTACATCACGTGGCTCGTCATGATTTTCAGCGCATCCTCCTGGGTGAGCACCGTGTTCGCGTCAATGATTGACCCTTGCAGCGCTTCCAATGCGGCTGCATCCTTGGACAAATCCAACAAAATGAGTTCGCATATGTCCTTGTCGCTAATGACACCCAGTGCTCGGAACACGACGAACAATGGCACCGGTTGTTTGATGCGCGGAATCTGCACGTAAATCGGGAACCCGAACCCATTGTTTTTGTTTGCAATCATCATGCTGATTTGCTTCGGGGAAATGCACTTGAAATCGGGCACCGACTTGATTTCCGCCAGCCAGTTCCACTTGGTGTTCCCTTTGGACACGTTGAAGCAATACACGCGGTTTTCGGCCGCGCGTTCTTGGGCCAGGACTGTTTTCTCGCTCCCGTGCATGATGAAGTAGCCGCCCGCGTCGTGTTTGCATTCACCGGTTTCTTGATGGCTCACGTGCTGGCACTGTTTTAGAACGCAAATGCCGGATTTCAGCATGATGGGCAGCTTTCCAATCGGAATTTTGGGGAGGAGTTTGTGGTGATACTGCACGTTTTCCAGGTTGGTTCCCGTGCGAACGGTGATTTGCACCTTGACGTCAATCATCATTGCCGATGCGTACGTAAAGTTCCGAAGACGCGCTTCATGCGGAAACATGAGCTTTGTGGCGCCGTTGTTTTCATGAATTTGCGGACGATACAGATTGAAGTGCGTAAACTCCACCTTCATTTCAAGCCGGTGTTTCTTAAGAACGCGGTCATAGTCCTGATCGGACGCGATGTGCACGGGGTTGAACATGTCAATCGTGCGCTCCAGCTGGCTGTAAACCAGGTCGTTGTAAGATTCCAGCTGGTGCCGCACCAGCTTCTCCAAATGCGAGTGTCCAAAATACGAGCCGATCATGTCCCATGGCTCTTCCACATATTGGCCGATGGCGGCCTCCGTTTCTTTCTTCAGGTCTGATTCTGATTTCGTTTTCGATAGTTGCGACATTCTTGACTGTAGACGGTTTGTGTGTATGTGTATACGTATGTGAATGTCGGTTCACGGGCTAATTGTCAATTCAATTTTTATGTTTAAATTGATTTTGAGCATCATGCAAAATCCGCGTTAGTCGGGCATCAAATTCAAATATCCGTCTACAAATTCTTTACTCCACACATTGGATGCACATGCCCAACCGGAATCCATTGTCATGCGCATTTTTTCGGGGGTGGTGGTTTGATAGCAAAATGCATCAGAAACGCCGCTCGGAATGTAACCACGCAACCGATGCACGTAATTTGAAAATGTGGAAAGCGGATGACTGAAAAATTTGGTGCCGTGTGCACATATGATTTGCTCTACGATGCCATGGAACACGGGATTAATTTCCATAATGACATCCACGTGCATTAACACGTCGCGAAAGGTGACCACGGTGTAATTCATATGAAGCGCATTGAATTCGCTCAAATCCGCCGAATCCGTTGCAATGTAAATGCACGCGTTCGGGTTTGCAATGTGCGGCTCAATGTTTTTCATGACATCTTCCATGGAAATGCAGGTTGTTTTGTAATCACATTGCAGAAAATCTCCTCGTCTTACGTGCATTGCATAGTACTCGCCATCGGCACCACCGCACCGTTCACGTTTTAACCAGCCCACCACTTTCATGGCGGCTTCAAACATTTCGGGTCGGTAATGCACGTGCCTGTGCACATACCGTTTCACGCGGTTAGCCTCATCCGTGTTGGAATGGCGCAACATGGAATAAAATGTCCCCAACAAGCACTTATCAAAATGCACATATTTAGAATCAATTGGCAGGGTTACCTCGGTCCGATTTGAAAAACATTTGGGAAGGACCGAATTCTGACCTGAGTTATGGTTTGAATTACTCACATTGATGTAATTATGACATGTGTCAAAGTTATTCACATCATACACCGTGCATAATTTGTTTAACGCGTCGACATCCGGTTGTGTTTGTGCAATGTTTTCTTTGTTGCAAAAGTCGGACAATGTCATGACCGAAATTCCCAGATCATCGAAATCAAAAAACAAACGCAAATCATACCGCCATTTTTCTGATGACAAATGATCAATGTAGCACAAGTCTGGCACGACCAATACCCGGTTTGTGCAATATGCCAGCGCGCATGAAAGTTCAAATGAAAGGCGCACATTGTTCATTCCACCTCGCCAAGGAGTCACGATAATGTATTTGTCATTTGGCACGTAAGATGACAACGGGGTGCAATTTATTTTTTTCCAGTAGTGTGCATCCTTCTCATGATTATCATGCAATGCGTCCATTTTCGTAGTGTGTCTACATGGGCAGCCTTTATTAGTTAATTATTATTGAATGCGATTTCAATGTGTAATATGTGTCAAAATATATTATAGTATGACATATATTTGTTAGGCAATCTCTCATTGCATGAGTTCAAAAAAACAAATCACGATTGATCCGTCCATGTTGAATGGCGGGGTTGTTGCCCACAACATCACGATGAAACGGCAACGAAAAATAAAACCGCCGGTTGCGCTGCTGCGACCCAGCACCGTGAAAAAAAACTTGCTTGAAAAGATAAAGGATTACAAGCGGCGCAATGAAGAAACGATCGCACCCGACCAGTCGCAACCAAAAATGACGGACACGGATTTGGCCAGCCAATTCAAAACATCGTCAAACTATTTAGAACAACTCATGAACAAAAAAAAAGAGGGACGGAAGGCCAAACCGAAAGTGGCTACCGTGCCTCAACCCCAGCCCCAGCCCCAGTATGTGCCTCCAGTCATCGTGCCCCAGCCCCAGTATGTGCCTCAAGTCATCGTGCCCCAGCCCCAGTACGTGCCTCAACCCACCATGCACCAGGTCGTTCCTCAGGTCGTTCCTCAGGTCGTTCCTCAGGTCGTTCCTCAGGTCGTTCCTCAGGTCGTTCCTCAGGTCGTTCCTCATTCCGGGTCCGACAATTTCGACATATCATTGGAACTGCCTCCCGAACTCCAGATCAACCCCATTGTTCAAGAAACCCCCTTAAACATGAACCACATGCCGGTTATTAATCCCGTAATGAATGCACCCGCACCAGTAGCCGCACCAGTAGCCGCACCCATAATGCAAATAAAAAACGACGTCCCATACGGGTGTTTGCGCAACGGGAATAAACCAACGTATCGCACGTATCACCGAAAAATGCAACCTCCTCAGATGAGCCACAACCACAACCACAACCACACCCTGAAAAAACCGGTTACCATGGACACAAATGCACCCCTTGTCGCACCCATTAATCCCGAAATTGACGCGGATGAAACAGCACTCATTCAGGAACGGCAGCGCAAATTGCGAGAGTTGCAAGAAAAGGCGGCAAACGCAAATGCAAATGCAAATGCAAATGCAATCGTGTATCCCGATGTGACTCGCCAACCCGAACACACGAAAATACAAATAAAACAAACCATCACCAAAAAATACAAGCTAGGGCGATCGCCGGGCGGCAACGTGGTAAGCGTGCTAATAAAAAACAACGACACCCGACGCAAGGTGCAGGAAGAGTGCGGCCTCTTGAAACGCGAGCCAATCATAGACGTCCGCAACTACTTGCACAATCACGGCCTGCTGAAGGTGGGATCCGACGCGCCCCCCGACGTGCTCCGCAACATGTACGAATCGGCCAAACTAACCGGCGACGTCAACAATGTCAACAAAAACGTCATCTTGCACAATTTCATGAACGCAGCCAATGCAACCGCATGACACACGCACACGCACACGCATCATGCATCATGCACCAAAAACACAAACCCAAATGCATTTAAAGAGAGAAATTCATATGCAAATAACAATGCATACGAACTAACGAACCCTATGGCCCTTATTAAAGAATACTTTCGCTTGTCCACCGACGCGAAAACCAAATACGGCCCCAAAACGTTCCTGCTAATGCAGGTTGGCGCGTTCTACGAGTGTTACGGCGAAACCACGGATCGCGCCCACATTGACGAATTTTGTCGCGTGTGCGAACTGGCCTGCGCCAACAAGTCGCCCGGTATCATGATGGCAGGGTTCCGAGATTACAGCCTGGAAAAGTATTTGAACCGGCTGCAGGAGGCCGGCTACACGGCGGTTGTGCATTCGCAGGACGCGCAAATCAAGGAGGAGCGTGCCCTGAGCGGCGTCTACTCACCCGGCACGTTCTTCACCGCCGAATCGGTGGCGCTGTCCAACAGCGTGGCCTGTGTTTGGCTGGAGCGCATGCGCGCCAAAACGGTGATCGGCATGGCCAACATTGACGTCTTCACCGGTCGGTCCAGCGTGTTTGAAACGGAGACGGAGCTCATGCACGCCCCCACCACATACGACGAACTGGAGCGTTTCATTTCAACACACGCTCCGAGCGAGGTTATACTTATTTCGGAGAATTTCTCTCAAAGGGAAGTGGAGGATTTGCTGCATTTCACTGGCATTGCTAACTGCGCTCGGCTAATTCATCGCCTAGATTCGGCTGATGCCGCAGTGCAGAAATCCAAACGGCAAGTGTATCAGCGCGAGATCATGGCGCGGTTTTTCGGTTCCATTGGATCCGTGGGATCCGTGGGATCCGTGGGATCCGTGGGATCCGTGGGATCCGTGTTGATGCAGTTCGCCACGCACGAATTCGCCACGCAGGCTCTCACGTACTTGCTGAATTTCGTGCACGAGCACAACCCGCAGCTGGTGCACCGCATTGCAGAGCCCGCATTTGAAAATTGCTCGGACCGCATGGTGCTGGCCAATCACTCGCTCAAGCAGCTCAACATCATTGACGACGACAACAGCGGCGCCAAGGGCAAGTGCTCCTCCGTGTTCAAGCTGCTGAACAACTGCATGACGCCCATGGGCGCGCGCCACTTTCGTACTCGGTTGCTGAACCCGTCCTGCTGCGCGGTGAAGATTCAGCGCGAGTACGACATCACCGCGCACTTGCTTTCGTCAACCGGTGTAATAGACGCTTGGCGCCCCCAGCTGGCGCAGCTGAAAGACTTAGAAAAATTCAGCCGCTTGATCATGATGCGCAAATGCGCGCCCCAAATGCTGCACTCGGTTTACGGCAACTTGGTCGTCATCGGCGACCTGCATTCGGCGATTGACTTCACCACTTCGGCATATTTGGACGCCACAAATCCGACCCCGACCCCGAATCCAACTGCATTGGAATCCGTTTCGGACATTTGCGCACGGTTGCGCCTGCATTTGGACACCACTTTCCACATGGACAAGTGCGCCACCGCGGGTGCCGACCTGGGCGATTGCGACTTTGTACGCCCCGGCATCAGCGCCGAGCTGGACGCGTTGCGATTGAAAAACGAAACCGGAATTAAAACGCTGTCTGAATTAAGGACTTATTTGAATTCTCTCGTTTTGTGTGGAGAGAAACCCAAAAGTACCACAACTGCTGGGTTGGCAAATCTGAAATACGACGGAGCGTCGTCGGATGTCGTCCGAATCCATGAAACCCCCGTGCAAGGGTTGTCTTTGCAAGCCACTAACCGACGCACTAAGCTGCTTGCCGATCAGATCAAGCAGCAGAAGCTGGATCAAGTGTGCATTGGACCAGACAAACGTTGGTTCTCGCTCTTGGCGCTCACGTTTCCCAAGGCCACCAGCGCAAACCACGAAATCACGAGCCCGCAGTTGGACGAACTGTGTCGCGGCATCCTTGCGTCCAAACAAAAAATAAAAGAATGCGTGGCCCAAATTTACGCCGACTTCGTGGACAAGCTGCGCGACTGGAATCCCGCGTTCCAGCAGCTCATTCATTTTGCGACCACGATGGACCTCCTGCAGAACCAGTGCCACATGGCCGTCAAACACAAGTTCTGCAAGCCGGTCATTGTGGCGGAAGAAGGCATGAAATCGTTTTTTGACGCGCGGGACCTGCGCCACTGCCTCATTGAGCGGCTGAACGAGGACGAAACATACGTGGCGAATGACGTGGCGCTGGGTTTAGCGTCAGCGAATGCAGCTGATGGCCCCGAGAAGGACGGCATGCTCATCTACGGCACCAACGCGGTCGGCAAAACCAGCCTCATTCGCGCAGTGGGCATTGCCATCATCATGGCGCAGGCGGGGCTCTACGTGCCGTGCTCTTCGCTCACGTACCGTCCTTATACCACCATCTTCACGCGCATCCTGGGCAACGACAACTTGTTCAAGGGGCTGTCCACCTTCCAGGTGGAAATGAGCGAGCTGCGCGTCATCCTGCGCACGGCCACCGACCGCAGTCTCATTCTCGGCGACGAGCTGTGCAGCGGCACCGAAATGGACTCCGCCATTGCCATCTTTGTTGCGGGACTGTCGCACCTGCACCGAGTGGGATGCACTTTCCTGTTTGCAACGCACATGCACGAAATCAACGGCTACGACGAAGTGCGCTCACTGTCTCGGCTGTGCATGAAGCACTTGACAGTGGCGTATGACAAATGCAAGGACACCTTAATTTATAATCGCAAGCTGGCGGACGGCCCTGGCGCCAGCATGTACGGCTTGGAAGTCTGCAAATCGCTGCATTTGCCCGACGCGTTCTTGGAGTTCGCGAATGCGGTGCGGCTGCGGCATCGTGCCCCGCCGTCCGACATCGGCATCCTGTCGTTTGAGCCGTCGCATTTCAACGCGCACAAGCTGAAGGGGGTGTGCGAGCGGTGCGCCGTGGAACTGGCACAAGAAGTGCACCACTTGCTGCCGCAAAAGGACGCCGACAGCCGGAATTACATTGGTCACGTGCCGAAAAACCACGTGGCCAACTTGATGGCGCTGTGCACCCGGTGCCACGACGAGGTGCACAAAGTGGGGGTGGGGGCGAGTTATATGTGATGTGTTGCGCTGAGCGAGACTATCACCGTGTTTTTTTTATTTTTCTTGTGTTGCGATTCCTATTTTTTTTTTTTAGTTTTCCTCCACTACTGGAGTCGGGCTGATCTATTCTTTCAAACTGAAAAACGATTGCGGACCTTTCTCCTGTCCCACCCATGGGTTCTGGTGAATGCCGAATATCTCCTTTAAATAAGAGACACACGCAGTTCTCTCTCACATCGCCCATTTGTTCCCACAAATTTATTTTTACTTCGCGGTCTGGCGGCGAAGACCCATGTTCCTTATAATATTTCCAAAATTTAGCACGTTGTTGAGGAGTCTCGCTTGGTTGAGGAGCATAAAAAATAATGTTTCCTCCTTCCACATCCTTGTCTTTAATTAAATACCATATCATTGTTATTGTATTGTAAGACACTCCCGTTTTATCATCAGTGTGCTTCTCCAATAATCCCAACTGTCTTTTTGAATGAGTTGTTGCATACGTGTGAAATTCCACTAACTCTGTGTTTTTTAGTGGTCCTACTTCAAAATCATCACTACTATCTCTCGCAAATTTTTCTGCTATTTTGTGTGATACTATCGCGAGTGCATTCAAATCTATTTCTGGTTCAAATGGAACAAACTGCCCATTGGGCACGGATTTCATGGATTTCGGTTTGACTTCGCCATAGGCCCTCTCATGCGGTATCCATCTTTTATAAAAAAATAATTTGTTGTATTTATTTTCAGTTACATGTATTATCCTTTCTGGTTCAACCGCGGCACCGGTGGCTTCTAAATCTCTAGCCTTTTTTTTGGCGCGTTCAACTTCAATATTTTCCAATGATTGTTTTGTATTTTCTTCTAGCACTTTGTATGCCTTAAGCTCTTTGCATTTTTCAATTGGAAACTGGTACAATCTTACACTGCCTGCATATTGATTTCCCAATATCTTTTCAATTCTATTTGCGGTTGTTTCATCCATATACTTATTCAAATCCTTAGTTATATATCTTTCTAAGTGACCTTGCGACTTTGTCCGTCTTAATGACATTGATTCTACTCAATGCAACAATACAACAATACAACAATACGACAATATAATTATGTGGATATTAAAAAATCACATGATTTCAAAAAAATTGATTTCAATTTAGTATTTGAAGTCAGGCCATCATGTTATCTTGTTTACTGTAACAATGAATCTGTTCATTCTCTCATTGATCCCGACCGAAGCCGCCGAAGCCTACATGGACAAGCACGTCAACAAGATTTTGCTGGAGGCGGTGCAAATGTTGTGCACGGCAATGCACGTCTTGGTGCCCGACACCCCAATCAAAGATGCGCTTTACAAACAAGCGCATTTGAATCATCCCGTCAGCATTTGGGTGCGCATGTCGCGCGACAACTTCATCTGGACGCTGGACCTCGTGGAGGCGTTGCACGAGGAGTGGCGTTTCCGATACGGCCACCCCGAAACCAAATTCCATCGGTCTTATGATGTAGCCCAGTTGCTGCGCCGCAATGTGCCGCGCGACGATTTATTCCCGTGCCCCCGTGCGGGACTCACTCCCTTTGCACTAGCGATGCCGGATGAATACAAGGCGCGCAGCGGCAATGCAGTTGAGTCATACAAGGCATACTACATGTCGCCCGAAAAACAGCGCATTGCCACCTGGAAGAAGAACCGGACCGCGCCGGAATGGTACACGCATTCGCAATCGCATTCTGATTCTGTGACACAACCCAAACAACCCAAACAACCCAAACAACCCAAACAAACCAAACAATCCACAACCCGCACCAAAAATAAATAAAATATGCACAATATATATTATTTTTTTGCAGTAAACAACATACAACATACAACATACAACACACAACATGAATGCCGAACAACCAAGCAATGGCGTCAATCTGATGGAACTGGCGAATCGGTTCGGCCAGTACTTCATAGAAAACATCGCCTCCATATCCATTGTGGTGGTCGTCCTCATTGGCGCGCTGGTGTATCAGCAAATCATGCACGTGCAGCTCGGGGCGGACATTACCGAAAATGAATCAATTGGCCCAACTAGTGGCGCCGGATCAAAAACGGTCGTCGTGGAAACGTTTGACCAACCCGATTCGCTGGATGCAAAGATGCGGGCCGGATTTTGCAAGTCACATTTAGGCAAACCCGCCGACTTGGAAACCGCGTGCGGCAGGATGAGCAAGCACTCCTGCACGGCCACGTCGTGCTGCGTTTGGGCTAAAATGGATTCCAAGGAGTCGTGCGTGTCTGGGAACCAGCACGGCCCCATTTTTAAGCACGGATCCAGCGGCGCCCCCAAACCGTTGGACTTCTACTACTTTGAAAACAAGTGTGTGGGAAATTGCCCGAACGAATGAAATTCAAAAAAAAAATATAAAAATGTTGCGTTCATGTATAAACCCACGCAAACCACGCAAAACAATACAATAAAATGTCATCATTGGGACATTCATCGGTTCACGCCCCCTCCAATCAAATTCTGCAACCCATCATAGACGGCGGTGCAAACCCTCCAAACGCGCATTTTACCAACGCATATGGCAGCATAGTTGGCGGCATAACCGGATGCGGTGGCGCCGGTGGAAGCGCAGCCGCCCTTGCCGGAAACCCCGGATACAACATTGTTTTAAAACAATCAGGCGGAAACATCGGGTCACACCGCCAACATCGTCGTGGAGGGTATAAGCGCAGCAATAAGCGGTGCAAGTGTCACGGAAGCAGAGTCAGCAAGCGTTGCAAGTGCCGCGGAAAGTGCCATTGCAAGGCCCAAAGCAAGAAGAGGCGCAACCAAAGCAGGAGGCACCACCGCGGCGGCATGGTGGCATTTTCGCCCGCCTCGTTTTCCGGGCCAAACCCTCCTTACCACCAATACGGGAGCAACATTCCCAATTCACCGGTTTTTGCGCTGGGGGGAACACTGACACCGGCTCTAAGTGGCATGGCAAACCCGCCGCTCATTGACGGCCCCGTCAACCGTTGCAGTTGAGAGATGCGATGAAATGAAATATATTATTTTATATACAATATATAACAATATACGACAATATACAATATACAACAATACACGCAAGTAACCAAACCAATCCAAACCAATCCAAACCAATCCAATGTCTTGCACCGCGCCGATTGACATTCCGACCTCACAAAATGTGAACACGATTTCCGGGACATTCAACTGCATTTACGATGCCAATATGCTGGTCGGGCAATCGGTCACGCTGGCAACCGACTTGTCCCATTTGACGATCCCGTGCGGTGCATCTCGCAACAACAGCAAGGTGTCGTTTTACACGGCAGGGACGTACATCCCCACTGAAATCCGAATTTACAAGCCATCGCTGCACACGTACAACGGCGCGCCTGCCGACGCGGAACTGCTCATTGTGCACTCCGCCGTCCAGCAAAACCGCGGGTCGGACGGCTTGATTGTGAGTGTGCCCATTTCCATCGGGGGCGGAAGCGGCACGTCCGGACTGGACGCCGTCATTCAGGCCGCCAACACGCTGAACGCCGGCACAGTTGCGCTAACGCCGTCTGCTGCCATCGGCGACGACGACGTAAACGCCAACGATTTGATTCCGTCAAAAAGGTACTACGTGTACAACGGGTCACTGCCCTACGAGTCGTGCGGCGGCAATTATTATTACGCCGTTTTCACGGACCCCATTGCAATTGCTGGGCCGATTAACAACCTGGTTGCCAGCAGCATTGCAGTGACCCCACCCCCGTCGCTGCTCCAAAAAAGCAATAGTGGGCCAAACACGGGTGATGGCGACGACGAACCCGTGTTGTTTGAGATACTGCAGCAGCCGGAGGATTGCGATGATGCCGCAGGAACCGCAGACACCACCGGCTCGGTGGGAGCCACCTCAAGCGACTTGAATTTCAACACACTGTATGTGCTGTGGGGACTTTTAATTTGTTTTGTTTTGTGGGTTTTGTGGGTCATATGGGGGTACATTGGTGGGTCTGCGAATGGGTCCGTCGTTGATGCCGTGGTTGATGCAACCTATCCAATTTAAACCCGGGTGTATCCTAGCGACGTTTGGTCCAGTTGGTTGGGATGAAAGGATGCCGTGGCACTGCCGACGGTGTTGTCGGCCAGCGGCGCCCTCAGCGCCACCATTTGTTCTTCCAGGGTCACGGGAAACTGGTTGAACGCGGAGAGTTCCTCGCTCTTGCGCTTCTCGCTCGGGACGTATGCCTCAACCGCTGCGCTTCCGTTGGCCGCAGAACGGCGAATCAGCACATATGCTGCAAACAGGCCCAGCACCCCGACCAGCGCATGCGAATGCATGAAAAAGGACAGGGCGACGACCACCACCGCAATGTTGCCTAAAGGCGTGTCAATGTAAGGGGCAATCACGTCCGGAGTGGGGACGTTCAAAACGACGTACAGCACAATGAGCACCGTGAGCAACAGCTCGTGCTTTTTCGCGGATTTTAAAACAGAATTCATTCGGGAGGGGAACGCGTGTGAGAACGAACGTATGTATAATATGTAATAATTATATATTTTATAATTATTGGTATGATTTAAAATTGAACCAAATCCAGAACGTGCACGGAACCAACCAACCACAACAACAATAACCTCAAGGGAACCAGAACCAACAACCTCAAGGGAACCAGAACCAACCTATCACAAAATCCAAAATCCAAAATCCAAAATCAGCATCATGACGTATTTGGGCCCCCGCGGATACACCGTTCCCAAAGAGAATTTGGACGAGGACGAACGCAAATACATCCGCACGGAACTCACGATTCGTCCGTACATTCCTAAAGCACCCGTGCAGCCCGCCGCCTACCCCATTTATCGCGAGTCCCCGCTAAAAATGTACGTGCCCCGCTACTTCGGAATAGGCGCGTACGGCCCGCCCGATGCCATCAAAATCGGCGCCGGTGATCCAATCAGCCCAGAGGTCACATTCCAAGGCGACATGCGCGACTACCAAAAAGACATTGTGCGAAAGTATTTGAACCACGTGGGCGCCGCCGGTGGCGGCCTGCTGGATGTGGACCCCGGCAAGGGCAAAACCGTGATGGCGCTCTACATCCTGGCGCAGCTCCGCCGAAAAACGCTGGTCGTCGTGCACAAGTCCTTCTTAATGAACCAGTGGATAGAGCGCATAGAGCAGTTCCTGCCGGGCGCGCGCGTGGGCCGCATCCAGGGCCAGGTCGTTGATATTGACGACAAGGACATCGTGCTCGGCATGCTGCAGTCGCTCTCCATGAAGGAGTACCCCGCCGACATGTTTGACAGCTTCGGGCTCACGGTGTTTGACGAGGTGCACCACATGGGCGCCGAGGTGTTTTGCCAGTGCATGATGAAGGTCACCACGTTGTACACGCTCGGGCTGTCGGGCACCATGCAGCGCAAGGACGGGCTGTCGAAAGTGTTCAAGATGTTTCTGGGCGACGTGGTGCACAAGGAGAAGGCGGCGTCCGAGCACCGCGTGGTCGTCAAGGCGATTAATTACTGCGTGGACGACGCCGCGTTCAACGAGACGGAATACGACTATCGCGGCAATCCGAAATTCAGCACCATGATTTCGCGCGTGTGTGACTACGCGCACCGCAGCGAGTTTATCCTGCGCGTTTTACAAAAAGAGCTGGCCGAGAACCCCGACCAGCAGGTCATGATTTTGGGGCACAACAAGTCGCTGCTCACGTATTTGCATAAGGCGATTGAGCACCGCGGCATTGCCGGCGGGTCAGTGGGGTATTACGTCGGCGGCATGAAGGAGGCCGACCTGAAAGCCAGCGAGTCGCGCAAAGTGATCATTGCCACGTACGCCATGGCATCCGAGGGTCTGGACATCAAGACGCTCACTACGCTCATCATGGCGTCGCCCAAAACGGACGTGTGTCAGTCGGTGGGGCGCATTCTGCGCGTAAAGCACGGCCGCCCGCTGGTCATTGACATCGTGGACCAGCAAGACATATTCCGGAACCAGTGGCACAAACGGCGGGCTTATTACGTCAAGCAAAACTACGACATCCTCATGACGGACAGCCCGACGTACGATGCACAT
>Ga0172363_10002253_pt1 | contig 15538 bp, 6 predicted proteins | sample LakKivs2_kivu2a2_FD_114541 | JGI IMG/M metagenome (GOLD analysis project Ga0172363, IMG submission 114541) | Sediment microbial communities from Lake Kivu, Rwanda - Sediment s2_kivu2a2 | ecosystem: Environmental > Aquatic > Freshwater > Lake > Sediment | place: Rwanda: Western Province, Lake... | reverse complement strand
GCGGTACGATAAGTGCGACGAGGCGCGACGCACGTTGGAAGTGCGTCGCACCTGGCACCTACAGGTGTGTAGTCATGTACTGGAAGCGTCTGGAGTTGTGGATCGCCGGGGGTACGGTCCTGGCTAACGTGACCATTCTCTTCACGAACTTAACGCCGCTGCGCTATCTGGCAGCGCTTCTTCTGTTGTGCCTGCTGCCTGGTCTGGCCCTGCAAGTGCGACGCCGTGAAAAAAACCTCCCGCAGGTTTGGAACCTGCGGGAGGGTGAATTAGCTGCTCTGAGCGTAGGCGCGGGTTTCGCCATCACCACGCCGATCACCCTTCTGCTCCATTACCTGCCGGGCAAGATGTCCCCCGGCGTTGCCCTGGCCGCTTACGACCTGCTGATCCTGATCCTGTTGGGCTGGCGGGTGTACCTCACCCCCACCCCCCCATCCCCTCTCCCCCTCTCCCGCGGGGAGAGGGGAAGGGGAGCGCAGGGGGGAGGGGGTGAGGTTCCATACAAAGTGCTCCTCATTCTGGCCGCGATCCTTGTCCTGGCCGCTTGCTACCGCCTGATCAACCTGGACTATGCCGAATTTCAGGGCGACGAGGCGCGGGTGATGATGCACGCGGCGCAGGCCATCGAGGGCCAGGAGGACGCGCTGTTCAAGCAGCACAAGGGACCGCTGGAAGCGTTAGTGCCAATGGGTATCTGGCTGCTGACGGGCACGATCAACGAGGCGCAGGCCCGCTTCCCCTTTGCCCTGATGAATCTGGCGGCGCTGCTGGGCGTCTATCTGCTGGCCCGGCGCTGGTTCGGCGACGCGGTGGGCCTGGTCGCCACGGCGCTGTTGGCTGTCAATGGCTTCTTCGTCGCCTTCGGGCGCGTTGTACAGTATCAGAGCTTCGTCTTCGGCCTGGGCACGTTAGCGTTGTTGTGTTGCGAGCGATTCCGCACAGAGGGCGAGGATGCGGACCTCGTCCTCGGTGGGTTGCTGCTGGGCGGCGGCGCGCTGGCTCATTACGACGTTGTGGCCGTCGTGCCGGCGGCGTTGTACCTGTTGGTCAACGGGTTGCGACGATGGGGCGTAGGGGCGCAGCATGCTGCGCCCCTACTGGCCGCTGTGGCCTTCGGTACGATGGTGGCCGCTTCTTTTTACCTGCCCTACCTGCGCCATCCCTTCTTCGCCGAGACGGTGGGTTACCTGACCGAATCGCGGGTGGGTGGCGGGCTGCTGCACAACAACCTGGGCGATTTCTTCCTGACCAGCACCATCTACAACTCGACGTACTACGTCATTTTTCTGGCTTTGCTGTTGACCGGATTAACCGCTGTTTACGTGAGCGTGCTCTCGGCCCGGCGATGGTTTTTCCCGGCCCTATCCGCCCTGGGCGTGGGAGCGGCACTGGCATTCCCTTCCGCCTGGCAGCTTGGCCCGGTAAACCTGGCTGTGCTGCCATTTCTCGCCATTTTGGCCGGATTGTACCTCTCTCCCCGTGCCGATTCCGCCTTCCGTGCCGCGCTGACCTGGCTGGCCGTGCCGTTTCTGTTTTACTTGTTCGTGGTCGGCTACCCCCTGACCCACGTTTACACCCTTTTCCCGGCGTGGGCCGTGCTGGGCGGGATGGCCCTGGTCGCAGGATGGCGCTGGCTGCGCGGGCGATGGGGACGGGAGATGCAGGTCGTGGTTGCTGCAGGTCTGACTGGGCTGTTTCTGCTCTGCGCTTACTACCCGATTTTCGTCTTCGTTGACCACGATCCCGAGTACAAGCGCACCTATCCGGCGCATCGTAACCCGTGGTACTGGACTGCCTACAATGAACTACCCGCCTATGGCTATTTTGGCTTTCCATATCGCGCCGGATGGAAGGTTATTGGCCAGCTTTACGCCGACGGGGTGCTCGATGGCGATTACAACAGCAACGAGGAAGAGGAGATCACCAACTGGTACACCCGCCGCGCTTCGCGCTCGTACTGTCCACGACCGGATTACTACTTCGTAGCGGTGAACGTGCAGGACGAAATCCCCATTCCGGCGGACGAGGTGGCGTCGTACCATCTGGCGGGCACGGTCACGGTGAGCGGGGAGCCGAAACTGCGCATCTATCAGCGGGCGGCGGTAGAAGGCGAGCCTGGGGCCTACGCGGTGGAGAATTTCGCCCTCCGCTACGACCAGGCCACGCGCCCGGCGGCCTTCTTCCATGCTCAGGAGTTGCCGGCCTACATCCCGCTGCAAGCCGACTTCGGCCACCAGGCGCGGCTGTTGGGCTACGTCCTGGATACTAGCCGCGCCTACCCCGGCGGCGATTTGGAGCTCACCCTGATCTGGCAGGGGCTGGCAGCGATGGACGAAGATTATCACGTCTTCGTTCACCTGGAGGACGGGGGACAGCTGTGGGCGCAGGGGGATAACGCCCCCGGCTGCGGCTTCAAGCCCACGTCGGGCTGGGCGGTGGGGCAGGTGATAGTGGACCCGGCTTACATCGTGCCCATTCCGGAAGACGTGCCGTCGGGGGAGTATTCGCTGCTGGTGGGGATGTATCGCATGGATGATCAGACGCGACTGCCAGTGTACGATGCGACAGGGCAGCTGGTAGGCGATAGCGTGCTGGCCGAGACGGTGGAGATCGGGGCAGGGCCATGACAGCGTGGCGAGAACGGTGGGATCGCATTTTTACGAGGGAACACCTTGATGAAGTCTTTGAGTTTGCCTAATAGGTACTGGATTGCCTTCGTTGTTATCTTTATCTATTTGTTTGCCGTACTGTTCGCCAACGGCATGACCCAAAGGCTAGATCGTGACGAATATCAATTCATAGCAAGCGGAGCCCTTCTCGCAGATAAGATGCTGCTGCCGTACAGGGACTACCCCTACTTTCATATGCCGAATTTAATCATTGTCTACGCCGCTCTCTTCAAGGTCTTTCACTATTACCTATTGGTAGCTAGAGCTTCGTCTGTCGTGTCTGCCTGGTGTGCGCTAACGTTGATATTTACCGCTGTTGTAAAAGCCTGCTCTGGGTACAGGCTCTTTACTCGATTTCTTGTTGGCCTGTGCGTCGTGACCCTGTTGCTGATGAATCCTGTTTTTCAGTACTCTAGCGGACTTGCGTGGAACCATGATCTGTCAATCCTGTTGTGTCTGGTGTCTTGCTTGCTGTTCTTGAATGGTCTAGGAATAAACAAGAAGGGCAGCTTACTGCTAAGTGGGTTATTTCTTGGTCTGTCTATCGGGGCTCGACTGAGTTTCATCCTTGCGGTTATCCCTTTCTTGGGGGCAATCTTGCTTTGGCCGGCGGTTTTGTCATCTGCGAAGAGCTACAAGAAGGTTCGTTCGACTTTGCTGTTCTTATCTGGATTACTCCTGGCGTTGTTGCCTAGCTTGTTCATGATCGTCTTAGCTCCAAGACAGTTTGTGTTCGGAAACATCGAGTATGCTGGTCTGAACACACAATGGCGTGAGATGATAGGGTATTCCCGGTCTATGACTTTCATGGGCAAAATTGAATATTTCATAGAGGAGGTCTTAAGGTTGCCGGGGAATTTACTGTTGGGGATATTGTTTCTATTTGCAATGATATCCATTTTCGGATCACCAGATTGGCGAAAGAAAAAAGGCTTCAAGATCCTTTTCATCTTTACGCTGGCTCTATTCTTGCTTCTCGGCGCTTTTCTAGTGACCCCGTCCTGGTTTCAATACTTCTACGCGCCGATCCCCTTCCTGGTTCTGGCAATTGGTTGTTGGATTGGTGAAGCCTGGAATCGAGAGTTTGCAGGGAGGGTAAAGATAAGTCTTCTGATGATCTGTGCTCTTCTGTCTACTTACTATGGTCTTGATTACCTGAACATAGACGATTTATGGAATCCGAGCGCGTGGACGACGATGCAAAGCCATCAGATGGGAATTGTGATAAAGGAGCAGGCGGGTGAGGACGCTCGAATTCTGACTCTGACCCCTCTCTTCGCACTTGAGGGTGGTCTCAGCATATACCCGGAACTCGCAACAGGCCCCTTCGCGTGGCGGACAGGCTCTCTAATCTCAGAGGACAAAAGGATGGTCATGAAAGTCATATCGAGAGAGAACCTTGCCAGTCACCTAGACAGGGTCCCCCCTGATGCTATCCTGGTTGACTACGAGCCAAATTGGATCGAGCAGCCTATGATAGATTGGGCCTTGGCGAACGGCTATCGCTCTATCGAGTTGGGAGATAAGGATTTCTTGTTGATGGTGCCGCCAAACTGAGCGGTGGTCTACCCCAGGCCTGCCGGCTTAGCACACTCAATCCCATTGAGGTCAGTTCTCAGCAGGAATCATGGGAAACATGAAGAGCATGAACTTTAGCTTCCGCTAATTTGCCTGCTGCTAAGAGGCAGGGGATGTCATCATCCAAAAGCATTACCTCCCCGTCAATCCCGATGCAGCACCGGGCGAATACCAGTTGGAGCTTGGCCTGTATTCCCCCGGCAACCATGCAACGTCTGGTGGTTTTCGCAGGGAACGAGGCAGTGGCCGACCTGTTGTTGCTGCACCCGGTCAGAATTGGAGAGAAGCGGGAGATGAAGACGAATAGAAGAGAAGGGAGAGAGCAGCTGTCGGACAAGCTGAAGGAGACCATTGGCTCCATCCTGCTAGTCACTGTCTTGTACACCATCATCACCGTGATCGTCACTTACCCGGTCGCCTTCAGGCTAGGTTCCGCCATAGCTGGCTTCGAGGGGTACGATGCGCTGCAATACGCGTGGTCGTTGTGGTGGGCCAAGACAGCCCTCGTAAACCTGCACACTAACCCGGCCAACGTCGCCCTACTCTACGCGCCCAGCGGGGCCTACCATCCATTGCTCATCGTCACTCCTTACCTGGAACTCAGCGCCATCCCCATGACGCTGGCCTGTGGCCCAGTCGCGACCTACAATCTGCTCCTTTTGCTTTCATTCGTCCTTACCGGACTGACTACCTACCTGTTGGCTTACGAACTGTCTAGCGACCACTTGGCGGCTTTCCTCGGCGGATTGGTTTTCGCCTTCTTTCCTAACCGTCTGGGCCACGCCCTGGGTGGGCACCTGCTACAACTCACCGCTTACTGGTTTCCGCTGTACGCTCTATCCCTAGTACGATTGACGCGCGGCCCCACACTGCGGCGCGGATTGTGGTGCGGAGTGTGCCTGGGCCTCTCGCTGTTGGTTAATCTCCAGCACATCGCTTATCTGGTAGCGCCTTTCACCCTGGTCTTTCTCCTCTGGCATTGGCACTCCTGGCGCGATGTGCGTTTCTTGAAGGGGCTTGCTCTAACGCTGGCGGTGGCCGCTCTACTGACTGCGCCTTTCTTCGTCCCTTTCCTAATGGGTAAGTTGCAAGGCGGGATGGGCTTTCTGGCGGCGGGTGGCACAGTGAAGAATTCTATTGACTTGCTGGCTTACCTGTCCCCTTCGCCAACCCATCCTTTACTAAATCGGTGGGGATTGTTGCCAGGCTACGTGAATCGCATTTTCACCCAGGCTCGCGACGTGGAAGAGGGCCTGGCTTATCTGGGCCTCGTGCCCCTGTTGCTGGCCGGGTGGGGTTTGATACGTAACCGCTCCGGCTGCTGGATGTGGGCCGTGCTAGGCGGGTCATCGCTGGTGCTGTCTCTGGGCCCGTTGCTCAAAATCGGGGGCAGGCTGGCTTCGTACACCGTTGAGGGACAGGCCACTTACATTCCCCTGCCCTATGCTCTGGTCAAGGCGTTGCCTCTTTACGAATGGGGACGCACGCCAGGACGGCTCTCGGAAACGGCGGCCTTCGTGCTGGCGGTACTGGTTGCCTACGGTGTCGCCGATCTATATAACAGGTTGAATGGACGATGGTCGCCCGTAGCCCTGACCGCTGGCGCGACTTTGGTTATCTTGATAGAATATGCTGTCGTCTTCCCTTTTCCTATGGGCGACGCTACTGTATCGGATTTCTACCGCCAGATGGCCGCTGACGGCGGAAGCTATGCCGTGCTCGACCTGCCAATCCTGGGCCGGCCAGCCAGCAACTACGCGATGTATTACCAAACTGTTCATCAGCATCCTATCGTAGGCGGGTATATTCATCGCTATCCGCCGGACACGTATGAACTTGCCGATTTCATCAGCAATCTGGCCCAACCTAACTCAGATGGGGACATCGTATCCCATCCGTCGGCTCAGGAACGCCGGGACTGGCTGGCTCAGGCGGGTATCGGCAGGGTGATTGTCCACAAAGACCTGATGATCGCAGCACAACGCGATGCGGCCGTCGCTTTTCTGTGCGATCTGCTCGGCGAGCCGGTCTTCGAGGACGCGCGGCTCGTGGTTTTCGCTGTTCCGCCAGCCGCTGAGAGGGTAGATAGACGCCTGTTCTCCCTGAGTACCGAGGGATGGCATCAGGTAGAGCAGTGGGGAGGATTATCGGCCCGCTGGTTGCGCGATGAGGGCGCACTGTACGTTTGGCAGCCCGCGGAGGAAACAGCCCGGCTTCGCTTCACCACCTACGCCTTTCAACAGTCTGGGGTTGTGCAACTCACCGTCAATGACCAGGCGGTGGGCGCGGTGCTGGCCCACGGTGATTGGCCAGAGTATGTTACTTCGGACTTCGTGCTACAGTCGGGGCTAAACGTGATCCGTTTCACGCTATCCACCGGGTGTACCGATTTCATTGGCGACCCACGATGCCTGATCCGCCAGCGGTTCGCGGCCCGCTTTGGGCAAGAGCTGCAGTGCGACGAATCTCAACGGACTCCGCGCTGCTTGGGCGCGCTAATCGGCAGGATAGAACTGGTGTCTGGCTCAGCGGCCTGGCCCGAACGCCCACTGGACGTTAGTCTGGGTGGAGAAGTTCGCCTCCTGGGCTGTGATCTGCCAGCAGACCACGCGGAGGTGGGAGAGGTCATGCCCGTGACTTTGTACTGGCAGGGGCTGTCCCCAATGCATGAGGACTATACCATCTTCGTCCACCTGACCGACACGGCGGGACAGGTGATGGCCCAGCACGACGGCTATCCGCTGGATGGCAGCTATCCCACCTCGGCCTGGCCTGTGGGCGTGATCTTGGCCGACCGGGTCGAGATACCCATTCCGCCCGACTTGCCGCCTGGCGAGTACACCCTGAAGACGGGGATGTATCTGTTGAGCACTCTGGAACGACTGCCGGTGGCCGGCGATGTCAGCGGGGAGAACGCCATCGTTTTGGGGGTAGTCGTCGTGAAATAGACTAACCTCAGGGGGGACCTTCTCACGCAAGGATAACGAGGCAAGAGTGGAGGGGTTATGAGTGTAGGCAGATTACGAGTGAATATAGACATACGGGCTGTTTTATTGGTAGGTGCAGTATACACGGCGCTGACGGTAATAATTACCTATCCGGTGGCCTTTCAACTAGGCACTGTACTGGCTGGCAAGCCCGGACACGATTCATTGGAATATGTGTGGGTACTATGGTGGTTGCGCTCGGCAGTGTTTGAGAGGCACATTGACCCCAATTACATCCCCATCCTGAATTATCCCTATGGGCTATACCAGCCATTGCGAGGGGTATTCATCCCGTGGGTAGAAATAAGTTCTCTGCCGCTGCTGGCGGTAATATCTCCTCAGATAGTGTATAATTTACAGTTTCTGGCCTCTTTTGTACTCAGCGGGCTGACGATGTACTGGTTGTGCCTGGAGTTGAGTGCGGACCGCTGGGCGGCTTTCATTGGTGGGTTGGTCTTCGCTTTCTTCCCACACCGGATGGGTCACGCCATTAGTGGCCATTTAAACCTTATCGCCGATTACTGGTTGCCTCTATATGCTCTGGGGTTAATCCGCCTCATGCGGGAGCCGAGTTGGCGGAGGGCTGTATGGGGGGGAATTGCCTTGGGGCTATGCCTGTTGAGTAATGTTTTGCTAGTGACTTACTTCGTACCTCTGTTCACAGTGATCTATTTGGGGTGGGAATGGTGGAACCGGCGGGGGGAATTCGGAGCCAAACGATGGGCGATGCTGACGGTCGTCGCTTTGATCGGCGGAGTGATAGCCTTGCCTTTCTATCTGCCATTGCTGATAGCCTACCTCGGCAATGGGGTAAAATTCATTGGCGAGGGCGGGGCGGTAAACTACTCGGCTGATTTGCTGGGGTTTATCACACCCTCGTTCCATCACCCTGTGCTGGAGCGGTTGGGGCTGGTGCCGGAGTGGTTTAATACAGTAGTGCCTGACATCAAAGAGAATCTGGTGTATCTCGGCGTGATGCCGCTGGCCCTGGGGATTTGGGGAGCACACAGACGACGGGAAGCGGTGCCATGGGTGGTGCTGGCATTGATAGCAGCGGTGTTGTCATTAGGACCATTCCTGAAAGTGGGTGGGAAATTGGTAAATTACACCGTTGAGGATACGTCCTCGTTGGTGATGATGCCTTACTTCCTACTGACGATGATGCCATTCTTTTCTCTGTCCCGTACACCTGCTCGCCTAAATGAGATAGCGGTGTTGGCCCTGGCGGTGCTGGCTGCGTATGGAGTGGCACGGCTACAGGATAAGGGCCATTGGCGGCCCGTTGTGAAAGCAGGGATAATGGTGGCACTGGCCGGCACGATCATTTTCGAGTATTTCTCTGTATGGCCCTTGCCAACCGGATCGACGATAGTTTCTTCATACTACCGTCATATCGCGGAGGACAGCAGCGACCGCGCTGTGCTGGACCTGCCGGTGCTCGATTACGTGACGGAGAAGAGGGCTATGTACGCCCAAGTAACTCACCGACATCCTATTGTGGGAGGCAGAGTATATCGGGTCTTGGCAAGCTCAGAGTGGATGCCCGAGTTTCTGGGTGCGCTGATACAATCAAGGCAGGCCGAGGATGTGGTGCCCGTCTTAGAAATGGATGAGCGACGAACCATGTTGAGCGAGGTGGGGGTGGGGTGGGTGGTAGTGCATCGGGAGCGAGTAGCGACTGATGATGAGACTTACACGCTGCTCACCGATATGCTGGGCCAGCCGGTGTTCGAGGATGAGGATATCGTGGTCTATACTGTGCCCGAGGGACAACAGGTGGAGCAAGAGTTGGTCCACGCGCTGGCTAAGGACACATGGTACAACGTGGAGCGATGGGATGGAAAGGCCGGCCGTTGGATAGGGCAAGAGGGGCGACTGTATCTGTATTCCAGCACCCGTCAGCAGGGCCGGCTGCGATTCACCGTGTTGCCATACCGTGACGTACGGTTGTTGGAGGTGAAGGTGAATGGCAGACCGGTAGCCCTTTTTGCGGTGGGGGACTGGCAGGAATACACCACTCCTCCGTTCGAGCTAGAAGAAGGATTGAATCAGGTGCGTTTCCACGTGGTGAACGGATGCTCTGAATTCGCGGGGGATCCCGCTTGTCTGGGAGGGACAGCCGTCGGTGGTCCTTTCCGTCGTCCGGTTGAGTGTGATCAGACACTAGCAACTATTCACCGCTGCTTAAGTGTGTTGGTTCAGGATGTGTGTTTTGTGCGGGGGGAAGACGGGGCAGTAGTATCTCATCCATTGTCTGTTCCTTTGGGGGAGAAAGTGCGCTTCCTGGGCTTCGACCTGGCCCGAATGGAAATATCCGATAGGAAACGGCTGGAAGTGTGGCTCTACTGGCAGGGGCTGTCCCCAATGCATGAGGACTATACCATCTTCGTCCACCTGACCGACGCGGCGGGACAGGTGATGGCCCAGCACGACGGCTATCCGCTGAATGGCAGCTATCCCACCTCGGCCTGGCCTGTGGGCGTGATTTTGGCCGACCGGGTCGAGATGCCTCTTCCGCCCGACTTGCCGCCCGGCGAGTACACCCTGAAGACGGGGATGTATCTGCTGAGCACTCTGGAACGACTGCCGGTGGCCGGCGATGTCAGCGGGGAGAACGCCATCGTTTTGGGCACAGTCACCGTAAAGTGAGGAATCGTGAACAAGAGACTCTCACCCGCCTTGCTTTTGAAGAGACATGCCCATTGGGTAGCCCTGGGTCTGTGCCTACTGGCCCTAATTGGCTATCTTTATCGTCTAGATGCCTGGCGGATGAACGACGACGACGGCGCACACCTCTACCAGGCATGGCGAATGAGCGAAGGGGAAATGCCCTACCGCGATTTCCTCTCCTCACAGATGCCGGTGTTTCTGTACGCTGGGGCCGCTTTGGCCTATGCGTTCGGCCCGTCGGCTTTCGCTGTGCGGGCTGGCAGCGCCTGCCTGATGGTCACTGCCGGGTGGTTGGTCTTTCTTCTGGCGCGGCGTGTGGCCGGCAACCTGACCGGGTTGCTGGCCATGATCGTGTTTCTCTTGCACCCGGATGTGTACGAGCAGGGCCGCTTTTTCCTCTCCGAGGCCTATATGCTTTTTTTCGCCGTGCTGGGGCTATATGCTTTCACCGTGGCTGGGGAACGCGGCACGGGACGCTGGTACGCTCTATCTGGAGTGGCTTTCGCCCTGAGCACTCTGAGCAAGCTCTTTGGTGTGTTGCCCTTGGGGGGATGCCTCCTGTTCCTGGGGTGGGAACTGTTAACCGATACCGGTCACCGCCGCCAGTCTATGAACAGCGGAGTCATCCTGCTCGGCACCTGGCTGGGAGTGATGGTTCTGGTGTGGGGCGGGCTGTCCCTAGCTGTCCCCGACCTGTTCGATGCCCTGGTCGGTCACCACCTGCGGCAGGGCGGGCAATTGACCTGGCTGCAGGTAGTAGACAAAGGGTTAGCTCTCTTCGCTGATTATCTACGCCACTATCCTTTGTTTCTGTTGCCAGCCCTGCTCGCCGCCGTGCGCGAGGTGATCCGCAGGGGCCGGGGGGCGGTTCTCGCCTGGCAAGTGCCTACCGCCCTGGCTTTCCTTTTGCTCTCTCGCGAGCTCGGTCACCGCCATCTGATGATTTTGCTGCCATCACTAGCGGTGCTCTTGGCCCTGACCCTGCAACCCTGGTTGAGCTGGCGGCGAAAACCCCTGCTGGCCGTAGCTCTTGTGTGGATTGGGCTGATGCTGGGGCCATGGGCCACCGCCGATGTGGAGCAGGTCCAACAGGTGGATGCCTGGACTGGACCAATAGTAGACTATATTCAGTCTCACACTGCCGAGGATGACTTGCTCATATCTGACTACCCGGGCCTGAACTTCTTCGCCCAACGTCGCGGAACATATTCCTGCGGCGAAATCTCCCACGTGACTACTACCAACGGGCGCATCACCGGGGCCAAACTGCGTCAGGAGATCGTGACCAGTCGGGTCAAAATGGTCATCGTGGACGAAGGGCTGGTCAGCGGGCATCAGTTGACCTATCTGCCGGATTATCCAACTCTGCGTCGTTATCTGCGGGCTTACTATCAGACGCTGGATGTGCTCCCTCGTGCTGAACAACGGCTGCGCATTTACTGGACCGACGACCCGCCGACTACCACTGCTGACCCGCTGCACATTCAGCATCCCCTACGAGTAGACCTGGGGGAAACTGTGCGACTGGTGGGCTACGGCTTGCCAACAACAACTGTACACGCTGGTGAGGTGTTGCCCCTCACCTTGTACTGGGCCGCTGATCAGCCGACGAGCATTCGCTGGTCAGTGTTTGTGCACCTGTTGGATAGTGAAAGGCGGGTGCGGGGCCAACACGATAAGCAACCCCAGGACGGAGTCTACCCCACCGACCGCTGGTCGGGTGGCGAGATAGTGGACGACGACTACGCCATCGCCGTGCCCGCCGACACCCCGCCCGGCGAATACTGCCTGGAGGTGGGGATGTACAACTGGATAACTGGCGAGCGCCTGGCGGTGTTTGATGCTAACGATATGCCAGTGCCCGACAACCATATTATCTTAGAACCAATTATTTTGGTGATGGAGCCATGATTGCATCTGCTACTGAAGCTCAACACGAAACAGAAATGAGCCATTGGATTGAATTAGCGCTGCTTCTGATGATTATGGGCGTAGCCATCTTTCTCCGTCTGTACGGCCTGGAAGACGTGCCGCCTGGTCTCTCCCACGATGAGTTGACTAGCTCCCAGATGGCTGAGGATGTACTAGAGGGCGCGCGTCCGATCTACTTTACTGGCGGATACGGCCAGGAACCGCTCTATCTCTATCTGATGGCCGCTATAGTGCGACTGTTCGGGAATAACACTCTTAGCATCCGCCTACCCTCCGTGCTGTGCGGTCTGTTGGGAATGGGAGCGAGCTACGCTCTGGCACGCAGGCTCTTTGGGGTAAGAATAGCATTGATCGCTGTAGCCGGGTTGGCTATCTCGTGGTGGCCAGTGTTTTACAGCCGGGTGGGATTGCGGGCCATCACCTTGCCACTATTTGCTGCCCTCAGCGCCCTGTTTCTGTGGCAAGGGATTTTCCGCTCATCAGTGGCTACCTCCCACCATGATTGGCTATTTGCCTATGCTGCTTTCGCCTTGGCGGGGCTCTTCCTAGGTTTTAGTCTGTATACCTATCTTGCCAGCCGGCTGGTTCCAGTAGTGTTCGCCATGTTCGCCAGCTACTTAGCTCTATTTCGGCGTTCTCTGTTCAAACGTGCATGGGCTGGCTTCGCGTTGTGTTTGGTACTTGCCGGACTGATTTTCTTGCCACTGGGGCATTATCTTCTCACTCATCCCGGCGTGGAGGCGCGGATAGATCAGCTAGGAGGGCCACTGCGTGACTGGGCAAAAGGGAATCCCCGGCCCATGTTGGAGTTCACCCTAGCCACGTTGGAGATTTTCGGCCTGCGCGGCGAATACAACCCTCGTTACAATCTCCCATTTCGGCCCGTTTTCGATCCTTTGAGTGCAATGCTGTTCTGGAGTGGAGTAGTACTGTGCCTGGCGCGCTGGCGGCGAGCCGAGTATGCATTTCTGCTCATCTGGTTCCCAATCACGTTGATTCCGAGCATGGTCACCCTGCGTTCACCGAGTACTATCCGGGCTATTGGCTGTTTGCCCGTGCTCTACATCTTCCCGGCTTTGTCAGCTATGGCCCTGAGCAACTGGCTCCGCCACCGTGTCCGAGGGCGATGGGTATGGCCTGTTATGGGAGGTGGTCTGACCGTACTGTTTGTCGCCAACCTCCTATGGTTCTATCGAGACTATTTTCTACTCTGGCCGCAGCACCCCAAAACGCGCGAACTCTACCAGAGCACCCTCACTGAGATATGTCATTACCTGGACCAGAGTCCCGATAGCGACCCAGTGTGGATCTCTGAATCGTTTGACGATCACCGCCATCTCTTGTTGCCCAGCCGCACTTTGCACCGCCAGGATTTGCAGATAGGGTGGTTTGACGCTCGCCACTGTTTGATCTTTCCCCAAAAAGAGCAGTCTATTCGCTACGTCCTACCAGAGTTTGCTCCCCTTGACCCCGCTCTGGAAAATTTGTTACAGGGGGCCCAATTTCTAGCTCAAAGTGAGCGCCACACCGACGACGGGCGGCCGACATTCACCATCTATCGCCTGGAGCCTCGCCAGATACTGGCCACCGGGATCGCAGCCCTGGCTGACAACTCGGCAGCAGCGTGGAGTCCTGCTACAGAGCTCGCGACAGCGCAGACATATTCTTTGACTATGCCTGTGGACTTCAATCATCAACTGGACTTTCTAGGTTATAAGCTGCTCAACCGAGAGGCACAACCTGGTGGCGAGATATTGTTGATCACCTACTGGCGGCCCCGACAGGTTATCCTGGACCCCTTACGCATCTTCGTGCACGTATTAGATTCCCACAGCGTGCTAGTAAGTGGGCAAGATGTCCTGGACATGTTGCCCTGGGATTGGCAGGCTGGCGATATTTACGTTCAATTGCACCGTTTACCGATAGCTTCTGAGACCGCTGGAGGGAAATACTGGTTGGAGTTAGGGCTTTATCGCACGGACGACTTGCAGCGATGGCCGGTTTACGATGGGGATACGGCCGTGGCCGACCGGCTGTTGCTCCAGACCATGGAGGTAAATAACTTTGCGCAGTAAGAAGGAATTGATCAAATTCGCAGCAGTTCTGCTGTTATGGCTGCTGTTCGCCCAGGCCATAGCCAGTGCCCGGCTGAAGTCACTGACTGTGGACGAGTCCTGTCACCTAACCCAAGGCTTTGTCTATCTGAAGACCGGTGACCTGCGGTTCAGGACCAGGCATCCACCACTGATCAATGTTATCAACGCCCTACCTTTGCTTACCATGCCTGGAGTGCATCTGCCAACCGACGATCCTTCTTGGGCACAAGCCGACTGGCATCGTTTCGCCGATGCGTTCCTATATCAGGCCAATACCAACACCGATCAGCTCATCTTCCTGGGTCGGGTACCCACCATCCTGCTGGCTTTGCTCCTGGGAGCCTTTGTCTTTCGCTGGGCAAGGGAGCTCTTTGGCCCGCAAGCGGCTCTATTGGCTCTTTTTCTCTTCGCTTTTGACCCCAATATCCTGGCTCACGCCCGCCTGATCACCACTGACCTGGGAGTGACGGCTTTCTCATTCATAGCTTTTTACGCTTTTTGGCGTTCAGTGCCCAACGGGGCTTGGCGAGATATTATTTTAGCTGGTGTAACCCTGGGGTTGGCCCTGACAGCTAGATTCTCCGCCCTGTTGCTATGCCCCTTGTTCTTTATTCTTATCCTCTGGCAGGCTATCACCCACAAAACATGGCGCCCATTCCTGACCCTGGTGGCCATTTTCATCCTTGCTTCATTCACATTGTGGGCTGTGTACGGCTTCGAGTTTGGGCCTTTAAACACACACGGGCTACCCTTGCCTGCTCCATCCTATTTGCAGGGGGTGCAGGACATTCTGCTCCGCGCCAGGACTGGCAGCCAGGCTTTTCTCTTGGGTCACTACTCGACGACGGGTTGGTGGTACTACTTCCCCATCGCTTTCCTGATCAAGACGCCGATTCCAACACTGCTGTTTCTCCTCGCTGCATTGCTACTCACTGTGCTACGCCGGGTGTGGCGGCGTGATATATTTCTGCTCTTACCAATGACCGCTTTCTTCGGGGTGAATCTCTTCGGCCACCTGAACATTGGCTACCGGTATCTGCTGCCCGCACTGCCGTTCGCCTTCGTATATATTTCTCAGTGGATGAGTTCCAGGTTTCAGGTTCAAAGCTCTAAGTTCCTGAGTGCAGATACCCGGCTTCGAACTTTGAACTTGAAGCAAGTAGTGAGCGGCCTACTGATAGTTTGGTACTTGGCCAGCGCTTTATTGATTTATCCAGACTACCTGGCTTACTTCAATGAGTTCGTTGGTAGCCCGGCCAAAGGTTATCATTGGCTGGTGGACTCCAACCTGGATTGGGGGCAGGATCTCAAGAGGCTGAAAGCCTATATGGATCAAGAAGGGATTGCCAGAATCAAGCTCAGTTACTTTGGCGTGGCACATCCCGAGTACTATGGCATCGTCTATGATCCACTGCCCGGTTATCCTCTTGCCCTAGGAGATCCGGATAAACGTACATTCTACCCTTACCGGCCAGCGCCGGGTATCTATGCCATCAGCGTGACTAACTTGCAAGGCGTGCTTCTCGAAGATCGCGACACCTTCGCTTGGTTCAAGGAGCAATGTCCGGTCGCTAGCATTGGCCACTCTATCCACATTTACAAAGTG
>Ga0172363_10002252_pt1 | contig 15540 bp, 12 predicted proteins | sample LakKivs2_kivu2a2_FD_114541 | JGI IMG/M metagenome (GOLD analysis project Ga0172363, IMG submission 114541) | Sediment microbial communities from Lake Kivu, Rwanda - Sediment s2_kivu2a2 | ecosystem: Environmental > Aquatic > Freshwater > Lake > Sediment | place: Rwanda: Western Province, Lake... | reverse complement strand
GGCGCGATCTGGCAGGCCTCCGTCGTCGTGCACGCGATGCCGTCGGGGCGCGGCGTGCAGCTCGACGTGCAGCAGCCGCCGGTCGCGCTGCCGTCGTCGCACGCCTCGCTCGCGTCGAGGTTGCCGTTGCCGCACAGGCTCGCGGTGAACGTCCCGGGGGAGCCGTCGACGGTCGCCGAGCCGGTGAGCACGCTGCCGTCGCCCGACGGCGCGCCGGAGAACGCGACGCCGAGGAACACGGGCGGCGCGCTGGTCCAGATGGTCCCGGCGAGGCTGAACGATCCACTCTGCGGGTCGACCGTGCCGGTGAACGACGCGTAGGACGAGACGCCGCGGCAGTCGCCGCTCGCGGTCAGGCTGCTGCCGCTCTGCACGAACGTCAGGTCGCACTCGATCGGCTGGACCGTGCTGAACCGCACGAACCAGGGGTCCGACAGATCGACGTCGCCCCGTGCCACCGACGGCACGACGAGCGCGGCCACGACGAGCAGCGCCAGGCACGCACCACGCAGGGTTCGGATCATGCTCACGGCGCTCACGGATCCGCCACGGGAAGTCAGCGCTTCGGCTTGCTCCCGTAGTCCCCGAACGGATCGTCCCGCTCCCGCACCGCGTCCCGGAACCCCACTGCCTCCGCGCGCCCCACGAAGTCAAGCCCCTCCTGCGTGTGCCGCGCGATGCCGTCGAACAGCGTGCCCAGCATCCGGCTCGACGCGAAGCCCATGTTCTCCACCGTCTGATTGACGAGCAGCTTCAGCATGACGAGCTGGTTCAGCGGCAACCGCGCCATGCGCTCCGCATACGCCGTCGCGTGCGCGAGCAGCCGATCGGCCGGCACGACCTCGAGGATCAACCCGATCTCCGCCGCGCGCCTGGCAGGGATCTCGTCACCCGTCAGCAGGTAGCGCTTCGCGAGCTCGGCACCGAGGCGATAGACCCACATCGCCGTCGTCGGCGTGCCCCAGACGCGCGCTGGCGGGTAGCCGAAGCTCGCGTCGTCCGCGGCGATGATCTGGTCCGCGCACAGCACCATGTCGGTGCCGCCGCCGATGCACCAGCCCTGCACCGCCGCGATGGTCGGCTTCTTCGCGTACCAGAGCTTCATGTACGTCTCGACGAAGCGGCCCATCATGCGGAAGTCGGCGACGGAGTCCCACGCGCGCTTGCCCGCGGGCGCGTTGCCGGGGATCCACGGCGCCTTCGTCTGCGCGGCACCGGCGCGCCCCGCTTCCGACGCCGCGGGCGACACCACCTCCTGCGCCTGCGCCGCCGTCGACCAGTCGAGGCCGTAGCCGGCGCAGAACGCGCGGCCCTCCGCGCGCAGCAGGATCACGCGGACGTCGCGATCCGCGTCCGCGTCGTCGATCGCCTGCGCCAGCTCGTCGCGCAGCTCGGGCGTGATCGTGTTGTACTCCGACGCGCGGCACAGGATGACGTGCCGCACGCCGTTCGCGGTCTCGATACGGATCGTCTTCACTGCGTCACGCGATCGTCGCCGCCGCGCTCGACAGCACGACCTCGCCGCGCTCCCTGGTCTTCGCCTGCACGATCACGCGCGTCGGGCTCTCGCGCCACATCTCGGTGACGATCGTTTCGCCGGGATAGACGACGCCGCTGAAGCGCACCTCGAAGTCCTTGAAGCGCGCCGGGTCCGAGCCGCAGAAGCGGTGCAGGATCGCGCGTCCAACGTGTCCGAACGTGCACAGCCCGTGCAGGATCGGCTTCGGGTAGCCGCCGAGCGCCGCCATGTCGGGATCGGCGTGCAGCGGGTTGGTGTCGCCGGAGAGCCTGTAGAGCAGCGCCTGGTGCTCCGCGGTCTTCATCTCCTCGACCGCGTCGGGCGCGCGCGACGGGGGCTCGTTCTTCGCACCCGTCGGCCCGCGGTCGCCGCCGAAGCCGCCCTCGCCGCGCGCGAACACGGTGAACGTGTTCTTGAAGAGCAGATTGCCCTTCTCGTCGCGCGTCTCGACGTCGGCCACGACCACGGCACCCTTCACCTTGTCGTACAGCGCGACCACCTGCGGCTGGCTCGTGACCTTCGCCCGCGTCGGGATCGGCCCCGCGAGCTCGATGCGCTGCTCGCCGTGCAGGATCATCATCGGGTTCACGTTCATCGCGCCGCCGATGGTGAACATCGCGGGGAACGGCGGCACGACGGCGAAGGTCGGCAGCACGCGAAGGTCGCGCTCGTAGCAGAACGGCAGCGCCGTCTCGCCGACGCCGAGCGCGTACAGCATGACGTCCTTCTCGGTCCACTCGCCGGGGATCGGGTCGAGCTTCCGCCCGACGATGCTCTGGTCGATCGGCATGGGGCGGTTCTTGCCCTTTGGCCGCCCGTTCGCAAGGGTGTTCCGTCATGGCACGAACGGCGAATCTGGCGGTGCTCTCGGTCATCGGACGCGACCAGAAGGGCGTGGTCGCCCGCGTCTCGACCTATCTCGCGGGCCTCGGCATCAACATCGAGGACATCGTCCAGCGGGTGGTCGAGGGGCTCTTCGTCATGACGATGAAGATCGACGTCGGCGACATGACGGAGTCGCTCGACGAGCTCGTCCTCGGCCTCAAGGCCATCGGCAACGAGATCAACATGGAGGTCTCGCTGCGGCTGATGAACGAGCGGCCGCGGCGCCGGGTGGCCCTGCTGGTCAGCAGGGAGCCGCACTGCCTGGAAGCCCTGATCCGCGAGCGCGACCGGGGCACGATCCCTGCCGAGTACGTGACCGTGATCTCGAACCACGAGGTGCTGCGCCCGCTCGCCGAGGAGCACGGCCTGCCCTTCGTCTGGTTCCCCTCGACCGACAAGGCGGCGCACTTCCGCTTCGTCCTCGACGAGCTCGGCAAGGCCCAGCCGGATCTGGTCGTCCTGGCGCGCTACATGCAGGTGCTGCCGCCCGAGGTCATCGACCGCTATCCGAGCCGGATCATCAACATCCACCCCTCGCTGCTGCCCTACTACCCGGGCGCCAACGCCTACCGGCAGGCGTTCGAGGAGGGCGTGCGCGTCTGCGGCTGCACGGCGCACTTCGTGACCGAGCAGCTCGACCAGGGCCCGGTCATCCTGCAGGACGTGTTCCACATCAAGGTCGGCGACGACACGCTGGACGACGTCAAGTCCCGCGGGAAAGCCCTCGAGAGCGAGGTCCTGGCGCGCGCGGTGCAGCTCTTCGTGACGGACCAGCTCGTGGTCAAGGACAAAAAGGTCATCTTCCGGCCCGGGATGAGCCCCGCGCCCTGATCGGCCCGCGCACGCCCTCCGCCACGAGCGGCACCGTCAGAAGCCGAGCAGCTTCTTCCGCAGGTTCGGCGTCGGCGTCGGTCCGGTGATCGGCTCGCTCTCCTCGAGGGTCTCGACCAGCACGAACTGGGAGCCCCACTGCGTCCAGCCGGTGATCCTCAGGAGCTGGTTCGGCTTCGCGCTCGCGAAGCGCTCGATCAACTCCGGATCCCCGGTGAAGATGAAGTTGGGCTTGATCGGCAGCATCTGGTCGACGATCTCGGCACCCATGGGGCCGCCGCCCATGAGCGAGACGACGTTCGTGAGGGCGAAGGTCCGCAGCTCCCCCTCGCCGACACGCACCTGCAGCTCCTGGAGGGCGCCCGTTTCCTTCTTCGTCGCGCCCAGATAGCCGTCGAAGCGGACCTGGAGCTGTCGAACCTCTGCTCCGCCGACGAGAAGAGTCGAAAGCACCATCGCGAGCAACGACATGGAACGATCCTGCCGCACCGGGGCGACCGTCTCAAGGCCTCGCCGAGTCCCCGGCGAGGCGCTGCGCCGCGTCATGCCGGCAAACATCGAGCACACATACCCGGGGGCAGCGATCGACAGGGCCGTCAAACCACTCCAGTTGCTTGACTCCGGCGCCTGTTTTGGATAACCGCAGATTGTCCCCTCCCGAGCTTCAGGGAACCCTTGGCCAGCAATGGAAAGCGGGGATGGCGCGTGGCACCGGGCATGGGGCTAGGGGCACGCGGGCGGTGGTGGTGAGGACGCTCCGGCGTGGCGGTGTCGACCGGTCGACCGACTTCTCTCTTGGGAGATGCGGCAGCCGGGTACGGCGTCGACCGTGCGCAGAGCCTGGTTCCCGGAAGGAGAGACAGCGATGCAGAAGGACGAGTCGCAGATCAGCCGCCAGGCACGCTGGCAGCGCAAGCACCGCGCGATGGGGCTGTGCGTGCTCTGCAGCCGGCCGGCCTTCAAGGGCTGGCGCTGCAAGAAGCACTACGAGCAGCACAAGATCACGATGCGTCTGCGCTACATCCCGAAGGTCCGCGGCCGCTACAAGGTGAGCGGAACCACGGCCGAGACCGCCACGAAGCGCAAGTCCGCGAAGCCGGCAGCAGCGAAGACGACCGCCCGGAAGGCGGTCGCGAAGAAGACGGCGACTCGCGCCGCCACGCGGACGGTCGCGAAAAAGGCCACCGTCAAGGCGAAGACGACCGCGCGCAAGGCCACGGCGCGAAAGACCACCGCCCGCAAGGCCGCTCCGAAGCGCGCTGCGCGCTGATCCCGAAGCGCTCGGGGCAGCCCGCGGCTGCTCCGAGCGCGCGTCCCCCTCTCTCGCGACACGCCCCGCCGGATCGCACCGCGCAACGCCTCACCGTTTGACTGGCCGACCGCGCCGGACGAAACACCATCCATGACGAAGACGATGCGTGCAGCGGTGTGCAGGGAGCCGGGCAAGGTTCTCGTGCAGGACGTCCCGTTGCCGGAGCCGGGTCCCGGCGAGATCCTGCTGAAGGTCAGCCACTGCGGCGTCTGCGGCTCGGACCTGCACTGGTACCACGGCGGCATTCCCATCCCGAGCGTCTGCCCCGGACACGAGATCAGCGCCATGGTCGCCGACGTCGGCGCGGGTGTGACGACCGTCAAGGCGGGCGACCGCGTCGCCGTCGAGGGTATCCGGGTCTGCGGCACCTGCGACTACTGCCGCAGCAGCGACTACCAGCGCTGCCGCATGAACCAGATGATCGGCCTCACGGTGCCGGGCGGCTTCGCCGAGTACCTGGTCACGACGCCGCGGCACGCGTTCCCGATCCCGAAGATGGTGGACGACGAGACCGCGCAGCTCACCGAGCCGCTCGCGGTGTCGGTGCACGCGCTGCGGCTCGCCGGGCTCGAGATGGGCCAGCGCGTGCTCGTGCTCGGCGCGGGCACCATCGGACTCACCGCGATCGCCGCCGCGAAGGCCGGTGGTGCGGGCGAGATCGTCTGCACCGCGCGCCGCCCGCAGCAGAAGGCCGCCGCCAAAGCACTCGGTGCGGCGCGCGTCTTCGACCCGACGGAGTCCGGTGACCTCATGTCCTGGTGCTTCGACAACCCGGTCGACGTGGTCGTCGAGACGGTCGGCGACGCGTCGTCGTCGCTCGGCGACGCCGTGAACTGCGTCCGCCCGGGCGGCACGATCGCGGTGCTCGGCGTGTTCATGCAGCAGCCGCAGCTCAACGCCCTCTTCCTGATGATGAAGGAGGTGAAGATCGTCGGCTCGCTCTGCTACGGCGCGTCCGGCTCGCGGGCCGACTTCGAGATCGCGCTGGACATCCTGGCCCGGCACGGCGAGCTGCTGCGCGAGCAGATGATCACCCACCGCTTCCCGCTCGAGCGCATCGACGAGGGGTTCCAGGCCGCCAACGACAAGGCCAGCGGGTCGATCAAGGTCAGCATCGCGCCCGCCGTGTAAGGACCGGCAGGATCCGGCGTCGATTCCGCGGAGATGATGAGGCATGAGCTCTCGGCCGCAGGCGCGCTCTCCATCGCCCTGCCCGTGCCCATCGTCGGCGGGCGCCGGCGACGGGAGGCGGTGGTGAAGCGCCCGTTCTCGAGCCGGACCTCCGGTCCCGCGAACGGTCCGGAGAGCCCGTCCGGCACCGGCGACGAGCCCCTCGCCGAGAAGGCGCCGACCGCCGCGTACCAGCGCGGGCAGGACTTCATCCAGCGCTGCATCGCCGGCGACCCGGGTACGCGCGACGAGTTCGTGGTCGAGTACAGCGGGCTCATCCGGTTCGCGATCGCCGCCGTGCTGCGACACCGCGGCATCGTCCTGCTGCGCGAGGAGATCGACGACCTGACGCACAACGTGATCGTTTCGCTCTTCGACCGCGACTGCCGGAAGCTGAAGATGTACGAGGGCCGCAACCAGGCCTCGTTCGCGACCTTCGTCCGTGTCTGCGCCACGCGCCTCACGCTCGACCACCTGCGCTACCGCTCGCGGCGCCCGCAGATCGCGCCCGACCAGCAGAGCGGCGACGACGTCCGCGACGTGCTGATCGGCACGCCCGATCCCGCCCCCGGCCCCGAGGAGCAGACCGCGATCGCCGAGGATCTGGTGACGCTGAAGCGTCTCGTGTCGGAGCTCTCGCCTCGCGAGCAGCTTCTGGTACGGCTCCACTTCGTGGACGGCCTCGACATTCCCGACGTCGCGCGCGCGCTCGGCGTCTCCGAGAACGCGGCGCACGTGCTGAAGTCGCGCCTGCGCGCCAAGCTGCGCGGCCAGATGCGCTCGGAGGCCGGTGAGCATGCGTAGGCCGATGCCGCAGGACGACGCCTTCGCGCTCGCGCTGCGCGCGGCGCTGGACCGGCCGCACGTCGACGACGCGCACCCGGACGAGGGCCGCATCGCGGCCTTCCTCGCGCACGAGCTCGACGACGCGGAGACCGAGCACGTCGAGGAGCACCTCGCGAGCTGCGCGCGGTGCGCCGACGAGCTGGTGGTCGCGATGGCGGTCGAGGACGACGCGGCGCTCGCGGCGTCGTTCGCGCCGGAGGTCCGCGCGGCAGCGGAGGCCGCGACGGCCGCGATCGCGGCGCGCTCCGGCTCCGCGTCGCCGGACCGCTCGGGCGCGCGGGCTGCGGCGCGTCTCGAGCACGCGAGCACGGGCGCTCCCGCCGGGCGCGCCGCGCGTGCGGTGCGCGGCGGGGCCGCTCCGGCGCGGCGCGGACGCTCGCTGTTCCGCATCGCCGCCGGCTTCGCGATCACCTTCGGCGCACTCGCCGTCGCCGCCGCGGCCGGCAGCGGCTTCGTGCTGCGCAAGCTCGAGCCGATGATGCTGGCCGGCCTCTCGGACACGCTCGGCCGCAGGGTCGGCGGCGGCGACCCGTCGCTCGTCCTCGCCGGCGGACCCGGCATCGCGCTCGCGAACGTGACGATCGCCGAGGACCCGCGCTTCGGGGGCGGCGAGTTCGCCACGATCCGCAGCGCGGCGCTGCGCCTCGATCCCGGCGCGCTGCTGCGCGGCAACGTCCGCGGCGATGTGCACCTCGACGGCCCGAGCGTTCACCTGCTGCGTGACGCGGCCGGCGCGTGGAACGTCGAGACGCTGTCGGGCAAGGGCGTCGCCGCGGCAGCGGTCGGCGGCGGCGTCCCGCTCGCCAAGGCCGCGCGCGGAGCGCAGGACGCGGCAGCGATGGACTCGGGTGCGAAGGAGCGCCGCGTGCGGCTCGCGTCGGCGTCGGTCAGCGACGGCACTCTCAAGATCGAGGACGAGACCGGCCAGGGCCACGACGTGACCCTGCACGACCTCGACTTCTCCTACGCAAGCAGCGACCCGGGCGCCCCGGCGCGGGTGTCGATGACCAGCCGGATCGGTACGAACGACGAGCAGCGCGTCGTGGTCCGCGGCGAGATCGGCCCGTTCGAGGGTGCTACCGAGCCGCGCTGGAGGTTCGACGAGGTGAAGCTCGCGCAGGTGCGCCTCGCCGACATCCCCGGCGCGCCCGCGGGCCTGACCGGCGCGCTGAGCTTCGACGGCACGATCGCGAGCCGCGGCGAGGGCCTCGAGGCCGTCGTGATGAACGCGTCCGGTGACGGCGCGCTCGGCATCTGCTGCGGCGAGCTGCGCGAGGCGAACCTCACGGCGGACCTCCTCGCGGCGCTCACGAGCCACACCGGCGGCGACGCCGCGGCCACCGCGGCGGACGTGCTGGCGCGCGCGAAGCAGTCGCCGGCGCTCGCGAGCGCGCTCTCGCTGGATGCGACGCCGTTCGACGACATCTCCGGCGATGTGACCATCGCGGAGGGCAGCGTGGGCTTCGCCGGCCTGCAGGTTGCGACCTCGCTCTTCGCAGCCACCGCGACCGGGTCGGTGTCGCGGGGTGGTGCGCTCGAGGCACACGGTACGGTGGCGCTCACGCCGGCCGCGACGGCGGCGATCGCGGCGCTGGTCCCGGAGTCGCAGCGCATGTTCGGCACGGGCGGCCGGCTCGAGGTGCCCTTCTCGCTCGCCGGGCGCTGGCCGGACGTGGACGTTCGCGTCGACGTACGTACGGCGATCGCGCGGCTCATGGCGCCGCTCGATCCGCGGCTGCTGGCGATCGGTCCGCGCGTCGCGGGGTGACGTCCTCACCGGCTTCGCCGGCCACGAGGGGATGAAGACGCGCCGGGCGTCTTCATCTGACGTCCTCACCGGCTTCGCCGGCCACGAAGGATGGAACCGGCAGGGCGTTTCATCTGACCGCGGGGATCGCGACGGTCGCATCCCGGCGCGGGGCTCTGATAGGAGGGCGCGATGCAGCGCCCGCTCGACGGCTTCCGCGTCCTCGACCTGAGCGCCGAGAGCGGCTTCCTTTGCGGGCGCATGCTCGCCGAGCTCGGTGCGGACGTCATCAAGATCGAGCCGCCGTCGGGTGACCCGGCGCGCTTCCGCCCGCCGTACGTCGGCAGCGTCGCCGATCCCGAGCGCGCGATCGCCTGGCTCGCGTACAACGCGAGCAAGCGGGGCGTGACGCTGGATCTCTCGCGCGTCGAAGGCCGTGCGCTGCTCGACCGCCTGTGCGCGACGGCCGACGCTCTGGTCGAGACGTACGATCCCGCGACGCTCGCGGCGCTGAAGCTCGACTGGGACACGCTGCACGCAGCCCACCCCCGGCTCGTCGTGTGCTCGATCACGCCGTTCGGACGCACCGGACCCTACGCGGCGAACCGCGGCAGCGACATCACCGTGACCGCGATGGGCGGCAACATGGCGCTCACCGGCGATCCGGACCGCGCGCCGCTCCGCTGCACGATGCCGAGCTCGTACTACCACGGCGGGGCGGAGGCGGCGTCGGGGCTGCTCGTCGCCCTGCTCGCGCGCGGCGTGATCGGCGAGGGGCAGCACGTGGACGTCTCGCTGCAGGCGGCGATGGTGTCGACGATCATGACCGGCGCCTCGCAGTGGGCCATGGACCGGCGCGACCGCAACCGCACGGGCGCCTCGTATCCCGTCGGCAGGACGCTGCAGCGCGAGGTGTGGCGGTGCAAGGATGGCTTCGTGTCCTACGCGCTGCGCGGCGGCCCGGCGCGCAGCCCGGGCCTGCAGGCGACCGAGCGCTGGCTCGCGGAGGAGAAGATCCCCGCCCCCGCATGGGAAGGCCGCGACTGGAAGTCCTACAACCACAACGACCTGACGCAGGAGCAGGTCGACGCGCTGTCCGCGCCGCTGCAGGAGCTTTTTCTGCGCAAGCCCATGCGCGAGCTGTTCGACGAGTCGGTGCGGCGCGGCGTGATGCTCGCTCCGGTCAACGACTCGCGCGAGATCGCGAACAGCGCGCAGCTGCGGGCGCGCGAGTTCTTCGTCGAGGTCGACGACACGAAGCGCGGGCTGCGCTACGAGCTGCCGGCGCGCTTCGCGCGGATGAGCCGCTACGGGACCGACGTCCGCGGACCGGCGCCGCTCCTCGGCGAGCACGACGCGGAGGTCTACGGGTCGATCGGCGTGTCGGCGGCGGAGCTCGAGGCACTACGGCGTGCGGGGGTCGTGTGAGCGCGAGGTACCGTCAAGCACGTTCGGACGCGCCGAGCGTGCCCGCCAGGTACCCGGCCATCGCGAACGCGGCGAGAAGGTTGCCGATGAACGCGTCCCGGATCGCGATGCGGTCGGGCCCCAGCGCCGCGAACATCGCGCCGAACACGAGGAACGCGAGGCAGAGCGCCCCGAACAGGAGCACGATCGCGAACGCCTTGCTGTGCACCAGATCGAACACGCGCAGAAACTCCGCCACCGTCACGCCGATCGTCACGAAGACGATGCCGTGCACGACGGTGAAGACGAACGTCTGCCCGAGCGACGGGATCACCGACTGCGCGGTCTCGCCGGCGGCGCCGCCCGAGAGCAGCGCCTGCGCGAGGAAAGTCGGAGTCGCGAGCGGGGTCCCGCGCCAGAGGTCGAGGGCGAAGAACCGGATCGCGAGCACCGCGGCGCCGAGCAGCCCGGCGACCGAGCCGTGCATGCGGAACATGGCGGGATCGAGATCGCGTCGTTCCTGCGAGACCGGAGCCATGGACGGAGCGGCCATGGTACGGCACCTCCTGTTCAGCTGCGCGGTCACGCTAGGCCCGCGGCCGAGCCGTGTAAACGGGGGCCCGGCTCAGGACGGGGGCCCGGCTCCGCACCCGAGCCCGACTCCGGACGAGGGCCCGGCTCCGCCCCGGGGCCCGGCTCCGAACCGGGGCGACGGGCGACGGAGGTGACACCGATGGGGCACGAGCAGGGGAAGCCGCGGGCGCTCGCCGGGCTCAAGGTCGTCGAGCTCGGCGGCGGTGCGGCGGGGCCGATCGCGATCCGCCACCTCGCCGATCACGGTGCGACGGTGATCCGCATCGAGTCGGCGTCGCGGCCCGACTTCCTGCGCGTGCTGGGGCTGTCGAAGACGAACAAGAGCCTCGACCGAGCGCCGATGTTCATGATGCTCAACTGCAACAAGATGTCGGTCGCGCTCAATCTGAGTGATCCGCGTGGCGTCGACCTCGCTCGGCGGCTGATCGTCGAGTGGGCCGACGTGCTGGCCGAGAACTACGCGCCAAAGGCGATGAAGAAGTGGGGGCTCGACTACGAGAGCCTGGTCAAGATCAAGCCGGATCTGATCATGGTGAGCACCTGCCTCATGGGCCAGACCGGACCCAACAAGGACTACCCCGGCTTCGGCGGCCAGGGCTCCGCGATCTCCGGATTCAACTGCTTGACGGGCTGGCCCGACCGCGAGGCGACCGGCCAGCACGGCACGATCACCGACTCGCTGGCACCGCGCTTCGTCGCGGCGGCCGTGCTCGCAGCACTCCTGCGCAAGCAGAAGACGGGTGAGGGCACGTACATCGACGTGGCGCAGGTCGAGACCGCCGCGTACTCGCTGTCCGGCTGGATGCTCGAGCACTTCGCGAACGACGAGGTCGTGCAGCGCGATGGCAACCGCTCGCGCGCCGCGGCGCCGCACGGGGCGTTCCCGTGTCGCGGCGAGGACCGCTGGTGCACGATCGCGTGCCACGACGACGAGGACTGGCGGCGGTTGACGCGAGCGATGGGGTCGCCGGCGTGGGCTCGCGATCCGCGCTTCGCGACCCTCGCGGGGCGGAAGCGGTGCGAGCACGAGCTGGAGTCGCTGATCTCTTCCTGGACTCGAGAGAAGTCCGCGGAGGAGATCCTGTCAGCCGTGCAGTCGGCCGGTGTCGAGGCGGGCGTGGTCGAGACGTCGCGCGACCTGAACGCGGATCCGCAGCTCGCGGCGCGCGGGCACTTCGTGCCGGTGCAGCACGAGGTGCTCGGGCCGCACACGTGCGAGAGGCTGGGCTACGCGCTGTCCGCGACGCCGGGCGCGATCGAGCGGCAGGGGCCGCTGCTGGGGGAGCACTCGGCGTACGTGTATTCCGAGATCCTCCGGTTGTCGGAGCGCGCGATCGCGACGCTGCGGGCGGACGGCGTCCTGAGCTGATGGGCGGGCCGGACGTCGCGGAGGCCGGCGGCCGCTGCATCTCGCGACGCTCGCACGACGTGGAGCGGCGCTCGCCTGTCGCACTATTTGCCTTGACGGGGGCCTGGCTCTCGCGCTCTTCTTTCGAGGGCCCGACGCATGATGGACCGAATCCGGAGCAACCAGGTTGATCCGCAACCACCGATGGCTGCGGCGCCCTCGTCTGCCGGCCCTCGGACCGAGCGCACGTTCGTCGGCCGACAGGCCGAGCTCGCGCAGCTCCGCAGCGGGCTCGACGTGCTGCGTCGCGGCGAGGGGACGGCGTTCCTCGTCTGCGGCGAGGCCGGCATCGGAAAGACACGCCTCGCAGCGCAGTTCTCCAAGGAGGCGACGGCAGCCGGCATCAGCGTCGTGTGGGGCCGCTGCTGGGAGGCAGGTGGTGCGGCGTCCTACTGGCCGTGGGTCGAGGTCATCCACGAGATCCTAGGCCCGGGCGAGCCAGTCGATCTTGGCTCGCAGGGGCGCTTCCTGGCGCAACTCGTTCCGGACCTTGCCGACCGGTTCGGAGCGGACGGCCTGACCGCGCCATCCCCATCCGACCCCGACAGCGCGCGCTTCCTGATGTTTGACGCCGTTCACGCGCTGCTGCGCCGAAGCGCCGAGCGCGGCCCGCTGGTCGTAGTGATCGACGACCTCCATGTCGCGGACCGCGCGTCGCTCCTGCTGCTGACGTTCCTCGCACGGCGGTCGACAGGCCTGCCGCTGCTCTTCCTCGGAACGATGCGCGACGGCGACGCGAACGTCTCGAACGACCTGTTCGAGACGCTGGCCGACGTCGAGCGTCACACACGGCGGATCGAGCTCAAGGGCCTCACCACGAGCGACATCGCGAGTCTGCTCCAGTCGGAGTCGGGAACGGAAGCGAGCCGTACTCTCGTGGAACGGATCCACGACGCGACGGCGGGCAACGCGCTGTTTGTCGACGAAGCGCTACGCTGCCTGGCTGCCGATTGGGTTCCGGGTGACGTCAGTGCCACCCTCGATCTCCCCGTCCCATCCGGTGCTCGCGACGCCGTGCGCCGGAGCCTCGCGAAGATGTCACGCGCGTCGGCTGACACCCTCGAAGTCGCCGCGGTGGTCGGACGTGAGTTCGACGTCACGATCGTCGCCCGTGCGCTGGACCAGACCGCGGCCGAGGTTCTCGCACATCTTGAGCGCCCCATCGCGGTTGGGACCATCGCCGAGATTCGACCAGGACGACTCCAGTTCCGGCACGCGCTGATCAGAGACACCATTTACGACTCGCTGCTCCCGGTTCGCCGCGCCTCACTCCACCACCGCGTGGGTGAGGCGTTCGAGAGACTTGCGGATCGATCCCCCGACCGACATGTGGGCGAGTTGGCGCACCATTTTCTCCTCGCCGCGCCGGTCTCAGATAGCCGATTCATCAAGTATGCCATCTCGGCGGCTCGTCGCGCCCTTGCGATGATGGCCTTCGAGGAGGCGGTCAGACTGTGCGAGCGCGCCCTCGACGCCTTCGACTTTGCCCAGGCAGACGAACGACTTCGATGCGAGCTACTGCTAGGCTTGGCTGCCGCGAAGGAGTGGGCCAATGACGTCGTCGGCTCGCGGAGATGCTTCGAAGATGCTGCTGCCATCGCGCGCGTTCTCGATGCAACGGACCTGTTCGTTCGCGCGGCACTCGGCGTAGGGGCCGTCGCCGCACGGAAGTTCACAGCAACCTCACGATACGAGTCGGCGCCGCTGCTGATCCGCGAAGCCCTGCAGAGGATCGATGAGGCGGATTCAGCAAAGAAGGCACTCCTCCTAAGCCGCTTGGCCCTTGACCATCTCACTGCCGGATCGCGCGACGAGGCCAACTCCCTCAGCACAGAGGCGATCGGCCTCGCGCGCCATTCCGGTGACAAGGAAGTGCTTGCCGAGACCCTCGTTGCGCGACACTCGATTCTATTTGGCCCCGACGCCATGGAAGCACGTAGGCAGTTGGCGGACGAAGTGCTCGAGATCGGGACCAAGCTGCTCCGCACTGACCTCGTCATGCGAGGGTACGCGCTGCGATTCACAATTCGCTTCGAGTGCGGTGAAGTCCACGGAGCGGACCACGATCTCGAGCAGCACCGGCACCTCGCCGAACGGCTGTCCGACCCCTTTGATCGCTGGGCCAACTTGGTGTGGCGGGCTACCCGATTCCTTCTCGCGGGCGAGTACGACCAAGCGCAAGAAAGCGCTGAACGCGCGATCGAACTCGCGCGAAACGTGCCAGGACCCCATTCTCTCGAGGTGAACGGGCCCGCAGCCTACCAAGCGCAGGTGCTTCTCATTGCCGACACGGCTACGCGAGACCTTCCTCGCGCGCTGGTCGCTGCGAGCTACAGATCTCGTTTTCCAGAGGTCTCTGCCTGGCAGGCTGCCGACATCCTCCTGCACATGAGGGCGAATGACCGCGACTCTGTCGCACTTGAACTCGATCGTCTCGCAGCGCACGGGTTCAGGGATTTTCCTCGGAATGGTGTGTGGCTCTTTACGATGTCCATCATCAGCGAGGCTATCGCCTTCGTTCGTGATCGGGAGCGAGCCGCTCTAGTGTACCCCATGCTGCTCCCGTTCAGCGGATTGCACGCGACTCCCAGCCTTGTTGCATCGTGGGGCTCGGTCGCACGATATCTCGGACTTCTCGCGGGAACCTTGGAACAATGGACGGAAGCAGACCGTCACTTTACAGACGCAGCGACAATGAACCGCGCCATGGGCGCACAACCGTTTCTCGCGAAGACGCTTTTCGATCACGGCCGCATGCTGATCGAACGACCACAGGTCGCGGCGCTCAAGCGCGGGCTCTCCTTGCTTCGACAGGCGCATGCATTGGCTACGCGTCTCAGCATGCCGGGGCTACTTCGTGACTGCGAAGCGATCATGGCAACCGTGCACCGTCCACACGAGAACGCGTCTTCTCTATCGCTCCACAGCATGGATCAGGTGGGGGCTACCTGGGTTATCCGCTACCGCGACACGCAAACGCCTCTCCGAAACATGCGAGGGATGGCCTACATTGCCGAGTTGCTACGCCACCCCGACCGGGAGATCCTGGCGATTGACTTGATTCACGCACTCAGTGCGGACTCGACAGATCTCTCACCAGCGCGCACGGAACACGTGCGAGGCGCCGTCCGACGACGGCGCGGCTTCACGGAAGATGTGGTCGACGCGAAGGCGAGACGAGAGTACAAGCGGCGGCTTGCCACCCTCGAGCGTGAGCTCTCGACGGCGGAAACCCAGGGTGATCCGGAGCGGGTACTCGAGCTTCGCGACGAGATCAATCAGTTGGAGCGAGAGCTTTCGCGAGTCATCGGACTCGGTGGGCGCGCTCGTCAGAGCTCGGATACCGAGCGCGCCCGCATCAGCGTCACTCGAGCCATTCACCTCGCGCTAGGACGGATCGTCGAAGTTGCGCCAGAAGCGGGCGCGACGCTAGCCCAGTTCATCCGGACCGGCACTTGGTGCTGCTACGCGCCAGATGCAGGTGCGGATGCTCAGGGACCCGGCAACACTTGGCAAGAGTGAATCCGCCGCTCACGTCTGCCAGAGCGCAAGCCGCCACCCAGAACCGCGCCGGGCAGCCGGCTCACGTTCGAACAGGTCGAAGGTTCGCGTCCCCCGCGGCGGCACCGCGATCTGACCGCCGCCGTCGCGCCGCACGCGGCCGTGGACCATGCGTACGGCTCGCCCACGCTCGTCGATCCACATGCCGACGACACCGGGGCGTTCGAGGGGATCCGCGCTCCAGTTCCGCAGCACGCCCCAACCGATCCAGCTGCCCTCCAAGCCTCCTGCGCTCGCTTCAGAGGCGAGAAGACGCCCGG
>Ga0172363_10002249_pt1 | contig 15549 bp, 11 predicted proteins | sample LakKivs2_kivu2a2_FD_114541 | JGI IMG/M metagenome (GOLD analysis project Ga0172363, IMG submission 114541) | Sediment microbial communities from Lake Kivu, Rwanda - Sediment s2_kivu2a2 | ecosystem: Environmental > Aquatic > Freshwater > Lake > Sediment | place: Rwanda: Western Province, Lake... | reverse complement strand
CCCTTGACCAGTTGCTCCAGCAATAAATGCAACGTAAACAACAACCTGCAGCATAGCCAGTGGCTATTCCTCTGTAAACCGGAACGGAATAAAAATCGGTGTATTTCCTTTCAAGCCCATTCGGTCCTTGTCTAGTAACCATCTTCTCTGTTTCCCTCGCCAACTCCAAGGGATCAAAAGGTTTAAAAACGGGAGTCAAAAAACGTTGATACCCTTTCATCTAATCTCCACGATTTATATTCAGTTCTGAAGCAACTTTTCTACATTTACTCTCGCGGTAGGCAATGACAGGCAATTCCCTGAGAAGCACGTTACATTTCCTCTTATTCTAGCCCTTTAGTTTTGAGACATTCTAACTCTATTAGCTTTTTAACATAGTGCCAAGCGTTCTGATCAACGTTAGATTCAATTCACGCTCAGAACACGTGCTTACCTTGAGGCTCTGGCTGATCGAAATAAATTATTTTCTTAATCGCTTTATCTAAAAAGCATTAACCCTACAAAGGTTTTAGGGTCTCGTATGGAGCTGAAAAGGAAAACCGCACTCATAACGGGCAGTACTGTAGCGGGATGGGTAGAAGCACAGCATTTCGTTTAGCCTCCGAGGGAGCCAACATTATTCTCAACTACGGAATTTATCACCGAACTAGTCATTCGCTGAAGGATGCTGCGGAGAGCGCCAACAGAGTTGCAAAGGTGGTCGAGGAGTTGGGAGGAAAAGCGTTGATATTACCAGCGGATAGCCGTGACCCAGATTAAGTCAAGGCGAGGATGGATGCTGGAATGGAAAAGTTCGAAGCAATCGACATCTTGGTGAACAATGCTGGAGGTGACTCGATCGATCGTTATTCGGGCATATGGAAGATTACGAGAAAAAGGTGAATGCTGCAACCTTGGAGCAGCTTGCAGGACTCATCAAAATCTGCGGCTTCGTAATGCAGACTAAAGTCTACCTGTTCTGGCAGAAGTTATAGGGAGCTAAGTAAGTCCAAAAGTATAAATCGGTGGCAAGGCGGATTTTTCTCGTAGCAAATTAACCGTACATCTTTCTTTTGGGCCAACTTCTTAATTTCCGTTAACTTTTCAACGGCCTTCGGATTACTCAAAATCTCGGCTCGGAAACGTCTGTGATACTCCGCCTAACTTATCTTTCTTTCCTTCCAGTCTTTTAACAAACTTTCACTCGGCCCTAAACAACTAGGCCGGGCAACCCTAATTTTAACCTCATCTTTCGGATATTTTCTCCGATTTCCAATATATCCTTCTTTTAACACCATTTTCCTTTTTAAGCCTCCCATGATAGGCTTTTAGGCAAATGCACTATTTAAATGCGTTATAACAGAAGGAGTGGATCGAAAAAACTAACGATCCACATCTTTGCATTAAACACAACTCGACGCTTTTTGGCATTCCCATGTGCTAGAAATCATTCCATTTTAACTCCACATTGTTTACATATCTCTCTGAATCCCCAATGATTCATTACATTTGCCCATAAGGCAGGATTCATTTTTTTGAGTTTTACAAAGTTATTATCTTCAGTAAGATGACAACCAAAACCACAACAATAACATCCATTTCTCTTAAATCCTTTATAGTAAATATCAGCTAATCTTATTTTGAATATCTTTATGTAGTCCCAAATGTCTTTTTCTGTAAAGAATATCAGTGGTGTTACGACGATTTGATTCTTTGTCTTATAAATACAACCTTTGCGTACCCAAACAACTCTTCTTATCTGGCTTTCTTCTGCTCTTGTACCCATTATTGCGACATTCTTACCACTACATTTCTGCCACTCCAACATAGGCTTTCTCTTTAAATAATGACAACATCTAGCGCTTATCTCCAGATCTTTGTATTTTAGAAATCTCTTAACTTTTTTGAGTTTTTTGGGATTTACAGTTTTGTTAGTTCTCACTCTTTCGAGTATCGTTGCAACTTCTTTTGAGAACATGGGATACCCGTATTTTTTCCAAATTTCATAAGGCATTAGATCTGGCGTTACCCATGTGAGCTTTATGCCATTTTTTTGGCACCAATCCTGAGCAAATTTAATGCAATCAGGATATTCCAATCTTGTATTGGAGAATACATGTTCCAATTTATACCCCATCGATAAGACCAAATGACTAAGGACCGTGCTATCCTTCCCACCAGAAAAACTTACATAACAATTATCTTCTCCCCACGTCATTATAGCGGCTTTAATACGTCTTTGTGCTAACATTATCTTATAATCAAGAGGATATTTTATTCTTGTATTAAGTAAATGGCCCCTGTAACGTAATAACTCCTTTTCCTTTTCAGTTTTGTTCGGATTATTCCACGCTATTTCTCCATCTTCAAGAGTAAAATACGGTAGTTTGGTCATTTTTTCTTCACCAATTCGGTTATTTTCAGGCGCGTGCGGGGGTTATTTCTAAATTCTTGAAGCTCATCCTATTTCTCCTCAAGTTTTGAAGGCAACAATTCTGGCCAAATAGTTGAGTTTTTCTCATACCATAACAACCCTTTCAGTATCTTTCCCGTTGCAAATTTAACGTTTGGGATTGCTGCTCTTTTTATGTGAAATACTTGGTTTCTTTCTCCCGAAGGTATTTCTGCTGCTGAATTTCTCCACTCAGTAGTCGACTTTATATTCTTTGAAATTTTTCTCAAACGTTTTTCTATCTGGTCGAAATTGTGACCCTTATTAATAGAGTCCTGGAGCAAGAGAATGAATGCGGCAATATACTTAGATTTAAATATGATTGATTTTGTGTCTGACATCCAATCTCCAGGCAGAACTTTCTTAAGTCTACCAAAATTTTTATTCAACAATTTTTTACCGATAACTATCAATTCAGTTATCGACCAAGAGGAATAGCTCTCGCCCAACATTGTTGCTACATTCGTTGCCTGAGGATTAGTTGAGTCTCTAATCTCCTCTATAATCTTGGCTAGAGCGTTAGTGGGCTCTACTATATCCGTTCGGCGCAGCCCAAGTCTTGATTTTCTACGAAGGGCACGGCCAGCAAATAAATCATATAATACGGAATTTGTGTCTAAATTACAGTCCGAAATAATTTTTCCAGCTAAAGATTTGCTTGATTCATCCCCCATAACATCATAAGCAGTTAAGTAGATTAATGAAGTCTTCACTTTCATCTGTTCCCTGTTTATATCTATAAAGGCACGAGCAGAAAACTTCAAAATTTCGTCTTCATTTTCTGTATGAAATTTTATCCCATTTACTAGAATTTTTGATTTTTCGAGCATTTTTTTCGTTAGTTTGGAAGATGCATAGGCATATAGTCTGTGTTGACCGTCAATTATGCTAATAGAACCATATCTGAAAGGGATAGCCAATTTCTCTGTTCCTTCTCGTTCTCGTATACTTGCTGCAGAAGGAAGAACCACGGTGATTGGAGTTGGAAAACAACGTTCAATTTCTTTTCCTAGAAACTTTCTTATTTCTTCTACCTTCTTTTTAATCAACATTCTTTGAAAGCAGACCTTTGGTCTAAAACCTAGTAATCCATAAAAACGGAAGACCTTACAAGTTCTCAATAAGAAATCGGGTGACGCTGCAAACTGAAATATATCAGCTTCTAGAGCTCCTCCAGTTATCTTGCGTTCTTCCAATTTATGGAATTTGAAATACCTATCAGTATCTTCGATACCTTCTATTTTATTAGGGTTTAACCCCAAAAACGATATAAATTCAAAGCGAGCCCATGTTCCTATCACCTTTTTCAAAGCATTAATATAGTCCCAATCATCCACATTAGTGATGGTTAATCCTTCACTGTCAGAGAATTTTTCTGGCTCTATCTTTTTGTCAATTAGTTCACGCGATGTTCCTAAGTATATAGCCTTCCATTCCTTTACTTCACGAAAGTTTGCTCTCTTTTTTGTAGGTACACCAGAAAATAAGCGTATGAGTTTAGGTAATGAAAGTTTGCTCTCTTTCACAGCTCTGTACTTTGAAATAAAGTTTTTTATCTTACGTTCATTGTTTTCCTTTTGGGTGGTTACTTCTATCAAAAATCCGGTGGCTCCTATCTTTGCAATAACATCAATTTCAACTTGTATTGGCTCTTGGATGGATGTTTTAAGCTTCGATACAGGAATAGGATCATTTGGCCAATAAGCTTCAAATCCAAAATCTCTTAAAACTTGCCCGACTTCATTGCGAAATTTATCTTGAGGCATTTTACCCCTTGTGAGATATATTTTTAAAGATGACTAATTATTTGTTTCTCTTGTTACCTGTAACTCGACTCAAGTGTACGGTCAATCTCTTCTCTTCACAACGCACAGTAGAGCTTCAAGCTTGATTTTCGCTTTTGCATAGCCTTCAAAACTCCCGCGACAAACTTGTACCTTGTCATCCAGCTTAGTTACCTAACGACTATCTTCCCCCATTTCCGACTAAGAGTGGCTCTCTTTTCGAATACACCGCAATATCTCTTTGGTTGACAAGCGAAGCTTCTGAATGCTCTCAGGAGTTAATTCTCTATTGTGGGCTATGTCGTTCCTGATGGGACTCAACTCAAGTAAAAGCTTAGTCTTAATCCAAGCTTCATCTATGAAGAATCCGCTAAAGATTCTTCTCCAGTTGTCACGACGGGTTATTATTTTGAAGTAGTCGTCAAAATCGGCATAACAAATCAACTGGTAATCTTTTTCGTCCATCCATGGAAGTTTCTGTCGCTTTCCTTTTCTTTCTTTACATTTTTCTTGAACATCTGGCGGTACTGCTTGCCTCCACCAATTTTTGCCTACTGTTTCTTCCAAACCATTTTGTATAAAAAGCCTTAATTCACTCTCAAAATCTTTGAGGAGTTCACTGTTTGAATCAAAGCTTTTCTTACTCATAGTTTCTTGCGTTTGGTTTTCACTAAGAATATCACGTAGGCGTTGCTCCATTTTCTTGTCAGGATCCCCTGGCTCATCTCCGAATACTTGATAATATAGCATGTCGATGCCCCCATTTGCGTACTCTTCAGCAATCTCAAATGCCTCTTTGACGTTCTCACCGAACAATACATCGACGCTTTTCTTCTCAGTTATCGCGATTGCCTTGATTAATGAAATCTCTGCATCGCTAAAAGTTCGTAAGGGTATTACTCCAGTTCTCTTCTTTAGAGGCACCCTTTTTCCATTTTTAAAACCAATACCCATCGCATACATGAACACTTCTTTCATGGTCTTCTTATAGAAAGGTGAGAGCTTGTTCTCGACTAATTCTACAACTCTCTTGTGTCTTTCTCCAACTTCAAGAGCCAAGTCTCTGGGGAGCCATTTACTTTGCGCCATACGGTTTCACCTTCGTTTGGGATTTTTCTTCATTGTAATCAAGTTCGTACTCTTTGCCAACTTTTCTTGCAAGTTTTTGCCTTACCTTGGACGTGTATTCTTCATCGGTCATAAACATAGTCACTTGTGCCTCTTTCAAAAATTCAGGTAACAACTCAGCAATGTTTTCCTTAGGCTCTTTGGATATTCTTCCTAAGGGAGTGTCAATCACCACAGGGGCGTCAAACCCAGATACTTCTCGAAGGGCAGCCAAGAAAGAAAGAGCGAGAACTTGTCGTTCACCTGCAGATAGGGTTCCCAAGCATTCTGAGCCAATGTTGTTAATGACTGAGATATTATAGTCCTCATCAATTTTTACATCAACATATGTTTCCTTTTTCCAGATAAGACTCCGAAAATACTTTTTAGTTTTCTCTTGAATGGTATTCCGTATATCATCAATCAATTTCTGCCTAACCCGACTAAAAACTTCCAGAGTGTCATTGGCAAGCTTCAATTTTTCATGTGCAATTTGGAATTTCTTCGATTTTTCAAGCTCTTTGGATAAGTCTCTCTGAAATTCTTCTATCTTCAAGCGTGCATTCTTAATTTTCTCTTCTAGCAGCCGAATTTCACCGACGAGCTTGTCCTCATCGTGTTCTAATCTGACATGAGCGATTTCGAGGTTGGCAATCTCTTCAACATTTATACCTTCCAACCTAGAACTCACTTCTCTTAATTCGATTCGTGCATCTTGAAATTGTTGTTCTAATTCCGCTATTTTCTTTCTTAGAATGTCTTGAGGTTTGATGAACTCTGTGGCTTCCCTTAACGCCGGATTCAGATCATATTTTAAACTTGTCAACTCTTCGTATATCTCAGAAATCCGAACTTCCTTCAAAAGATTGGCTACCTTTTGTCTCGCTGAACTTTCTCTTGAGATATCAGTACCGCAAATGCATTGACCTTTTTCCAAAAGTTCCCTAACAAAAGTTTCCTTCATCTTCGGCGGGATTTCTCCTTTCTTTGCCTTCTGTGCGATCTGCTCCAGGGCGTCACGAATAGCACTTAACGCGCAAATTGAAGGACCTGTCATAATCAGTTTTTCAGACGCTTGAACTTTAGCTTCTTGCAAGGCTATATCTAACCGCTCTAATTGTGCTTTAAGTCTATCACGTTGTTTCTGTAATTCTTTCGCTAAAGGTTCAGTGCAACTTTTCAGTTTCTCTGAGATCTTTGCGAGTTCGCTTCTTATTTTCTTAAGTTCATCTTCTTTCTCGTTCTTTTCCTCTCGACACGAGTCTCGCCCTTTTTCAACCTCTTTGATAGCTTCACTGATTTGGTCTATCTTTGGACTTTCACCTTTAAGTTCACTGCGCATTGATGAAATTGACTTTTCAAGATGCTCTATTGCCTTCTCCAGAAGGGATAATTGTGATACGTCAAAGATCGCATCTCGGACTTTGGCGGACTTTTCTTCTTTAAAGAACTCATCAAGTTTTTCGCCATCAAAGAAAAAGAAGCTTTTGACTCCATGTGGCAATATACGATTCACCAAGAATTCTTTTTCAGGAATTTCATGCATATCTCGCCCGATTTGCATAAAAGCGTGAAAATCAGATGCCTGATCAAAATGCACCTTTCCCTCATCATCTTTCTGGGCACTTATCTGACGTTCGAAAACGTGCAGGCGTCCATCCGAGCTTATCATCTTTAGCCTTACTTTAGCATAAATTCTTTGTCCATTTTCTAACTCGTTTAGCTCTGCGTCGTTTATGATAGGTTGCTTCTTCCCAGAATATTTCTCCAGATGCTCTTCCACGCCGTACAGGCACCAATTAATTGCGTTTAACATATTTGTTTTGCCAGCGCCATTGACGCCTTGGATTACATTGATATTCCTTTCTGGATCACAACACAGTTCCACAATGACTTTGTTTCGGTATTGACGATAATTCTCAAGCTCTATTGATTGTATTTTCACTCGGGTGATAACCTCCGTTTCGATTGATTTGAGATTAACTTGTCAAAGTGCTCTTTAAAGTGGACTTTCTCCATTCTCCAGTTTTCCATTTCGAACTCTAGAATAGCCCTTGCAAGATCCTTTACCACAGGATCCTTTGCTTGAGAATCTATCTCTTTTAGAATTCTCTTACTAATTGAGGCAACGAGGGTCATTTTTATCCTTCCAGAATCATGTGGTATTTAGACGCAAGTTCGGCTATTCTGGCGTATGCCAAACCAGAGTTAATAGCAGACCTTGCGAATTGCATATATCTTCTCAGTTCGCCTCTCATTATCTTTGCCTCTAGCTCGTAAAACTCAGCATCTATGATTCCTGAAATAGTAGGCACCACCATAATATCATAAATAATTGCCTTCTTCTTTCCTTCAAATAACCTCAATATTCTTCCTCTTCGTTGAATGAATTCTCGTGGATTGGTTGAACTAGCCATTATTATCGCAATCCTTGTTGAAGGCACATCCACACCTTCATCTAAACATCTCATTGCAACTAAAACTTTGTAATATCCCTTAGCAAACGAGTCAAGCAATGTCTTTCTTTCCTTGGCGTCTTCTTGCGCAGTGAATTTGTGCTGGACTATTCCTCTTTTATTAAGAATTTCTTGAACACTCTCGATTTGCTGTGGAGAGCAATATGCTAAACAGTGCCTAGGTTCTCCTAAAACATCCAATATTTGATTAAAAGCAATGTACTTTTCAGAGGCATTGACGATGACCCTTTGCCGTATTATGCAATAAAGATTAAGAAGTTCGCTTCTCCGTAAATCATCTTTCGTTTTTGCATATTCCAAGGCTATTTTCTTGGTTAACTTTTTGTATTCTTCCAATTCATCTGGCGTAAGCTCTACAATATATGGATGATACTCATACCTGCATAAGAAGCCACCTTCAATCGCCTTATCTAAGGGAAATTCAAAAACTGTTTTATCAAAAAAATTCGAAATGACTGCTGTTCCTTCTTCATCAAACCATCGCGTCGGAGTTGCACTTAATCCCAATCTAAAATTGTAAATCTCTAGAAGACCTTTTTGCCTCTCAGGAGAACCTAATCCATGGACTTCATCTGCAATGAGAAAGATTTTACCAGAAACGGAATTCAATGCATGCATGAATTTTTCACTTGAAAAAGTATCATGTGTTGTAGCAACAACCAAAACGTTTAGCGATCTATTGTTGAAATCGAATATCGCATTCGCCAGTCTGTCTTCCCATGTTGCGGAACCCGCAAATGCTTCGAGGCAAGAGAAGCCAAAGATGTTTAGATTATCTTTCCATTGCTCAATTAGATGCGTGAAAGGACATGTTATGACGACAACAAGCCTAGGCTCTTTTTTCAATAAATCAACCAAGCAACCTAAAGCGGTGAAGGTTTTGCCAGTCGCTGTCGCCATTTCGAATATTCCCTTACCAGAGTTTTCCAACCATCGAGAAATCGCTTCTTTTTGATAATCTCTCAATGAAGGTGTTTCATCCGCATGTTCTATTTTGAGACTTCGTATATCGTCTGGAGCCAATTCTAGAAGTTTCTCTCGAACGGCGGTTGGCACATCATAAATTCTTAAGCGGTTAGTTTGACCATACCAATATTTTTCAAATTTCTTGTTATCAGAGGCAAGATGTTCAGGCTCACCCTCTACCCAGCTGCGAAATACTTTGAATTCCTCGATATTATCTTCCCAGGCTGTGGCTGACTCATTCACTGAACCGCTGAACGAAATAAAGTTACCATCTTCATCCTCAAATATGCCTACCTTCTGGTGAAATATGGCTTTTCTCATGGCAGTGTCGTAATCTATCGGCTGTCCGAAATTGTCGACCACTATTGCAACCTTAACGTCAAGATTCCCTTTGGCAACAAGCCATGCAAGAGCCCTAACGTGGTCCCGAATAACCGCGTCTTCAATCTCCTTTAAATCTTGAAGCATCATTTGCGATATGACTTCCTGTGGGTCCTCCTTGCCCTCTCTTATCGCCTCTATGTCAGGCTTTTGCAATCTTGCGCCAACGATGAGTCTCATATGACCTTCGTTTTTAATAAAAGCAGATATGCCTCTAGCTGCCACTGCAAGCGCGCTGGAAGAAAAGAAACCTGCTAACCTATTGTATTTCTTTGCTCTTGAAAGAACGGGAATATAGAATTGGTGCAAGATGTCATCGCTTTCAGAGTCATAGTCAGGCTTGAGTTCTAAGTCAAGAAAACTCACAGATGTCACCCTCTAAGCAACAATTTGAATAGACACAGATATACTTGGTTGAGCTCTTAAACCACACTCTTAGCGACGTGGAGAATGCCCCGTGGAACGAAGTTCCCATTCAAATAGTACAAAAAGTTCCCAATTAAACGTTTCGCTATATAAATGAACCCCTCTATTCAAGGCGCACGCGCTCATATTTGCCGCTGCGCCATGTTAACCTAAAACATATCGCATCACGTATGAACTCTTCCTTTGTAGTATACCCCAAATGCCTATTTTCTTCTATAAAGTTTTGAATTTACATTAAAAGCTCAGCAGGAAAAATCACGCTTTCTTTTAAAAACGCCTCTATCGCGTCTTGGTATGTCTTCATCTTGCCCGTCTGCGCCATGAGGGTTCCAAGGGTTGCAGTAAGTTTTCTGTGGGTTTCGTCTAATATTCTGAGTGTTTTCATTCCTCTATCCAGTCTTCCCTACGTAGCGTCTTCCGAACTGACTTATAGTAAGCTTACAAATTTTAATAAACCTTGCATCGACCGATCGTTGATACGGGATATTACCAAGATCGAGCCGAGTCATTGCGTTCCGTCTTGCGCGTGGCAAAATGAACCACAACTTCTTCCGTATCGGTGATTTCCACTTTGTAAATTTCTGGTAAACCGAAGCGTGGGCTATTCTTGTTCTTGTCTGTTTTGACGTCTGTGATCATTGTTGGTGCGTAGGCTTCTAGGCTCACGATTTTTTCAGGCAGTAGAACAGGAGCCTTCAAAGTTGAAGCCTTATCCTGATAGCCGATAACAACGATGGACCAGCCGTAGGCTCTCTCAAAAACAGCAGCCTGAGTGAAAGCGTCTTTAGCGTTAAGCACCAGCAAAACCCTCTGAACAGCCTCTTTAAACTTCTCCTCGTCAACACCTTCCTCTAAAGGCTCAACCTCAAACTAGTTATCAAAAACATCATGAGCCACGGCGAAAACGATGCGGTGGGCTACGGGCTCACGCTTCAAAGCAAAAGTAATGTTGACAGCCGTTCTTCAGATAGGTTCATAGAAATCAATATTATTTTTAGCTTTAGACATTTATAACTTTCTAAATTTTAACAGCTATACAGATAATACCTCTAGATGCGAACCATAGATAATGGAAAACCTAATTAATTCAGCTAGGTAACCATTATCTGGAGCCTTTGCTTTGGATAAACGTGAAGCAATTAAGCTCTTCATCAAGCGAAATCCAGCTATATTCCGATTAGATCCTTTTCCCGGAGAAGTTTTCAAGAAACTCAAACGTGACTTTTTCCTAGACTATGCAAAGACAAACGTTCCGAAGGACTCTGAAATCGCTGGAGAAATCATTGAAGGGTTGATTACCAGCTCCCAAATAAAAACCAAAGCGGATCTGGAAAACATCCTTGCACTTCCATTCTTTAAAGAAAGGCTTCAAAATAGGGCTTACTACTATGAAAGGCTTCAATTGGAAACACAACATGAAGAACCTCTACTTGATGTCTCGAAACTTGAAGAAGCGGAATATGCAGAGAAGGTTAAAGAGGACTTAAAGAAAAAGGCGAGAGAGGAGATAATTCAAGAAAAAGAAGAAAAAATTCAGGAACTAGAGGAAAAAATCCAAAGCAAGACCGAAGAGTACCGCTCTATTCCGTCCATCCTAGAGGCAGAGGATTATCCAGTACCGGAGATACCAGAGACCGAAGAGATCTCTGAACAAGAAACTGGTTATGTGCCATGGTGTGATAAGTTAGGTTTAAGGGACGACCCGTTCTATCAATTAGAAGGACTGAGCAAGATAGCCCGGAAGATGTATGACCAGATAGTTCACAAGAGTGAGATATTCATCAAGTATGAACAAATGATTGAGAATTCTCCCAAAGACCTTTTTAAAAACACAATCATTTACGGGCAATTTGGCTCTGGGAAAACAACCTTTTTTGATTACATAAATCCTAAACTGTACGATCATAAAATCTACCCAATTTATTTACAATTAGGTGGCGAGTTTGAAGTACGCGAACTTATCTTCGAATTCAGAAGAAAAACGAACGTAGAGTTATCTCGTCTCTACGCTGTAATTGCAGGTCAAAGCTCACCATCGCTTGATGCTCTCGATGAAGAACACGCAATCATAGAACTACTTAAAATGTTGACCGATTATGGGGCTAAGGGGTTTGTTATTTTCATCGATGACTTGCATAAAGGCGATTTGGAGAAAGCCATGAGGTTCGTAAGCTACTTACAGGTGCTGACCTCACAATTATTGCGGCAAACAACAAATGTCAACATAGGATTTTTCATAGCAGGGTCTCTAGAATGGGAAAGGCGAATGGCTCACGATGATAAGTATTCGGGATCAGTGGCCAGAGAGGAGCGAATGCCTCCTCTAAAATTGGAAGACGCCCTAGATGCGCTGAATAGAAGGTTTAAAGCTTTTGCCAAGAATCCTGACAACCCTCGACAGATAGATAAGAAATTTCTCGAAAGAATCTATAAGAAACTCCAATATGCCCAACAAGATATAACGTTTAGAAGAGTAATGCGTGAAGTTATTAATGAGTTTGAGGCGAGTCATTTTGAGCCACTAAGCGTAGACCCAATAAGAATTCCAATGCGCATTCTTGAAGAGATCAAGTCATCTCTTGAGAAGAATCTTGTTATAAGAGGCAAATTCTACAAGCTTATATATGGTTCAAAGCACCTGAAACCTTCGCAAAAAAGACGCTGTCTAGAACTACTGCTGGATGTATATACTCAAAACGGCATGCTTGAATCAGAAATAAGGGAGGCTGACGCACCTTTTCTTCAGCAACTTGCCCGCACTGGTCTTATAGTAAAAGTCGCTGTTGAAGATAGGCTAGTATGGAGAATCTCTCAAGATCTCTGGTATCTGAACAAGCTAATTATCCAACGTTACAACTTATCGCTTGAAGACTACCTTTTGAAAATATACTATGGAGAACTAGGTGAAGCAAAACGCGCGCGTGCGAAAATGAAGCTATACGGCCCTGAGATTGAATATCTTGATACCGTCATAGCATCAATGAAACAAGACGTGGTTCGAGATCTACTAGGCGAAGTAAGGAGACTTCATATGATGATTATCGAATCAGGAGACAAATACATGGAGAATGAGGAAGATGCTACCAGCATTATTAACAAATGTGCGGAATCTTTAGCCAAGTTTACTAAAGCTTACCAAATTTATAAAAAACTTCCGATAAGTACAGAGGTGCGCGACCTTGACATGTTGGATTTCTGGAAAGATTTTTGGTGGTCGCCCGAGGTTATCCAACAATTCATTAGGGCATCTAGATCTGATATGGAAGATAAAAAAAGAATTGCTCCGCATGTCGTTTCTCTGTATCGAGAGGCATTCCCTCAAGTCTTTAGCTTCTTCAGAGACGAATATGAGAAATCGCGTCTGTTTGATATTCCACTCGTGAACCTAAAGAATGCGGAAATCAAACTGCTCCATGAATGCAGAGACCTATGGAGAGAAAATCGATATGAGGAACTTGCAGAAAAATTCACTAGATACATCGAACGGAAGCTTAGGACTTTCCTTTTTAACATGTTCACCATCCTGTACGGCGACTTTAACCATAGAATTGTTTGGCTGGATAAAGATTCTAAGAAATACATCTTGGCAAACGTAAGACAAGAACAGATCAAAGGTTTTCCCGTGTCTCGCAACGAATTTCAGCAGCTAAACCGCGCACAATATAGAAACCTCATGGCAGGCGTACACGGTAGTCCAGAAGGTCGACGGAACTGGAACCGCATTTTTTCTGCTGTATTTTCTCAGTGGGGTGAGAAGGATCTAGATGGTTATCTCAGCATGTTCGCTGACATTAACATCAAAGTATCACATATGAAATATGACTCTATAGGTTCAGAGGAGCAAGATTACGTCTACAGCTTCATGCAAAAATCCCTGCGTTTCATGATGGATATCAATCGAGTGTATTTGAAATTGCTATCTCCCGACGCCCTCAGATTTTGTCCCCCAAGCGCACATATGAGCCTAGACAAGTTTGAGGATATTCAGACTCTTACCGCTATCAGCCTCAACAGAGAAGATGCTGAACGAATGGAGGAGACGTTTCTAGGGAAAGAGAAGTTAAAGATTCCATTAGATGACCAAGAATATGTAGAAGGCATTGTTGGGCTAAGTTATCGAAAGGTCTATGCACTTATGGCCCTATTTCTCACTCAAACGGAAGAGCAACTCAAAAAGACTAGGGTAAAGCTTGAAATCTTAACTTCGAAAGGTTGCGAAGTACATATAGCGTCTCATAAAATTGGATGATTCGTTTCTATCGTAAGTATCACGCATAAGTGATAATCCAATGTAGGTTTTGGAGTTTCGCGCACAGTAATGCGCACGAATTCAGAAATTTCTTCTTAACATAAATCGATCGTCAGAAAGTTCTTTAATCGAAATGGGTGAAACTCAAGTTCAAATAACACCTCAAGATTTGATTGAAGGCGAGGAGATTGACTTTGAAGAAGAGAAGGAATTTTGGAACGAATACAAACTAAAAGACGGCACAACCTTAAAAGTGAGATTAATTCTCATCGATGTCAAACGACTTAAAAAATTTGCGGCTGACGGTAATCCTATCTACATTATAAATTCTAATAATGTAGTCCGAGTTTTTGACGTGCCAAAGGAATTAAAACAGAAAGCCAAGGAATCTTCTTTCAAGCCTGTTTAAAGTGGCAAGGTAGTTTATCCTTAATCTATCTCTCTGTGCTATTTCTCGAAAGTCGAGCTACAACGATACTGCAAACCAAAACCTAACAATGCACTATGCAAGTACCCAATGTGCGCGCGCTTATTTATGATAAAGGTTTGAACGCTAACACGACGCAGTGATGATTAGCTAGTGCGCGCTTCTTGTGGACTGCTAGGCGGTGGTTGACTCGTTTTCGACAAGCGTTTTCTACGATTGAGAGCGACCGCTAGGGCTACTATTACGATTAAGAGTATCGCCACAACACCAACAATTATCAGCAAGGTTCCAAAGTCCATACCGCCAACTGTTGGCAACCCTACATTATAGGTCAAGTCTACGGTTTTCCCTGTAAACCAAGAAAACGTGTTGCTCAAGTGTAGGGTATAGGCTCCTGATGCTTGTGCTGTGAATTCGAATGTTCTCCCTTGAGAGACTCTTCCGAAATCAAGGATTTTGGCTCCTTGAGGGTCTGTTACCCAGAAATCAATGTCGTTGCTACCACCGCTTATAGCCAGTGACCCTGTGAACTTCTGTCCATTATCCAAATTGAATGTGAGTGTCTTCTCAGTCAAAGGGTCTATTTGGATGACTTCAACATTAGAAGCATTTACAAAAGATAACCTGATGGCCAAGAACAAAGTCACAGTTATGACTAGAGCCAAAAGGAGTTTGTTCTTCAATTCACTCCCACAATTCAAAAGTTGATCTTGATTCTTATAAGACTATGGGTTAACCACTAAAAACTAGTTTTCCTTTATTTTGGTTTTTAAGTTTTCAGCGTGCTCTATTAGTATATTTATAAGTACTTACGGCTTTTTCCAAGGTTTATCCCTGCTGGTTCTGAAAAAAGGGGTAAGTACTTACTTACCTTAGTAATAGATATCTATCACTACACCCACTCGTCTTTCCCTTCAGGTCATCAAGGCTTTTCTTCAGGTCAGGCAAGCCTTATTTTTCCCCTAGGCATACGCCGCGCCAGCAGCAGCACCCTAGTTCTTTCCTGAAGGCATAAATCATTTTTTTGTGTGTGTGGGTAAAGTTTTATCCAACAACAGAACGTTTTAAGTTGAAAGTAGCAGACGAGAGAAACAAGTCGTCAAAGCGAAAATGACCCAGCCACTCATGCTGAGACCACAGGTGCACCCACAGATCCGGGATGTATGTTTAGGAGCCGGGGATGGGAGTTGAACCCATATACAGCTGCTCTGCAGGCAACCGCCTGAACCGTTCGGCCACCCCGGCAATCTAAATATCTCTGAAACTGTAATAAATATCTATTTAGCTTAGCCCAAGCTTCT
>Ga0172363_10002247_pt1 | contig 15558 bp, 17 predicted proteins | sample LakKivs2_kivu2a2_FD_114541 | JGI IMG/M metagenome (GOLD analysis project Ga0172363, IMG submission 114541) | Sediment microbial communities from Lake Kivu, Rwanda - Sediment s2_kivu2a2 | ecosystem: Environmental > Aquatic > Freshwater > Lake > Sediment | place: Rwanda: Western Province, Lake... | reverse complement strand
CTTTCGCTCGCAGTGCGGGTCGCCGGCTTGCGCCGCCGACCGCTGGACTGCTCGCTTTCGCTCGCAGTGCGGGTCGCCGGCTTGCGCCGCCGACCGCTGGACTGCTCGCTTTCGCTCGCAGTTGTGGGGGCCGGGGGGCTCCGTTACCTCAACTCGATGCTCGTGACGCCCGAACGCGGCCGTTGCGACGTGGCCCGGCGCACGCCGGCGGAGCTCAGATGAAGTTCGAGGTCGAAGAGGTCAGTTCCACCCGCCGGAAGCTCGCGATCGAGATTCCGGCCGAGCGCGTGGCGAGCGAGTTCGAGCGCGCCTACCGCGAGATCGCCCGTCGCGCGAGCATCCGGGGATTCCGCCCCGGGAAGGCACCGCGCGGCGTGATCGAGCGGCAGTTCGGCGACCAGATCCGCGAGGAGGTCGTCACCAGCCTGGTCCGCGAGGGATTTTCGAGCGCGGTCGAGGACGCGAAGCTCGAGATGGTGTCGCAGCCCGAGCTCGAGCTCGGCACGCTCGACCCGAAGACGGCGCTCACGTTCTCTGCGACCGTGGACGTCATGCCGCCGATCCCGGAGGTCGCGACGACGGGCTTCGCGATCACGCGGCCACGCGTCGCGATCGTCGACCAGGACGTCGACAAGGTTCTCGAGCAGCTGCGGCTGCGCCACGGCGAGCTGGTGCCCGTCGAGGGGCGCACCGAGGTCGCGCGCGGCGATTTCGCGACGATCGCCATCGCCGCGGAGAGCGAAGGGGAAGCCATCCCGGCCCTCACCGTCGATTCGGCGACGGTCGAGGTGGCCGGCGGCCAGCTGCCGCCGGTCATCGAAGACCGACTCGCGCTCGCGCGGGTCGGCGAGACCTTCACCGTCGACGGCCCGCCTCCCGACGGCGCGCCGGCCGAGCTGACGGACAGGCAGATCCGTTATGCGGTGACCGTGAGCGCGATCGCCGAGCGCCGGCTGCCCCAGCTCGACGACGAGTTCGCGAAGGATCACGGCGACTGCGAGACCCTCGACGAGTTGCGCGCTCGCATCCGCGAGCAGCTCGAGCGCGAGGGAAACCGCCGTGCCGACGTCGTTGCGCGTGAAGGCCTGGTCGACGCGCTCGTGAAGCAGAACCAGATCGACGTGCCCGAGTCGTTCGTTGGCCGGCGGATCGACGCCCTTCTGCGCGAGTTCCTGATGGAGCTCGGCGCGCGGGGGCTGCAGCTGAACGGGCCGGAGCACGAGGCCGAGGCGCGCGAGAAGCTCCGTCCCCGGGCCGAGCGCGAGGTCCGTCGGGACCTCCTGCTTGACGTGGTCGCGCGTCAGCTCGACGTTCGTGTGACCGACGAGGAGCTGGCGGAGCAGCTGGGCCGCATCGTGGCGTCCGGAGGCAAGCACGCGGAGCAGCTGCGCGAGCACTACGCGCACGACCATGCGCGTGACGCGGTGCGTACCGAGATGACCCGAGGGCGGACGCTTGAGCAACTCATCGCCCGTGCCGATGTGCAGGAGGTCGACGCGCGTGAGCCCGAAGCGGGTTCGGAATAGGTCGTTGCTCGTGGTTTTTGAAACGTCTAGAATCCGCCCATGAACAAGCACCCAGCTGCGAGGTCCGATCGGTGGTGAATCTGATTCCGATGGTGGTCGAGCAGACGGGTCGAGGCGAACGCGCCTACGACATCTTCTCGCGGCTCCTCAAGGATCGCATCGTCTTCCTGGGTACCCAGGTCACCGACGAGATCGCGAACCTGGTCATCGCCCAGATGCTCTTTCTCGAGTCGGAAGACCCCGAGAAGGACATCCACTTCTACATCAACTCCCCTGGCGGTTCGGTTTCGGCAGGTCTCGCGATCTACGACACCATGCAATACATCCGGCCGCCGGTGTCCACCCTGTGCCTCGGTCAGGCCGCCAGCATGGGTGCATGGCTTCTTGCCGCTGGCGAGAAGGGCAAACGGTTTGCGTTGCCGTACGCCCGGATCATGATCCATCAGCCCCTGGGAGGCGCCCAGGGCCAGGCGACCGACATCGACATCCAGGCGCGTGAGATCCTCCGCGTGCGCGAGCAGATGAACAACGTTCTGGCCAAGCACACAGGCCAGAGCCTGAAGCGCATCGAGAAGGACACCGAACGCGACTTCTTCATGACCAGCAAGCAAGCGGTCGAATACGGGTTGGTGGACGAGGTGATCGTCGCCCGCTCGAACAAGATCCGAGCCTGAGAAGACAGGGCCCAGGGGGTTCCATGGCCAAGCACGGTGACGACAGGTCCGGAAATCTCGTCTGCTCGTTCTGCGGAAAGAGCCAGGACGAGGTTCGCAAGCTCATCGCCGGACCCACCGTCTACATCTGCGACGAGTGCATCGACCTCTGCAACGACATCATCGCCGAGGAGTGCGACCAGGACGAGGGCGTCACGTCGGGCTCCGCGGTGCCGAAGCCGGCCGAGATCAAGAAGGTCCTCGATCAGTACGTCATCGGGCAGGAGCACGCGAAGAAGATCCTCTCGGTGGCGGTCCACAACCACTACAAGCGGATCGACTCGCAGCTCGTGACCGGTGACGTCGAGCTGCAGAAGTCGAACATCATCCTCATCGGGCCGACCGGCTCGGGCAAGACGCTGCTCGCCCAGACGCTCGCGCGGTTCCTTCAGGTGCCGTTCGCGATCGCCGATGCGACCTCGCTCACCGAGGCCGGTTACGTCGGCGAAGACGTCGAGAACATCATCCTGTCGCTTCTTCAGAACGCCGACTACGACGTCGAGAAGTGCCAGCGTGGCATCGTCTACATCGACGAGATCGACAAGATCGCGCGCAAGGGTGACAACCCGTCGATCACCCGCGACGTGTCGGGCGAGGGTGTCCAGCAGGCGCTGCTCAAGATCATCGAGGGCACCACGGCGAGCGTTCCGCCCAAGGGCGGTCGCAAGCACCCGCAGCAGGAGTTCCTGCAGGTCGACACGACCAACATCCTGTTCATCTGCGGAGGCGCCTTCGTCGGTCTCGACGACATCATCCGCCGCCGCGTCGGCCTGAAGGCGGTCGGGTTCGGTGCGGAGATCCGCAAGCGCGATGAGCGCAACGCGACCGACCTGCTGCGCGAGGTGCAGACCGAGGACCTGCTCAAGTTCGGTCTGATCCCGGAGTTCGTCGGCCGCCTGCCGATGATCGCGACGCTCGAGGAACTCGACGAGGCCGCCCTGGTGCGCATCCTCCGCGAGCCGAAAAACGCGCTCACGCGTCAGTATTCCAAGCTGTTCGAGATGGAAAACGTCCACCTCAAGTTCACCGACGGTGCCCTGACCGCGATCGCCCGCGAGGCGCTCAAGCGGAAGTCGGGAGCGCGCGGTCTCCGTGCGATCATGGAGAACGTGATGCTCGACATCATGTACGACATCCCGTCGCAGCCCAACATCAAGGAAGTGCTGATCTCCGAGGAGGTCATCACCAGCCGCGAGCAGCCGATCATCCTCTACCAGAAGGCTGCCGAGACAGCGTGAGGAAGCCCAACTCGATGCTCTTCCGGAACGACAAGGACAAGAAGGATCCGGGCGGCGACGATCAGCGTGGCGGCCTGCGCGTCCCGCTCCTGCCGCTGCGCGACATCATCGTCTTCCCGCACATGGTGGTGCCGCTCTTCGTCGGGCGGCAGAAGTCGATCCGTGCGCTCGAGGAGGCGATGAACAAGCAGAAGTTCATCCTCCTCGCCGCCCAGAAGGACGCGAAGACCAACGAGCCGTCCGAGGCGGACATCTACAACGTCGGAACCCTCGGTACGGTCGTGCAGCTGCTTCGCCTGCCCGACGGCACCGTCAAGGTCCTGGTCGAGGGCAAGAAGCGTGCGCGCATCGCCCGCTTCGTCCCGAACCAGGAGTTCTTCCTGGTCGACGTGGAGGAGATCGAGGAGGCCTGCGAGGGGACGACCGAGGTCGAAGCCCTGATCCGCGGTGTCAACTCGACCTTCGAGAACTACGTCAAGCTCAACAAGAAGATCCCACCCGAGATGATCATGTCGGTGGCGTCGATCACCGACCCCGCGCGCCTCGCGGACACGATCGTCGCTCACCTGGGGATCAAGCTCGAGGACAAGGAGTCGCTGCTCGAGACGTTCGATCCGGCCGCCAGGCTGGAGAAGGTTCTCGGGTACATGCGCTCGGAGATCGAGATCCTCGAGGTCGAGAAGCGCATCCGTACTCGCGTCAAGAAGCAGATGGAGAAGACGCAGAAGGAGTACTACCTCAACGAGCAGATGCGCGCGATCCAGAAGGAGCTCGGCGAGAAGGACGAGTTCAAGAACGAGATCCAGGAGCTCGAGGAGAAGATCAAGTCGCGCAAGATGACCGCGGAGGCCCAGGAGAAGGCCGAGAAGGAGCTGAAGAAGCTCAAGATGATGTCGCCGATGTCGGCGGAGGCCACGGTCGTCCGCAACTACATCGACTGGCTCATCTCCCTGCCCTGGGGGGAGTACACCGACGACAAGCTCGACATCGGCGAGGCGGAGAAGATCCTCGAGGAGGATCACTACGGCCTCGAGAAGGTCAAGCAGCGAATCCTGGAGTACCTCGCCGTGCAGAGCCTGGTCGGCGAGATCAAGGGGCCGGTGCTCTGCCTGGTCGGCCCCCCGGGCGTCGGCAAGACGTCGCTCGGCAAGTCGATCGCACGGTCGACCGGTCGCAAGTTCGTCCGCGTGTCGCTCGGCGGTGTGCGCGACGAAGCCGAGATCCGCGGCCACCGCAGGACCTACATCGGCGCACTGCCCGGCAAGATCATCCAGTCGATGAAGAAGGCCGGCTCGAACAACCCGGTCTTCCTGCTGGACGAGGTCGACAAGATGTCGACCGACTTCCGTGGTGACCCGTCCTCGGCGCTGCTCGAGGTTCTCGATCCCGAGCAGAACACCACGTTCAACGACCACTACCTCGACGTCGACTACGACCTGTCGAAGGTGATGTTCATCACCACCGCGAACAACCTCGAGCGCATCCCGCGCCCTCTCCAGGACCGCATGGAGATCATCCGGATCGCCGGATACACCGAGCTCGAGAAGCTCAACATCGCGAAGAAGTACCTCGTGCCGAAGGTGCGCGAGCAGAACGGGTTGAAGGAGAGCAACATCGAGTTCTCCGACAACGCGGTTCTCGGCCTCATCCGTCACTACACCAAGGAGGCCGGCGTCCGGAGTCTCGAGCGCGAGCTCGCGTCTCTGTGCAGGAAGGTCGTCGTCGAGGTCGTCAAGGGTGACCGCGACGCGCACATCCTCATCAACTCGAAGAGCCTGTCCAAGTACCTCGGGCCCGAGAAGTTCCGGTACGGTCGCGCCGAGCAGGAAGTGAAGATCGGCCTGACCACGGGGCTCGCGTGGACCGACCTCGGCGGCGAGTTGCTGAACATCGAGGTCGCCGTCGTTCCCGGAAAGGGCAAGCTGACGGTTACCGGTCGCCTCGGAGAAGTCATGCAGGAGTCGGCGCAGGCGGCGATGAGCTACGTGCGCTCGCGCGCCGACGATCTCGGACTGGAGCGCGACTTCTACCAGAAGATCGACCTGCACATCCATGTGCCGGAGGGAGCGACCCCGAAGGACGGACCGTCCGCGGGCATCACGCTGGCAACCGCGCTGGTGTCGGCGCTGACGCGCATCCCCGTTCGGGCCGATCTCGCGATGACGGGGGAGGTGACGCTCCGTGGTCGGGTGCTGCCGATCGGCGGTCTGAAGGAGAAGGTGCTCGCGGCGCACCGTGGCGGCATCAAGCACGTGCTCATCCCGGCCGAGAACGAGAAGGATATCAGCGAGATCCCGGCCTCGATTCTCAAGACCGTCGCCATCGAGATGGTCGAGCACATGGACGACGTCCTGCGGAAGGCGCTCGTGCTCGAGGATCCCGCGAGCTTTCTCAAGAAGCCGGCCGAGATCGCAAGCTTCACCGAGCCGCCTCCTTCACCGACCGACGTCATCACGCACTGACGCCCGGGAATCGGGCTCCCGTGCCGCGGTCGGCCCGTTCGGCCGGCCGCGTGCACCCGGCGTTGCCGTCTGCAATGATCCGTCGCGCGACGCCTCACATGCGTTGGGCTGCCTGCGGCGTCAGAGATTCTGGTATCGGTACGTCACCGGCGCGGAGCCGGATTTTCGAGAGGGGGCAAAATGACCAAGGCGGATCTGATCGAGGCGATGGCGGGAAAGATCGATCTCCCGAAGGCCACGGCCGAGCGCGCCGTGAACTTGATCTTCGAAGACATCATCGCGGCCCTCAAGAACGACGACAAGGTCAACATCTCGGGGTTCGGGACGTTCACGGTGTCGGCCCGGAAGGCTCGCCAGGGACGCAACCCCAAGACCGGGGAGACCATCGAGATCGCCGCCTCCCGCTCCGCCAAGTTCAAGCCTGGAAAGGTCCTCAAGGACTCCCTCAACTGAGCCGGGGGGGCGAATCGACCGCGGCTCGGCCGGGTCGAGAGAGGGGGGACGGAGTGCCCCTCCGGGGAATGGGCGGTTAGCTCAGCGGGAGAGCATCGGCCTTACAAGCCGGGGGTCATCCGTTCGATCCGGATACCGCCCACTCGTTCCGACTTCCGGAGAAGGTACGGGCAGCATGACGCGGCAGATGGTCGTCGTGCCGCAGCCGCCCGTGGGGACAGGCCGGTCCCTCCGCTCGAGGCGGGGGCGACTTCTCGCTCGGCGACCGTGACCATCGAGCGTCCGCACTCGCCATCGAGCGCGTGACCTTCGGGGTCCGTTTCTGTCGAGCGGAGCGGCGGGCCGCACCTCGATGACAGCGCGCGGCCCGGTCGCCGTTCCCAGGTGTGTCACGGGAGGCGAGTCGCCCGCCCCGGGCAACTCGACGTGCCCCGCGTCCTTGCCGAGCCCGAACGAGACTGTTAACGGTGCCGGAATCACGGGGTCGTAGCTCAGCTGGTTAGAGCGCCGGCCTGTCACGCCGGAGGTCGCGAGTTCGAGCCTCGTCGGCCCCGTTTCATCGCTAGAGCAGCGCTTTCGACACGACCCGGCCGGACCGAAATCGGTCGGGGTCGGCACCTGGAAAGACGATTCGTATGCCGGGAAAGACATTGGTGGTCTCGCGCGAGGACGCGCTGGCGCAGCGTCGCTGGGTCATCGTCGATGCCAGCGGCAGGGCGCTCGGCCGGGTGGCCACCCAGATCGCGGACCTGCTGCGCGGGAAGGGCAAGCCGACCTTCTCGCCGCACATCGACTGCGGCGACTTCGTCGTGGTGATCAACGCGGCGAAGGTGCGCCTCACCGGTCGCAAGCTGACCGACAAGATCTACTACCGCCACTCGGAGTATCCAGGCGGACTCCGGGCTACGTCGGCCGGCAAGATGCTGGGGGAGAAGCCGGAGCGGCTGGTTCGTACCGCGGTGCAGGGCATGCTGCCGAAGAACCGGCTATCGCGCCGTCTGATCACCAAGTTGAAGGTCTACACCGGTGCAGAGCACCCGCACGCGGCCCAGCAGGCGGTCCTCGTCGCGGCCCGGGATTGAGCGTCATGGCACAGCAAACGTCGATCTTTCAGTCTACCGGCAAGCGCAAGTCCGCCATCGCCCAGATCCGTCTGGCTCCCGGTGAGGGCAGGATCACGGTCAATCGACGGCCGCTCGAGGAGTACTTCGGGCGCGAGACGTCACGCATGATCGTCAACCAGCCATTCGAGGTCACCGAGATCCAGGGCCGGTACGACGTTTCGGCGAACGTGCGCGGCGGCGGTGTGGCAGCCCAGGCATCGGCCATTCGCCACGGCATCTCGCGCGCCCTCCTCGACGTCGACCCCGACCTCCGCGGAGCGCTGAAGCGTGCCGGATACCTCACGCGCGACTCGCGCGAGGTCGAGCGCAAGAAGTACGGGCGCCACAAGGCGCGCAAGCGGCCCCAGTACTCGAAGCGCTGAGCACCCGTCCTGGCGACGCGCGTCGCAGGGCCCCATCCCGGCGGTCCATGCGACGCGGTCGGTGAAGCCGGTACGCCTGGCCGGGGACGGCGCTCGTGGCGGTGTTCTCCCTGGTGGCTGGCGGAGCCGATGTGGACGTCGGATGGAACGCCCTGCCGGTTCCATCCCTCGTGGTCGGCGAAGCCGGTGCGGACGTCAGTCCGCGCTGAGGAAGAAGATCAGCCCGATCGTGCCGAAGATCAGGTTCGCGGTCCACGCGGCGAGCAGTGGCGGCAGAACGCCGGCCCGGCCGAGGCTCGTGGTGAGCGCGAGCACGACCCAGTAGCCGAAGCCCACGACGAGCGCCGTCCCGACGCTCGCGGCCACGCCCGACCCGCGGTTGTGGCGCGAAGCGAGCGGAATCGCGATGCAGGCCATCACGATGCTGGTGAACGGTACCGCAAGCTTGAGCCACAGATCGACGCGCGCGTCGGTAGTGTCGATCCCCTTCCGGCGCAGGTCTTCGATCTCTCGGGCGAGCGACTGGTAGCTGAGGTCCTCCGCCTCGCGGTGTACGGCGGTGAAGTCCTCGGGCGTTTCTTCCAGCCGCAGAGCGGATGGTGGAAGCGGCGAAGTCGAGAGCGCGCCGTCCTCGCCGAACCGCATCTCGTGCACATCGCTGGTCTCCCAGCCGTTGCCGGTCCAGCGGGCCACGCGAGCTTCGACCATGCGGCGGAGCTCGAAGTCGTCGTCGAACTCGTAGCGGCGGAGGCCGTAGATCTCGTTTCGATTGGCGTCGAAACGGTCGATGTTCGTGAAGCTGCCCTCGCCCTGGTACCAGATTTCGGACTCGTCGAAGTGTCCGCGGAACGACTTGTTCTTGATCTGGACGCGGTCGATGTGGTGCGCTCGCATCGACGCTGCAGGGACGACGTACTCGTTCCAGCCGATCGACAGGAGCGAGATCGCGAGGCAGGCACCGAGCAGCGGTGTCCCGATCTGCCAGATGCTGACGCCGCAAGACCGCATGGCCATCAGCTCGCTACGACGCGCGAGCCCGCCGAGGCTGAGCAGCATCGATGCGAGCACGGCCACCGGGGTCATCTGCGTCACGATGAGGGGGACCTTCATCGCAAAATAGAGGACGATGAGGCGCGTCGGGGCGCCGTGGCTGAGGAATCCCGGAAAGCGCTCGAAGAAGTCCACGCAGAGGTAGAGACCCAGGAACGCGCCCAGACAGAGGGCGAACGAACGCCCGAACTCGCGCAGCAGGTAGCGGGCGATCGTCGGCAGCCAGAGCGCGCCGGCCATCAACCCGTCCGCCGCATCGCCGTCGCGAGTCGGCTCCGCGCGCCGGTCGTCAGCCGGGAGAACAGGCCTTGGCCGGGCTTCCCGAGCTCCTGTGCCTGACGGAAGAAGAGCACCACACCGATCGTGGCGAGGACGACGTTCGGAGTCCACATCGCCGCCGTGATGGGCGCCTTGCCCTGCGTCGCGAGCGTTTCCGCCGCGGACAGCAGCAGGTAATACGAGAGGATGATGGCGAGGCTCACCGCGAGGCCGCGGGACCGCACGGCGCGCACCGGCTGAAGCCCCAGCGGCACGCCGATGACGGCAAAGACGAGCGCGGCGAACGGAATCGAGAAGCGGCGCGCCAGCTCGACGCGCCGCGCCCGCGCGTGCTGGCCGGCTTCGGTATCCGCGGCAACGGCTTCGCGGAGCTCGCGTAGCGGCATCTCGCTCGGCTCTCGCTCGCGGGTCTCCATCTGACCCAACGCCTCGCTGAGGTTCAGATTCACGTCGTAGGTGTTGAAGTCCGTCTTGTGGTAGCCCTGCTCGCCCTGCCGGCTGGTGAAGATCACGCCGTCGAACAGCCGCAGGTTGACCGAGCGCGTGTCTTCGTGTGCGACCAGCGTGCCACGCTTCGCAACCACGGTGTTCTCCTCGCCCACCTGCCGGCGGTCCGAGATCAGGATGCGGCGCAGATTGCTCCCCGGCGGTTCGATCTTCTCGACGTAGATCACGAGACCCTTGAACTCATCGTTGAACACGTGCTCCTTGAGCCCCACGGTCGCGCGCGTGCGCGCGAGATCGAAGATCGCCGTCTTCAGCGCGGAGTTGCCCCAGGGGCGCGCGTACAGCGAGAGAAACAAGGACACCACGAAGACCAGCGCGGCGAACGCGGCGACGGGCGCTGCGATCTGATAGAGGCTCAAACCGGCCGCCTTCATCGCAGTGACTTCGCTGTCGGCGGACAGCCTGCCGCACGCGAGCAGGCAGGCCAGCAGCAGGGCCATGGGAACCGTGACCTCCAGGAACGCCGGCAGGATGTACGAGAAGACGCGCAGGATCTCGAGTGCCGGCACGCCACGGTTCACGACCATCTCGACCAGCTTCATGATGCGAGCGATCAGAAGAATGAACGTGAACAGCGCGAGTCCCGCGGCGAAGGGCGCGAGAATCTGCAGGAACACGTAGCGGTGAAGCGTTCGCCCCATCGACCCGGACGCCGAATGCTAGCCGAGCCCGCCGGGACTGTAAACGAGGAGCGGCGCAGTGGTGCCGCGGCACCCTACGTCGCAGCAGGGCCCCACGCCGCGGAGGCCTTCCTCGCCGCCCGTCCGAACGACGTCGATCGCGTGCTGGTCACGCGCGGGGCGGCGGCTGTCAGCGGGGCCGGCGGTCGCGTGCGCGTCGAGCAGGTCGCGCGCGAAGACATCGATCGGGTCGCGCAGGGCATTCCCCATCAGGGCGTCGTGGCACTGGGGCGGCCGCCTCGGGCGTGGCGCATCGAGGACCTTCTGGCGGCGAAGCCCGACGTCGTGCTGGTCCTCGACGAGGTGACCGACCCGCGCAATGTGGGTGCGATCCTGCGCTCCGCCGAATCCGCCGGGGTGGGGGCGGTCGTGCTGTCGCGCGATCGGGCTCCGCAGCTCACACCCTCGCTGGTGAAGGCCGCGGCCGGGGCGGTCGAGTGGGTCCCCCTGGTCCGGGTGGTCAACATCGCACGTAGCCTCGAGGCGATGCAGGGCGCAGGGTACTGGACGGTCGGCCTCGCGGGGGAGGCAGACGTCAGCCTCTACGATCCGGGGGCGGTTCCCGGGCTGCCGGTCGCGCTCGTCCTCGGCTCCGAGGGCGGGGGCATGCGCTCGCTGGTCCGCCGCTGGTGTCACCGGCTCATCCGGATCCCCATGCAGGGCCGGACCGCATCGCTGAACGTCTCCGTCGCGGCGGCCGTGGCACTGTTCGAGATCCGCCGACTCGCAGCCGACCGGATGGTCGGGGCGGGGTTGCGCGGGACAGAGCCTGGGACAGAGCCTTGACACTGGAATCCTCCCGGTGGTAGGAACGCCGGTTATCTCATTTTTTGGACGGGCCAGCGAGGCGGTTCGATACCTGCCGCGAGAACAAGCACATCGACAAATCATTGCCTCGGGCGTGGGGTGCGAACTGGCCCTTCGGGCCGATGTAGCTCAACGGTAGAGCAACTGATTTGTAATCAGTAGGTTGTCGGTTCGATTCCGATCATCGGCTGGCAGTCCGCTTTCGTCTGAGGAGAGGTACCCAAGTGGCCAAAGGGAGCAGACTGTAAATCTGCCGGCGTACGCCTTCGAAGGTTCGAATCCTTCCCTCTCCATGGCGCGTCGCCGGATCGGCACCGCGGTCATCCTTCAAACTGCTCGATCGACAACTCGGCAACGGGGCGAATCGGAACAACTCGGAAAAGACGGACAGGCGGGAGTAGCTCAGCTGGCTAGAGCACGAGCCTTCCAAGCTCGGGGTCGCGGGTTCGAATCCCGTTTCCCGCTCTCACGCGTGTGGCGAGCAGAGAAAAGTCGCGAAAGGAACGGTCCGCCGACCACGGAAAGGCCCAGGTAGCTCAGTTGGCAGAGCACGTCCTTGGTAAGGACGAGGTCGGCGGTTCGATCCCGCTCCTGGGCTCGTCGGAACACACGGCACGTCAATCCGATACGGCTATCGAAGAGATAGAGATCGAAGAGATAGAGGAAGAAGATGAGAGATCTCGTTGGTCTCGCTTGCGACGAGTGCAAGCGGAAGAACTACACCACCACTCGGAACAAGAAGAAGACCACCGAAAAGCTCACCATGAAGAAGTTCTGCCCGGCCTGCCGTGGCCACCGGGCGCACAAGGAGGTCAAGGTCTGACCACGGGGACCGGTGCCGGGAGCTCCGGCCAGGTCTCCCCGTCCCGCCACGGGGCGGTACGGCAAGCGATTCCGGCGTGGCTGTCCCCCACTTGGGGTCAGTAGCTCGAATTGGTTAGAGCACCGGACTCCAAATCCGGGGGTTGCAGGTTCGAGTCCTGCCTGGCCCGTCACGCTCGGGGAACGACGGGACACATCGACACATCGAGTCCGAACGGAACAACGGAGCACGGGGAGAAGCCGCGAGGCGCGAACACGCGATGGAGCAGCAATCCGGAGGCAGGCAGCCTCAGGGTGGACTCGGACAGGTCGTCCAGTTCGTCCCGCGGTCCGCCGAGTTCGTCAAGGAGTCCTGGCAGGAGCTCAAGAAGGTCCATTGGCCCACGCGCAAGGAGACCTACTCCGCGACCGTGATCGTCATCGTCGCGGTCGTCGTGGTCGCCACGTTCCTGGGGTTGGTGGATTTCGCGCTCTCCTACGCCATGCAGTACATCCTGGGGAACGCATGACCGAGACGAAGACCGCTGCCGGCGCGTCGTCGCCTCGTTGGTACGTCGTCCACACCTACTCGGGCTACGAGGCCAAGGTGAAGGCGTCACTCGACGAGCGTCGCCGGGGCGAGCTCGCGAAGAAGAAGGCCGACCTCGCCACCCTTGAGGCGAAGGCCGACAAGGGCGACAAGGAAGCCTCCGCGATCGCCGAGCTGAACCGCGCCGTCGAGCAGCTCGAGTCGTTCCGGCAGGTCCTCGTGCCGGCCGAGAAGGTCGTGGAGCTGGTCAAGGGGCAGCGCCGCACCTCGACGCGCAAGTTCTTCCCGGGCTACATTCTCGTCAACATCGACATCCTCGGCGACTTCATCAAGGGATTCATCAAGTCGACGCCGCGCGTGACCGGCTTCGTCGGTGGCACGGACGACCCGCCTGCGATCAGCGAGTCCGAGGTGCGCGAGATCACGCAGCAGATGGAAGAGGGGGGCGTCAAGCCCAAGGTCCTCTTCGAGTCCGGCGAGAACGTCAAGGTCATCGACGGGCCCTTCCAGGACTTCAACGGCGTCGTCGAAGAGGTCAAGCCCGACAAGGGCAAGCTCAGGGTCCTGATCAGCATCTTCGGGCGCGCGACGCCTGTCGAGCTCGATTTCATCCAGGTCGAGAAGGCATAGGGAGAAGGGCGTCGTGGCGAAGAAGGTCATCGGCGAAGTCAAGCTGCAGATTCCGGCCGGAGCCGCGAATCCGAGTCCGCCCGTCGGGCCCGCGCTCGGTCAGCGCGGCGTCAACATCATGGAGTTCTGCAAGGCGTTCAACGCGCAGACCCAGGCGCAGGCCGGACTCATCATTCCCGTCATCATCACGGTCTACGCCGACCGCTCGTTCACCTTCATCACCAAGACGCCGCCCGCGGCGGTCCTGCTGAAGAAGGCCGCAGGCCTCGAGAAGGGCTCGGGCGAGCCGCGGCGCAAGATGGTGGGGAAAGTCACGAAGGAGCAGGTGCGCGACATCGCCAAGCTGAAGATGCCCGACCTCGCGGTGAACTCGGTCGAGGCCGCGGAGCGTACGGTCGCGGGTACGGCGCGCAGCATCGGGCTCGAGGTGGTGGACTGACATGGCGAATTCGAGCAAGAGACACCGCACGGCGCTGGCCAAGGTCGATCGCGAGAAGCGCTACTCCCTCGAGGAGGCGTTGCAGCTCGCGGTGGAGAGCGATCCCGCGAAGTTCGACGAGACCGTGGAGCTGGCCGTCCGCCTCGGCGTCGACCCGCGGCAGGCGGATCAGAACGTCCGCGGCACGACGCAGCTCCCCCACGGCACCGGAAGGTCCGTGCGCGTTCTCGTCTTTGCCAAGGGCGAGAAGGCTCGCGAGGCGCAGGAGGCAGGCGCGGACTTCGTCGGCGCCGACGACCTCGCCACCAAGATCACCGGTGAGGGCTGGCTCGACTTCGACAGCGCGATCGCGACTCCCGACATGATGGGTGTGGTCGGCAAGCTCGGCAAGGTCCTGGGACCGCGTGGCCTGATGCCGAACCCGAAGGTCGGCACCGTGACCATGGACGTGGCCAAGGCCGTGCGCGAGATCAAGGCCGGCAAGGTGGAGTATCGCGTCGAGAAGGCCGGCATCGTTCACGTGCCGATCGGCAAGCGATCGTTCGGCTTCGAGAAGCTCCTCGACAACGCGAATTCCGTCCTGAGCTCGCTGGTCCGTGCGAAGCCGTCCGCGGCCAAGGGCGTGTACCTCAGGTCCATCGCCGTCTCGACGACCATGGGCCCCGGTATCAAGGTGGATCCGCTGACGACCAAGGTGGCGGCCTGATCGATGGCTGACCCCAAGGTGGCGGCCTGATCGCTGCCTGACCCCGTCGTGGCGACGCGGTTCGCGTCGCGCGGGTGGATTCGGAGACAAGATCGGTGATCTCTCAAAGCAAAGCAGAAATCGTCGCGAGCCTTCGCCAGAGCCTCGACCGCGCTTCGGTCGCGGTGCTCGCCGAGCCACGCGGCCTCACGGTCTCTCAGGTCACCAAGCTTCGCACGAAGATCCGGGGCCTCGAGGGGGAGTACAAGATCGCGAAGAACACCCTCGCGATTCGCGCCGTCAACGAGACGCCGTTCGCTCCGCTGGCCGCTCTTCTCGAGGGGCCCACGGCGCTGGTGTTCGGCTACGGCGACCCGATCACGGTGCTCAAGGAGCTGGTCGAGTACTCCTCGCAGAACGTCGAGAAGCTCTCGATCAAGGGCGCCGTCCTCGACGGGCAGCTCTTCCAGCGCGACGACGTCGCCGCGCTGTCCAAGCTTGCGAGCAAGGATCAGCTGCGGGCTTCGCTGCTGGGCGTCCTCCTGGCGCCGGCGAGCAAGCTCGTCCGTATTCTCAACGAGCCCGGTGCGGGATTCGCCCGCCTGTTGGCGGCACGCGCCGAGAAGGGCGCGCCCGCGGACTGATCCGCGCGCGATTCCGGCGACACGACGACGGGGCGATTGCCACGACCCCGTGAAGTTCTGAGGAGAAAGCAATGGCCATCACGGCAGAGAAGATGAACGAGATCATTGACACCCTCTCGGGGCTGACCATTCTGGAAGTGTCCCAGCTGGTCAAGTCGCTCGAGGAGAAGTGGGGTGTGTCGGCGGCGGCACCCGTGGCGGTGGCCGCAGTCGGTGCGGGCCCTGCGGCTGCCGGTGCGGCCCCGGCGGCGGAGAAGGACGAGTTCAACGTCATTCTCAAGGGGGCCGGCGACAAGAAGATCCAGGTCATCAAGGTCGTTCGCGAGCTCACGGGTCTCGGCCTGAAGGAGGCGAAGGATCTGGTCGACGGCGCGCCGAAGCCGGTCAAGGAAGGCGTGGCGAAGGCCGAGGCCGAGGACATGAAGAAGAAGCTCGAGGAGGCCGGCGGCACTGTCGAGCTGCAGTGATTTCAGCGCGCCGAACGGTGCGCAGCACATTTCAGGTTCCGGAAAAAAAGGATGGCACGAGGCCTAGACGGTCTCGTGCGTCTTTTTTCTCTGGGGGCGCGGCGAACGGCCAGCACTGCATCGGCCGCCGAAGCTCGGAAG
>Ga0172363_10002245_pt1 | contig 15569 bp, 14 predicted proteins | sample LakKivs2_kivu2a2_FD_114541 | JGI IMG/M metagenome (GOLD analysis project Ga0172363, IMG submission 114541) | Sediment microbial communities from Lake Kivu, Rwanda - Sediment s2_kivu2a2 | ecosystem: Environmental > Aquatic > Freshwater > Lake > Sediment | place: Rwanda: Western Province, Lake... | reverse complement strand
TGATAAATCAGGCAACTACGAAAAACCACCCGAAGGAGAGCTACCTTGGAGTATTTCTTAACCGAACAGCAGAAGCTCATCAAAAGCATAGCTCGCAGGATTGCCGAGGAAAGGATACTCCCCGTGCGCGCCGAGCTGGACGAGAAAGAGCAGTTCCCCTGGGAGCTGCTCAAAGACATCGCCAACGCCGACCTGTTCAGAATCTTCATTCCGGAGCAGTACGATGGCATGGGAGAAGGAAGCTTCTCCCTCTGCATCGCTGTGGAGGAGCTGGCACGCGCCTGTGCCGGCGTGGCACTTACCTATGCCGCCGATGCTTTGGGGGCTTTCCCGATACTGCTTTATGCCAGCGAAAAACAGAAGCAGCAGTATCTCCCTGCTATAGCCAGCGGGGCCAGGCTCACCGCCTTCGGGCTGACGGAGTCCGGAGCCGGCAGCGACGCCGGAGCTATGAAGACAACGGCCAAGCGCGATGGCGATAGCTACGTGCTCAACGGCACCAAGCAGTTCATCACCAATGGCGGCGAGGCTGAGATATACACCATAATTGCGCTCACCGACCCCACAAAAGGAGCCCGCGGCGCCAGCGCCTTCATCGTGGAGAAAGGAACGCCCGGGTTCACCTTCGGCAAGAAGGAGAAGAAGCTGGGCATACGCTGCTCCGCTACCAGAGAGCTTGTTTTCCATAACTGCCGGGTCCCCAGGGAAAACCTGCTGGGCAAAGAGGGCCTGGGGTTCATTGTAACCATGAAGACGCTGGACTCGTCCCGCCCGGGAGTCGGCGCGCTGGCAATCGGGCTCGCGCAAGGGGCACTGGAGGCAGCGGTAGCTTATTCCAGACAGCGTGTCCAGTTCGGCCACCCTGTCTCGTCCATCCAGGCAGTCCAGCACATTCTGGCGAATATGGCTATGGAGCTGGAGGCGGCCAGGGCGCTGGTCTACGCCACAGCCAAGACCATTGACAGCGGCGCGAAAAATTTCACCGAAGAAGGCGCTATGGCCAAGGTCTTCGCCACAGATATGGCGATGAAGGTGACCACCGATGCCGTGCAGGTATTCGGCGGAGTGGGCTATATGCGCGACTACCCGGTGGAGAAGATGATGCGCGACGCCAAGATAAACCAGATTTACGAAGGCACCAACCAGGTGCTGAGAAATGTCATCGCCCTTGAGCTACTGAGAAGGAAAGGGCTGCGGTAATGAACATCGTCATCTGCATAAAGCAAGTACCGGGAACCACCGAGATTAAGATAGACCCCAAGACCAACACACTGGTCCGCGAGGGAGTGAAAAGCATCGTCAACCCGTTCGACACCTATGCCCTGGAGGAGGGCGTGCGCCTGAAGGAAAGATACGGAGGCAAGGTCACCGTTATCACCATGGGGCCTCCCCAGGCGGAGGAAGCGCTGAAAGAGACGATCTCTCTGGGCGCTGATGAGGCCATACTGCTCAGCGACCGCGCCTTTGCCGGCTCGGATACCTGGGCTACGTCTTATGTCCTCTCCAAAGCTATCGCCAGGATAGCAGACTATGACATCATCATCTGCGGACGCCAGACGCTGGATGGCGATACCGGACAGGTGGGCCCCGAGCTTTCCGAGATGCTGAAGATACCCTTTGTCTCCTATGTAAGCAAGGTCGAGGAAATAAAGGATAAGCATATCAGGGTACAGCGCATGATCGAAGAGGGACACGAGGAAATCGAGACAACACTGCCCGCCATAATCACCGTGGTCAAGGAGATAAACGTACCTCGACTGCCCTCGCTGCGCGGCTCGATGAAAGCGAAGAGCGCTAAGATACCAGTCTGGACAGCAGCGGACACAGGCGTGGAGCCCGACAAAGCAGGCATCCCCGGCTCCCCCACCCGCGTGGTCAAGATATTCTTCCCCAAGAGAGAGCACAAAAGCGAGATATTCCAGGGAACGGTAGAGGAGCAGATAGAGAAGCTGGCGGAGAGGCTGGAGAAGATAATTTAGGGATTGGTTTCAAAAATAGCGGCTGTGGATGATAATATCCAGGGGGGCATAAAGAAGACAAACGCAGCTATATATCATTCCGCGAAAGCGGGAATCCAGGTACCTGAGTGGAAAAAACCGAATATCAATAATTAAGGAAAGGGTAGGTTGAAATCGTAGGGGCAGACCAATGTGTCTGCCCAATCATAGCCAAGGGCGAACACCTGGGTTCGCCCCTACGTATGAAGAGACAAAGGGTGTTCATGGTTCGACAGGCCTGTCCTGAGCTTGTCGAAGGACTGTCGAAGGGCTCACCACGAACGGTAGAACTGTCGGACTCCTTCACAGGGAGGACTACCAAAATGAAAGGTTTCGAATTAAATACATTTTGGACTAATCCCCTTTCATCCCCCTTTAAAAAAGGGGGAGAGAACAACCCCCGAATCCCCCCTTTTCTAAAGGAGGGGTTAGGTAGGATTACAGAGGTAAGACATGGGAATACAGATAGACGTTGAGAAATGCACCGGCTGCGGGTCGTGCGTGCCAGTGTGCCCCTTTGGGGTGATGGAGGTCATCGACGACAAGGCGCGCGTCAAGGATGGGTGCAACCTCTGCGGTGCCTGCGTGGACGCCTGCACTTTCGAGGCCATAAAGATCGAGAAGGTAGAGCAGAAGGTCAGCGAGGGCTACAAAGGTGTATGGGTCTTCACCGAGCAGCGCGATGGCAAGCTGAAAAGCGTGGCCTACGAACTGGTCTCAGAAGGCAGGAAGCTAGCCGATAAGCTGGGGACCGAGCTGGGCGCAGTGTGCCTGGGACACAATATCAAGGATGTGGAGCAGCTCGTTTGCTACGGCGCGGACAAGGTCTATCTGGCTGATGACCCGGCGCTGGCAGACGGTCAGGAGGACTTATACACTGAATTGCTCCTGGACCTCGTTAAAAAGCACAGGCCGGAGATACTCATCGCCGGCGCTACCGCTGTGGGCCGTTCTTTTATTCCCAGGGTAGCCGCTTTGCTTTATACCGGGCTCACCGCTGACTGCACCGGCCTCGACATCGACCCCGAGACTAAGCTCCTGCTGCAGACGCGTCCCACCTTCGGCGGCAATGTAATGGCAACTATCATGTGCCAGGCGAAAAGACCCCAGATGTCAACCGTCCGCCCCCATGTTTTTAAGAGAGGAACACCAAACAAGGAACGCAAAGGTCAGATAATAAAAGTGGACTTCAAAAAGGAAGCCGTCACGTCGAGGACGAAGCTGCTTCGCTTCATCGAAGACCTGACCGAGAAGGTCAAGCTTGACGAGGCCGAGATAATCGTCTCGGGCGGGCGCGGACTGGGCAAGCCGGATAATTTCCAGATTATCAAAGAGCTGGCTGAGGTGCTGGGGGCTGCGGTAGGTTCCTCGCGTCCCCCTGTGGATGAGGGCTGGATACCCTATTCGCACCAGGTCGGCCAAACGGGGAAGACTGTCTGCCCCAAGCTCTACATCGCCTGCGGCATCTCCGGCTCGGTGCAGCATCTGGCCGGTATGCAGACCTCTGAGTGTATCATCGCCATCAACGAGGACCCGAACGCGCCCATCTTCCAGGTGGCTACTTACGGGATAGTGGGCGACCTGTTCAAGGTAGTGCCCATGCTGACTGAGAAGTTGAAGAGGTCCAGGGGAATTGTATAAATATCTCCCCCTCGCTGCTGAGGGAGAAAGCAGAAATCCCTCTTTTAACGTTAAGGCAGTCTACTACCCGGCTTAGAAAGATAAATCGACGACTCTGAAGACGCTCTTCACTTTAGCGGGCATCCACATTTTCAGGTAATCGATCTTCTCTTCAAGGGGTAAGTCCCATTGGGGGCTTACATCAAACTCAACTACTACTTTGGACTTCTCCGCCTTGGCACTAGATACGGTGCCCCTGAAGCCCAGGACTCTTATAATTTCCTCTCTTGCCCGATCGACATTGGGACGGCCGTTCCCACCTATTTGCTCGATGGCAATTTTCATACTCTGCCTCCTCTTCCTTGCGGTTTATCAGCCTGACCTCAGCAGGTTTCTTTCATACCGTGCGACTTTATGTCGGCCAGTGGTGTTATCGTCTACGATGCCCCTTATTACTCCTATGGGTATATTTTATACTTATACGATTACAATTCTATTACGAATGCGGAAATAATATTACAAATATATTACAAAAATATTACAATCAAATGCCGTTTCTTAATCTTCGTATAAGTATATTATTATTGAACCTGTTAAACAAACCCCTTTCAGGTAATTTTGTTGAGGAATTGAGCGGTTTATTAAGGGAAGAGATAGGCCGATGGTATTACTTCGAAGGGGTTACCCCCAGGTCAAGCCAGCGCTATTCAAATCAGATATTGTTTGGTTTGGCCAAAAAATATCCTACGCCGGCTTTAGTGAGGATAAGCTGCGGTTGACCGGGGTCTGCTTCGACTTTTTCCCTCAAGCGTCTGATATGAACCCTGAGACTATCAATTGAGCCCGGGTAATCTTCACCCCATACCTCTTCGGCAAGACTGGAGTAGGTTGCAACATTACCGGCATTCTTCATCAGGTGATGGATGATATGGGCCTCGATAGTGGTGAGCTTTATCTCTCTTTTTTCGATCAGGAGATTGTGCGTCGCGGGATTAAATCGCAGCGACCCGTAAGATAAAGGAGCCTCTTTAACTAAATGGCTTTTATCACGTATTCTGGCCTTCACCCTGGCCAGAAGCTCCAACTGCCCGCACGGTTTCACTATGTAGTCATCTGCCCCCCACTCAAGGCCTTTGACTATATCAGCTTCGTCCGATTTTACAGTGAGGATAATAATAGGTGCAGAGGAAAAAGAGCGAACCTGTTTCAAGACATCGAAACCGCTTACATCAGGAAGTCCCAAATCGAGAATGATAATATCAGGGTTCTCGCTTCCCGCTAAATCTATACTTTTCTTTCCCAGATGGGTGGATACTATCTGAGTCTCCGGCCAGCGAATCTGCAGCGCCAGGGAGATAGACTCTACAATCCCCGGGTCATCCTCGATAATCAGCGCTTTCAACGGCTTTCCTCCGATTCTAAGGCCCAATTATTGATTTGCGGCTTCCAGGGGCAGTGAGAAACTGAAAGTCGAGCCCTGGCCCACGGAGCTTTTCACCCATATCTGTCCACCATGAAGACCTACAAGTGTCTTGCACAGAGCGAGTCCCAACCCAAGTCCGCTCAACCTCTCTCCGGCAACCTCCATGCGGTTATAAGGCTCAAACAAGCGCTGTTGCCCCTCTTCAGTTATGCCCGGGCCGTTATCCTCGACCTCTACTACCAGATTATCCTCATTCTGTACTGCTCTCAGAGTAATCCTTCCCCCCTCGGGTGTGTAGTTCATCGCATTGTTAAGCAGATTCAACACGACCTGCCGCAGCCTGACCTTGTCAGCCCCGACCAAAGGCAGCGAATCAGGCAGTTCCATGACCAGGGATTGCCCGCGACTCAAAGCTACGGGAGACACATACTCCGCCACCTCCCGAAGCAGTTGCAGGATATCCGACGGCTCGGTTTTCAACTGGAGCATGCCTATCTCCCCTCTTGCCAGGTCGAGAAGCTCATCTATCCTGCTATTAAGATTAGAGGCACCACGGCTGAGGTTTCTAGCCAGACTTACCCAAGGCTCTTCCTTGAGTTCAGAAGCCAGCGCCTGACTCGAAATTAACATGGGGGTGAGCGGGGTCTTCAACTCATGCGCCAATGCCCTGGTGAACTCTACCCTCCTCTTCATTTCCATTTCGAGCTGCTGTCGCAAATATCTTTCCTCTTGATAAAGTTCCTGTAATTTCTCCGCCGCCCGCCTGTGCTCGGTAACATCGCGGTAGTTGACGATGATGCCCTTTACTGTCGGGTCATCGAGAAGATTCCTCGCTATGGCGTCAACGATACGCCATGAGCCATCCTTATGACGAACACGCACTTCCGTTCTTACCGGGGTGCCCGGGTTCTGCATCAGTTCATTGTAAACATTTATGGCTTTGGGCAAATCCTCCGGGTGAATTTCAGAAAAGCCGTTTATGCCAACTACTTCATCCGGTTTATAGCCGCGTACGGGCTCAACGGGAGGACTCACATAACTTATAAGGCCATCCTCTCCAATCACCAACATAGCATCCATCGCACTCTGGATAAGTGACCGATAATATCTCTCGCTGCCCTGCAATCTCTCCTCCGCCTGCTTGCGCTCAGTGATATCGCGGAAGTTGATGACTATGCCCGCAACTCCCGGGTCGTGCAACAGATTTCTACCGAAACCTTCCACATAATGCCACAGGCCATCATTAAAAAGACCACGCAACTCCGCACGTACGGTAGCCCCGGGACTTGCCTTCATCTCTTCGAAAAGGCTCATCAAGCGCGGCAGGTCGTCAGGATGGATAAACTCGAAAATGCTCCTTCCCTGTCGGTCTTTCGGAGAGTATTTTGTCACGTGTCGCGCTGAAGGGCTTTGGTACCGCATATTGCCATTACTATCGAGAACGATGATGACTTCCTGTGAGTTTTCGATGAGCGACCGGAAGTATTTTTCGCTTTCCCGCAGAACCGATTCCATTTGCCTGCGTTCGGTAATTTCGTGTTGAAGTCGCTCATTTATCGCTCTCAGCTCAGCGGTGCGTTCCGCTACCAGTTCTTCAAGGTGGCGGCGGTGTTCGTCCAATTCCTGCCGCATCTCCTTTTGCTCGGTGATATCCTTGAAGAAAAGCACTGTTGCTATATTACCGTGGTAGCTCATAGTGCTTGCACTGGCCTCAATGTGTAGTAAGATGCCGTCTTTGCGCAGCACAGTGGTCTCGTAATAACTGAGTACTTGCTTACCGCTTTGCCTTTGTCTATATCGTTCCTGTATCTTGCCGAGTTCAGCAGAATCAAAGAAATCCCAAACAGGCCTTCCAAGCACCTCGGCAGGCGAATAGCCCCCCATCTTACACGCTTCATCACTAACGAACACAACGGCTGCTTCCTGCTCCGGGATGTTCTGCACAACAATGATCCCATACCCGGCTTTGCCCAGGGTTTCAACCAGAGCCTTGTGCCATTCCTCCGAGTCTTTCAATGATTCGGACCCGGTCGGAACTGACATTTTTCTGGCAACCTTGCTTTTACCCGCCATTTCCCGACTCCTCTATTTGCACGAAAACTCGGGGTAACCGGCTACTTGTTAGCCACCCCACCAAGCATATACTACTACGGAACATTGCCTGCGACAACTGGAGACATGCTGTCGAGCGTAAGTTCTAACCAGGACATCGCTGATTTCCGCATCATTTGAGGCCGGCGTCAAAGTAACGGAATATTAATATCGAAACTTTCAGCCCCAGTTGTACAAAGTTCAATCTCGAAAGAGGGCTTAGAAGGTAATAAGACTCTAGTGTCGCTTCCCCGGCTTGGATTTCGCCGGGATTGCAGCCTTTCCTCTTACCAGCTCCACACCCTTCTTGAAGGCCCCGATGTTCAAATCCACATCCCTGGGGGACATGATTTCCTTTATCGATTCCTCGAAATTCTTTATTCCGATGGGAACCATCCCCGAACCAGCCAGGGCACCCACCATAACGACGTTGGCTGCCAGTCCTGTCTCGCCCTCTTCGATGGCTTTGACCACCCTTACCTCGGCCACGAACTCCTCCAGCTTCCGTACGACCTCCTCCACGGGCGGGTACTTGGCCTGCCCGGAGAGAACCCAGATAGGATAGATGGGCCGGGGGCTGACGATAACCCTGGTGCCGGGGCTGCCATAATCGGCGATAATGCGCAGGGCTTCTATGGGCTCCAGCCCGACAATGATATCCACCTCGCCTTCGGGTATCAGCGGGCCGCACTGCGCCTTCGCAGAGAAACGCACATGGCTCATCACCGGGCCTCCCCTCTGAGAAGCACCGTAGGTCTCTCCCACTGTCACGTAGAACCCTTCCTTTATCCCGGCTGTAGCGACTATCTGCGAGGCGAGGATATTACCCTGGCCGCCGACGCCTGCTATGATTAGATTCAGCGGGTCTTTCTCTAAAGTCATGACGCAGCCCCCCGAACTTTAATAGCCCCTCCGGGGCAAAGCGTAGCGCAAACTCCACAGCCGGTACACACAACCTCATCTATCTTCGCCTTCTGAGCCTCCTGGTCCCAGATTATGCCGGGACAGTTGAACACCCTGCTACAGAAGCGGGCGCAGCCGCAGTCATCGCCGATACATTTGGTCTGGTCGACATAGTATTTTTTCTGCAGCTTCTCTTTGGCCTCGATGCGGAAGCATCTTCTGCGGAAGACCATCACCCTGGGGCCGTTCTCTTGAAGCATATCATAAAGGTCCTGTACGGCCTGGCTTATCTCGAAGGGGTCCCTGACCCTGACCTCGACGCCGATGCCTCTGCATATGTTCTCGATCTCCACGGTAGGCGCGGGCTGTCCCAGGGCATCGAACCCGGAGCCAGGATGGGGCTGAAAACCTGTCATCGCCGTGCCTCCGTTGTCCAGCACCACCATCAGCACATTGCTGTTGTGCACCCGGGCATTGATGAGCGCCGGAATAGCGGCGTGATAGAAGGTAGAGTCGCCGCAGACCGCAATCACGGGCTGACTGAAAGCAAACTGCTCCAGCTTGCCGAATCCGTTAGCCAGCCCGATGCCGCCGCCCATGCAATGAATAGTCTTCAGTTGAAAGTAGCCTGCCGGACCTGCCCCGATGCTGTAGCAACCTATGTCGCCGGTGACAAAGCCATCACGTCCATCCAGCTTGAGGGCGGACTTTATAGCCCACAGGGATGCCCGGTGCGGGCAGCCGGTGCAGAATGTGGGCATACGGGGAGGAATATACGCCAGCGCCAGTTCCCTGGCCTTCTCTACATATTTCTCGTCCCTGGCCCGAGCCTTCAATCCCTTAATGCTTGCCAGGGCCTGGGTGACTTTGTCCTGATTCAATTCTCCGTACGCCGGAAGGTGCCCGGATTTGGCACCGTAGACCTCAACGGGCCCTAAAGTCCTGGCCTGCTCTGCCAGCAGGACTTTTATGTTTTGCTCGAGGAAGGGGTCTACCTCCTCAACGATGAGTATCTCGGTGACATTTTTCAGGTGCTCGATGATGAATTTCTCAGGAAGCGGCCAGGTGGTGCCGATTTTCAGGATTCCCACCTTAGCCTCAAGCCTCAACGCTGCCACCGCCTCACGTGAATAGAGCCAGCCGCTGCCGCTGGTCACTATGACGAACTTCGCCTTCTTAGGGCCGACATAGAAGTTGAACTTCGAGGTCTCGAACTCCTCCCGCGCCTGCTCCAACTTCTGGTGAAGCGCAGCGTGCTGGGCAGCGGCGAAGGCACCGGAGATATACACGCCTTCGAATTTAGCCGTCCTCTTCTTCTCGGGAATCTCGCCGAGCTTAACGTTTCCCCTGCTGTGAGATAGCCTGGTTACGCTCCTCAGTATGCAGGGCAGTCCGAGCTTCTCAGAGAGCTCGAATGCCCACTTCGTCATATCCTTGGCCTCCTGGAAGTCCGCCGGCTCAAGGAGAGGCAGATCGGCGTACCTGGCATAGTTCCGGCTATCCTGCTCGTTGCTGCTGGATATCGCTGAGGGGTCGTCGCCAGCCACCAGGACGAGGCCGCCGTTGGTGCCGGCGAGATTGACCGTCATCAGGAAATCCGCACACACGTTAACGCCGTTCTGTTTCATGGCTACTAACGCTCTCAGACCGGCGAGGGAGGCGGCTGTCGCGGCTTCAAAAGCCACAATCTCGTTGGTAGACCATTCGGCATATATGCCGAAACGCTCAGATGCACGCGCCAGGGACTCGGGAACCTCCGTGGCAGGGGTTCCAGGATAGGAGGCGCAGAAGTCAACGCCAGCCTCGATAGCGCCCCGGGCGATGGCTTCATCGCCCATCATGAGCACGGTTTTACCTGGTTTATCTAGCTCTAGTGTCCCCATGTTGCACCCCTAAAGGAACTTTGCCTTCTCTTGAGCGCTGAGGCGCAGGTACAGCAGGTTCTTTTTGTCGTTGGTCCTCTTCTGTATTGCGTCCACAGCCCTCCTCTTCTTGATGGATGACGCCGCTTTCAGGTGCTCGAGCCTTGTCTGCTCCAGAGGCCTGGTATTTATCACGCCCGCCTTTTTCGCCTTATCGATGAACTTCTTGCCCGCCGGGGTCCTGACTATCAGGGTGTTCCAGTCCTCGATTCCTTCCACCATGCCCACCGATATATCGGCGAACTCTGAGGTCATATCGTAGCAGACGCCGCATGTGGGCTTGATGAATTTTCTCACCTCATCCAGAGAGAACCTGATGTCGCCTGCCGCGGTCTCCACGACCATAACGTTGGCCGGAGGAGGCGGGATGTCGATACGCCTGACCTGAGAGAGGTCCACCTTCCCTTTGAGGAACTCGGAGAAGCCTTTATAGGACAGGGCCCAGGTGCAGAAGAGCCCGATGACGAGCTTCACGTTTTTAGCTCCGGTCTCGTGTTTCGAGGCCTGCATCTTCCTCAGGGCCAGCACCTGGCAGGGGATGCCGACGAGGCCTATGGAGTCCTTCCCCTGCTTTGTCGCCTCGTTCATTTTCGCCAGCGTAGCAGAGGATACGTAGTTCGAACCTGAACAGTCGAGCAATTGGTTGCTCTCCTCTACTACAACCGATGCGGGCATCATGGCCCCATCGAAGGGCCTAGTGAGCACAGCATTTTTGATTTCGCCAGTGTCCAGGGCGTATTTCATCAGCGCGGAGACCACTCCGCCGTACTGGGCGCGGCAGCGTATCTCGCTATCCTTGGCCTGCGCCATCTCGATGGAGATATAAGGCCCGAGCGAGTAATCGCTGCGCGTTTTGCCGAACACGCTTTTATCAAGGGCTGCGATATCGGTGGGCGTGCGGGGACAGAAATCGTAGCATTTCCCTTCTGTAAGGCCGCAGGGCTCGATAACGGCCACCTTGTCCCTGACCACTTTGATATAGGGGCAGATGTTGACACACGCGCCGCAGCTTGTACACAGGCCCTGGCTGAGGACTTCTTGCTCCAGGTCGGCTGAACCTTTACCTGCCTGCATAGGGACCCCCTTGGACGACTTCTTGTGTGACTATTTTAACGCAAAAACAGAAAAATGTCGCCTTTTAAAATGGGTTCTGAATTATCCAGTTTGGGGGGCTTGATTATAGGGGAAGCGGGGAGGAAATGCAAGGATTATTGCAGAATCAGTCCTATTAACTTATCGTTGAAAGCATTTTCATCGGAGGGATAATGAATTTCTGTTCAAATATGGTAGAATTAGCGCGATGAAGAACCTAAAAATTCAATGGGCTATTCAAATCTTTATGCTACTAGCAACTGTAGCGGAGGCAGTTATACCTAATATTCATAGCTGGATACCTACAATTGTAACTGGATCTATAGCTGTTTTATGGGGCATTGGCACCCTCACATATTGGTTCAGCAGTAAGCATAGGATAGCTGGTCGAAAGCCAAAATCTGCAAAGCAGGAACCTAAATTACCACAGACTTTAGACGAGAAAGATACAAAGCATGACCGAACTGATAAAATCAAGGTGACTAGGAGAAAAGAGGTAAATATTGAGATTTTTGAGGCCCACTACTCTTCCTACAATCGCGACAAAGATTGCTTCTTAGTAATGGTTCGCCTTACCTTGAAGGCTACAGTTGTGCCCTTACAACTTGCCTGGCTGCGGTTGATGATAGCTGGGAAGGCGTTTGATTCAGTGTCTGCAAAGCCAAAATTAGCAGACAAAATTGAATATACACAACAAACTTATGAATTAGAATATGAAGTGGATGCTCATACATTTTTAAAGGGTAGATACGCTGACCCTAATACGATGCAACAACGCTCTAATTGCTGGGGTCACATTTTAGCAAATGCTGGGGGAACAGACTGGAAATCAAAGGAATTCGAGATTATATTCACACCTAATTAAGTAATTCCCATCCAATTTTAATTATGCGGGTCTATGAGATCCGATGGAAAAATCAAGCATCAGTTGGTAGAATTAGGAGTCTCTTCTAGCACATAAACATCTCAGCAAAAAACGAAAGGAGATTGGTATGAGTCGCATTCCAATTTCTCAGTGCATATGTCCATCTTGTGGCATTAAGCTTGAAACACTTCCCTCTAGAAAGAAACGATGCACTTCGTGTAAAAAATATATCTACGTTCGTACAACTGTCGACCGCAATAAATACTTGGTAACCGAAGATGAACTGGAGGCAATTGAGCGAGAGTGGTCCAAGCACTATGAAAGCACGTCCGTGCATCGCACTGAAGAGGACTATGAGTGCTTATTCCAAATGCCATTGTCTGTTTCAATTGAGAGAAAAAGTATTAATTCCGAAAGGTCACTTAACAGCCTATTCTCTGCCAAACCTGTACCTGTACGTTGGGTACTTGGCCCGTGGTGTGACGTTCACTGCAGACGCATTGCTGGGCACCCCTCATGCCATGACCTTGCTGGAGAATGGCCGGGAGGTTGGGACAGTCTACCATGTGTTCCAGCAGGAGGAGTTGCTTGTCATAGTGACGAGTTTATAGAGTGGTGGTGCTCTCACCACTCGGAAAATGAGCAGTCACCATGCTGTGATTGCAATATCGAAATATTTAGAAATGGTAATTGGGAGAAGGTCACCTAGAAAAGCAGTATACTATTAGGGAACACTCTCGTTCATTATTGGGGTCGGTGGGTTGTATTTCATTCCACCCACAGTACAGCTTACTTTAGTCTGCCCACACTATCTAGGTGAATATTTACACCTTCGTCAGAGTGTGCTTTCTTGCCTTTCTCAAGTGAGTGGGTTCTTTGGCTATGCCCACTGAGGTTGCCAGTGCTGTTGCCATATATTGATTCAGGCTCATTCCTTCTGTTTCAGCTCTATATGTAAGCAGTTTATGAAGCGAGGGAGATATTCTGAGTCTGATTTGCCCGCTGTATTTGCGCGGTCTCGGCTCAGGGATCGGGAGCCCTCTTTCCAGATTGGACTTTATCCACTCCATTTTAACTTCTAAAATCTCTTTTGCGGCTTGCTCGGGCGTATCAGCGTGTATCAAACAATGCGGAAGCTCCGCAATCCGGGCAACCCAGTAGGGGCCTTTTCCGTCATCCCACTGCTCAAGTATAACCGTGTAAGGCAGCTTCGCATAGTATTCTAACTTTTTCTCCATATCGCCTTTGGCTTTCTCTTTGACTTCCATCACAAACTCAATTTCTAGCCAGTTATGTTTCCTGCTCTTCGATGAGCTCCAATAACTCCTTTACATAGCAGGATTTAACCGGATTTTCTCTTTTATAAGGCATCGTATTTGTTCCTATGATAGCCTTGGGATGTTTTGCGCCTTCTTCAATGCAGCCATACCGCTTAATCAGTGCTTCAAAGTCCCGCAAAGCCACATTTCTAGGATTCCGCCGTATCGCCTCCAGAGATTTTTTGGCGCGTGTCATTGGAAATAGACCTCCTACTCATATACTCTGCCTCCTTTCTTCTCTCTTCTCGTAGGAGTCATGCGCTATGATGGTATCATATATGACACCATATGTCAATGGCATTTTGGGGGCCAATGTATGGTAGGTGGAGTGCAGCGAAACCCACCGATTTATTTGGGAAAGGAACAAAATCCTCTTGTAATCCCCGTGTTTTTCTGCTATTATCGTCCATACTAGAACGTTTGTGCGAGATTGTTGGAGTTGAAACATAATTCTAGCCAAGGAGATTTATTCAGCGGGGCTATTCCAAGGCTATCCTTGCCTACGAATTACAAACCTATTCAACCAGATTTCTTTCAAGTATCTCAAATTTATCTAGCTAAAGGGAGCATTTCAACTCCCGAACGGAGGCGCTTCGTTGAGCGCATATGCCGTATATATCCTGAGGTTGAGGTCAAAGAATGCTTGGAAACTCTCCATAACCGCATAGAACTGAGTGATACTGATCCTCTCACTATGCACCGGCAGGGTAAGCGGACTCTGATTTTTGGAGAGCTTAAGGCTGCGGTCCGTTTCAGCCGAGAAGAAGGAAACGCTTGCCCGAACTATTGGCACTTTTCACCCTACGGGTTCTGCCCGTACGGCTGTAAGTATTGTTACCTTGCCGGGACACAGGGCGTTAAGTTTTCTCCCACCATTAAAATATACGTCAACCTTTCTGAAATGCTGGATGAAATTGGCCGCATCGCCAGGCAACTCGAGAGGCCGACAACTTTTTATATAGGCAAGCTTCAGGATGCCCTGGCCTTGGATTCTCTGACAGCCTATTCCACGGTCTTCATACCTTTTTTTGCTGAGCACCCTTGGGCGCGCCTAATACTCCTCACCAAGAGCACTTACATCGACCGTTTGATACAGCTTGAACACCAAGGACATTCAATTCTTTCCTGGAGCGTCAATCCTCCGGAAATCTGCGCAATCTTCGAAGAGAACGTACCGAGTGTTGAGGAACGCCTGAAAGCAATGCGTCATGCCGCTTTAGCAGGCTATCCTGTTCGCGCTGTTATGATGCCCATAATACCTGTCGAAGGATGGCAGAAGCTTTATACCACTTTTACTAAGCACCTGATCCAAACTGTACCCATTCAGCGACTCACGCTCGGCGGTGTTTGCATCTACCGTGGTGCTCGACATCTGATGGAGCAGAAAATGGGCATGGACAATGCTATCTCCGCCCATATTGACGCTGACTCGCCCCAGGCCGGAGATGGGAGAGCGCGCTTTTCTCGGGAATTGAGACAGGAGGCTTACTCGCTCATTATCAAAGTGGCCAAGCAGATTCGCCCAGATATGGAGCTTTCCCTCTGTCTGGAAGAGGAAGTCCTTTGGAGGAGTGTTGGACTGGGTGAACATATCGGACGCTGCAATTGTGTTATGTAGTCTAAGGCTCCTTGAGAATCGCTCCGGTGCTGGCGGAGGTGACCTGGGCTGAGTACCGCTTCAGGTAGCTTTTGACCTCCCGCTTCAGGGGCGGCGGCGACCATTTTGCTAGCCTTCTCTTTATCTCTTTCTGAGGCAGTTTAATGTTCAGCGTCCTTTTGGGGATGTCGAACTCTATAATGTCGCCTTCCTCTATTATGGCGATGGGACCGCCCTCCATGGCCTCGGGCGAGATATGACCTATAGCTGCCCCGCTGGTGGCTCCGGAGAACCTGCCGTCTGTGATGAGGGCCACATCGCCCTCTAACCTCATCCCTACTATGGTCAGGGTCGCCATGAGCATTTCCCTGAACCCGGGGCCTCCCCTGGGGCCCTCATATCTGATAACCACCACATCGCCCTTGTTTATCCTGCCGTTGGCAATGGCATCGACCGCCTCCTCCTCGATGTCGAAGACCCGCGCCGGGCCTCTGTGCCTGAGCATCTCCGGCCTCACCGCTGCCTGCTTAACTACCGCGCCTTCAGGGGCGATGTTGCCATAGAGGATAGCTAATCCGCCTTCGCGGTCATAGGGGTTATCTATACTCCGGATGACGTCCGGCCTGGTAATCTGGGCATCTGCTAAGGACTCGCCCAGGGTCTTTCCGGTTACGGTGAGGGCATCGAGATGGAGCATACCCTTCCGGGAAAGCTCTTTCATCACGGCGACCAGCCCCCCG